>ERZ791909.1420-NODE-1420-length-16798-cov-26.830377_pt1 | contig 16798 bp, 13 predicted proteins | sample MGYA00510143_ERZ791909 | MGnify/ENA primary metagenome ERZ791909 (study PRJEB30046, sample SAMN00792093) | human gut metagenome | study: EMG produced TPA metagenomics assembly of the A metagenome-wide association study of gut microbiota in type 2... | reverse complement strand
TCAAGTTCCAGACCACTGCCGAGAACCTTGCCAAGCACGAGCTGGCAAGCGATGCCGACCGCGCCGCCTTGCAGGCTGTGATCGCCGAAGCACAGAGCAAGGCAAAGACCGCTTACACCGCCGACAGCTATGCCAATCTGGAGACCGAGCTGGCCGAGAGCGTGGAGCTTTTGAGCCGCGAGACCCTGTATAAGGCCGCTGCACTGGAGCAGGTGACCCACCTGACCGATGCCGTGCAGAACCTGAAAGCTGCCTGATCCGGCAAAAAACAGAACACTAAAAAAGCAAGGTCGCTTTATGCAGGCGGCCTTGCTTTTCCGTGTCAGGAGGAGTTGGAATGAACAAAAAACGATGCAACGCGCTGCTGCCGCTGGTGCAGTTGCTCCCGGCAGTGGCGGCAGCGGCAGCGGTGCTTTTTGCCCTGCCCCGCACCGTGCCAGTGCTGGCTGCCGTACCGGAAAGGCTGGCAGTGGTGATGGAGCAGCCGGTGGAAGCCGCTTCCGTTGAAGCGGAGGAAGAAGCCCTGCCCAAGCTGCCCTATGCCGACGGCGTATACGTTGGCTCTTCCCGGGGCTACGGCGGTGCCGTCCGGGTGCAGGTGACCATGGAAAACGGCTGCATCACGAAGGTGGAGGTCCTGGACGCTTCCCACGAGACAAAACAGTTTCTGCGGCGCGCCAAGCGGCTTTTGACCACCGTAGTGGATGCCCAGAGCTGGGAGGTGGATGCCGTTTCCGAAGCCACCTACACCAGCCGTGGCATTCTGGGCGCGGTGCAGAACGCCCTGACCGGCGAGGTGGTGAACAATCCCCTGCCGCCGCAGCCGAAGCCTGCCGTACCGCTGGTGGTGGAGGAATTTACAGCACCCTCCACCTACCTTGACGGCATCTACACCGCCGAAGCCATAGGCTTTGAGGGCAAAATTACAGTGCAGGTCACGGTGGCAGAGGATAAGATCACCGATATCACGGTTCTGAGCGCCGAGGACGAGGAGGAATATCTTTCCCGGGCAAAGCGGGTCATCCCCGCCATTCTGGAGGGGCAAAGCCCCAACGTGGATGCCGTTTCCGGTGCCACCTATTCCTCCACCGGCATCCTGAACGCGGTCAAGCTGGCGCTGGCGAAGGCAGCGATTGCCCCGGCGGAGGAAGCCGCCCCGGAGCAGGCAGCCTCGGAAGAAGTGGTAGAAGAAGCCGCGCCGTCCGAAGCGGCAGAACCCGAGGAAACGCCGGTCACTGCACCCACCGTGGAGGTGGTGCAGCCGGAGGAAAAGAGCGCTGTTTCCGCGTGGTTCAAGGAAGTGTGGCAGCAGCTTTTCCCGGCAGAAACACCGGACGATTCTGAACCGGAACCGGCATCTTCTGCGGAGGCACTGCCGACATCCGAGGCGGCGTTGCCGCCCGAAGAGACCGAAACCGAACCTGAAACGGAAGGAGCAGCGGAATGAAATACAAGAATTTTCTCCTCCGGGCGGTGAATCTGCTGCTGATTTTGGGGGTACTGTGGCAATACCAGCAGGTGGCGCTGGTCCGGGCGGCGGCAGTAAGCCAGCGCAAGCAGGAAATTGCCGAAGTGGAAGCCTACAACGCTTCCGTTTTGCAGGCGCAGAGCGCAGCGCAGGCAGAGCAGAGCCAGAGCGGCTACCGGGACGGCACCTATGAGGGCAGCGCCTTTGGTTTTGGCGATGTCATCCGGGTGTCGGTAACCATCCAAAGCGGAAAAATGACCGATATTGCGGTGCTGGACGCTTCCGGTGAGGACAAGCCCTACTATAAACAGGCGCTGCCTTTGCTGGACGCGATGCTGGAAGTGCAGTCTGCCGAGGTGGATACCGTTTCCGGCGCCACTCTCACGGCAGAGGGGCTCATCGGTGCAGTAGAGGACGCACTGGGAAAGGCGGCAGGATGATGGAAAAAACACAAGCAAAGCCTTTGACGGCGGCGCAGCAGCGTCAGCGGGACAAAAAGCGCCGTATATGGCTGCGCGCCGGGGTGCAGCTGTTCTTCTTTGTGTCCATGCCGGGCGCATTCGTGGCCGGGTTTTCCGGGGTAAAGCAGATTTTCCTGCACATCGGTGCGGGCGAGGTGCTTACAGCGGACAGCTTCACGCTTTCCCTGCTGGGGCTGTGCGGCTTCACGTTGCTGTTCGACCGGTTTTTCTGCGGGTATGCCTGCGCCTTTGGCAGCTTGGGCGATGCCGTCTGGGCGCTGTCCGGGCTTGTCCAGAAAAAGCTGTTCCACCGCAAAAAGCCGCTCCGTCTGCCGGAGCGGGCGGTGCTTTGGGGACAGAAGGTCAAATATCTGCTGCTGGCAGGACTGGTGGCGCTGTATGTGACCCGGCAGGAAAAGCTGCTGACCGGCGCAAGCCCGTGGGAGGTGTTTTCCCGCCTGACGGCTCTGCGTCTGCCGCCGGAGGGCTTCGGCGTAGGCATCGCGCTGCTTGTGCTTATTTTGCTGGGCATGGCAGTGCAGCCCCGGTTCTTTTGTCAGTTCCTCTGCCCCATGGGTGCGGTGTTTGCCCTGCTGCCGGTGCTGCCCTTTGCACGGCTGCACCGGCAGAGCGAGGGCTGCATCCCGGGCTGCAATGCCTGCAAGCAGCAGTGCCCGGTGTGCCTGAAGCTGGAGGAAAGCAGTCTGCGCAGCGGGGAGTGCATCGCCTGTGAAGCCTGCGTGGGCACCTGCCCCAAGCAGAACATCCACCGGTGGGATTTGGCTCTTTGCCAGCACCCGTGGCTGCCGGTACTGGGCAGGGCGCTGCTCTTCTTCCTGCTGGGCTGCTGGCTGGGCTTCTGCCGGTTTATCTGAAACAAAAAAGGGAGGCCGCCGCACAATATCGTGCAGCGCCTCCCTTTTGACTAAGACGATTTTGAATGCCCTCCGCTATGCTCTGGGCATTTTCAGCGGAAAAGCTATTTATAATTTCGGAACGCCGGAGCGTCTGCGGACGCTCCGGCGTTCCATTTTCACGGTAAAGGCTTCTGCTCCAGCAGGTCTGTCATGCTGCGCAGACTGATGCCAAGGGTGGAAAGGTTATGCAGCATCGCGCTGGTAGCCGGGGGCAGGATGCCCAGAGCACCCAGAAGGATGAGCGCAGAGTTGAAGCTGAGGACAAAGCGGTAATTGCTGCCCACCCGCTTTTGCAGGGCGTTGGCAATGGCTTTTAGGGTCACCAGCTCTTCCAGACTATCTGCGCGGATGGTCACATCGGCAATCTCCCGGGCGATGGCGGCACCGGAATGGATGGCGATGCCGATATCTGCCGCCGACAAAGCGGGCGAATCGTTGATGCCGTCGCCGATCATCACCACCGTATGTCCTTCGGCTTTGGCGTCACGGACAAAGGCAGCTTTATCCTCCGGCAGCACCTCCGCAAAGCAGCGGTCCACCCCCACCTGCGCCGCAATGGCGCGGGCGGTGCGGTCACTGTCGCCGGTCATCATGACGGTCTGGGTGATGCCCAGTCTCCGAAGCTTATGCAGCACCTGTGCCGCCTCCGGGCGCAGGGGGTCTGCGATGCAGATGACCCCCGCCAGCACCCCGGAAGCTGCCAGATACAGGTGGGAATACTGGGGGTCCAGCGCATCGAACTTTGCCTGTTCCCCTGCCGGGATGGTGCAGCCCTCGTCCTCAAAAATGAAGTGGGCGCTGCCAATGACCACCCGCGTGCCGCCCACCCGGCTGGCAATGCCGTGCGCCACGATATACTCCACCTCGGAGTGCATCTCTTCGTGGGAGATGCCCCGCTCCTTGGCGGCGCGGACGACAGCGTTTGCCATGGAATGGGGGAAATGCTCTTCCAGACAGGCAGCAAGCTGCAATACTTCCTGCTCCCCGCAGCCGGAGAAAGGCACCACCTGCACCACCTGCGGGGTGGCGTGGGTGAGGGTGCCGGTCTTATCGAACACGATGGTGTCCGCCTTTGCCAGCGCTTCCAGATACTTGCCACCCTTTACGGTGATGTGGTATTCCCCGCACTCCCGCATGGCAGAGAGCACCGCCAGCGGCATGGAAAGCTTCAGCGCACAGGAGAAATCCACCATCAAAATGGAGATGGCGCGGGTGACGTTGCGGGTAAAGGCGTAGGTAGCCACCGTACCGGCAAGGCACCACGGCACCAGACGGTCGGCCAGCAGCAAAGCCCGGTTCTCGGTGCCGGACTTGAGCTTTTCCGATTCCTCGATCATGGCCACGATCTTATCGTAGCGGTTGGCGCCGCCCTCTGCCTTGGCCACAAGAACGCACTCGCCCTCTTCCACCACTGTTCCTGCGTAGACAGTGGCACCGGTGGTCTTGCGTACCGGCATAGACTCGCCGGTCAGGGCGGCCTGGTTCACCATGGCCTCGCCCTCCAGCACCGTGCCGTCCAACGGGATCATATTGCCGGAGCGCACCACTACCTCATCTCCGGCGTGGACGCGGGTCAACGGCACCAGCACCTCGCCCTGCGGGGTGCGCACCCAGACCTTATCCACGTTCAGCGCCATGCTGCGGGCAAGGTCATCCAAGCTCTTTTTCCGCGTCCACTCCTCCAGCAGGCTGCCCACCGTCAGCAGGAACATCACCGAGCCTGCGGTGCTGTAATCGCCCCGCAGGAGGGAGGCTGTGATGCTGAGCGCATCCAGCACCTCTACTTCCAGCTTGCGGTGCAGCAGGCAGCGGATGCCCTTCCAGACAAAGGCGATGGAGCGCCACACCGTATACGCCGCCGCGATGGGCGCAGGCAGGAACACCTTGCGGAACACCCGGCCCGTCACAAGGCTGACCATCTTCTCCTGATATTCCTGATTGATCTTCCGGCTGTCGTGGGAGGTGACCAGCGCCTCCAATTCTTCGTTGTCAAAGCGGTAGGCCGCCAGCAGGGCGGCGGCGTCCTTCCGGCTGCCCCGGTAGGTCAGCACCACATCTCCGGTGCGCTCGTAGACGGTGGCTTTCTGAATGTTGTCCTGCCCGTTCAGGTAGGCTTCCAGCACATCTGCCCGGTGCAGGGTCATGCGCACAGCGCAGACGTGCACCCGCATCCGTCCCTTACCTTCATGTAAGATCGTACATTTCATTGTTCTTCTTACCCCTCTGTGTAAAAAAGAGCCGCCCAAGGGCGGCTCCGCTGCGCTATATCACTGTGCAGTCTGCTCTGCGGGCTGCTCTTCTTCAGCCGTATCCTCGATGACCTCCTGTGCAGCCTCGGCGGCGCGGCTCTCGTTGATGGCCTTTGCATCGGCAAGGATGTCACCGGCCTCCTCCTGCACCTTATTCACGGTCTGCATGGTGCAGTCCTTCATCCGCAGCACCGCAGCAGTGGTCTGGGTGTAGACCTTTTTGGCGTCCTTGCTGGACAGCACCTTGAAACCGGCAGAGCCGAACACCACACCGCCCAAAAACAGTGCAAGCTTTTTTGTATCAAACATATTTACCCCTCGTTTCTGTATTTCCCATCTGTGTACCCGCGCCCGGAGCGGGGCGGGCTCTTTATCTTTATATTTTAGCATGCTTTCGGGCGTTTTCAATATTTTCTGACGATGTTAGGACATATTAACATTGTTAGCAAAAGTTTGCACAACAAAAAAGGGCGTTCCCCGGAGGGATCGCCCTTTTTGATGCACCCGTTATGCAAGGTGGAACAGATCGATCAGCACGACCATGGCAAGGCCATAGTAGACCACAACGGCCACCAGATCGTTGATCGTGGTGATCAGCGGGCCGGAAGCAACCGCCGGGTCGATATGGATCTTGTGGAACAGCATCGGGATCAGCGTGCCCACCAGACTGGAAATGACCATGGACACGATCAGCGACAGCCCGACGCAGCCGGACAGCAAAAAGGCCGAGGTCCAGACATAGCCCTTGAAAAAGTGGATGTAGCAGCCCAGAAAGCCCAAGGCCATCACGGCCAGAATGGCGCCGTTCAAAAGCCCCACGCGGGTCTCTTTCCAGAGCAGCTGCAATTTTTTGGAAAGGGTCAGATTTTCGTCCACCAGCACACGGATGGTCACCGCCAGCGACTGGGTACCGACGTTACCGGCCATATCCAGCACCATGGACTGGAAGCAGATGACCACCGGCAGCACCGCTACCACCGATTCAAACGCGCCGACGACCGAGGAGACCAGCATCCCGAGGAACAGCAGCGCGATCAGCCACGGGAGACGCTTTTTCACGCTTTCAAATACGTTTTCGTTCAGATCCTCCTCGCCGGTCAGACCGCCCAGCTTTGCGTAATCATCGCCCATCTCATCATCGACCAGCTCGACCACATCGGACGAGGTGATGATGCCCACCAGCTTACCGGCATCGTTCAGCACCGGCAGGCTGCGCTCCGCGTAGTCCACGATACGGTCGATACAATCGCTGACCTGCTCCCGGTCTGTGACATAGGGATAGGAGCGGACGATCAGGCTTTCCAAGCTTTCCTCTGCCCGGGCAATGATGAGGTCTTTCAGGTCGATGGCGCCGTAGAAGTGCTCGTTTTTATCCACCACATACAGGGTGGAGATGTTGTCGTTTTCTCCGGCCTGTTTTACCAGCTCGCTCATCGCCTGCCGGATGGTCATATCGTTTTTGATGGAGATGTAGTTGGTGGTCATCCTGCTGCCGATCTCATCCTCGTCATAGGAGAGCAGCATCTTCACATCTTCCACCGAGTCCTTGTCCAGCTTGTTGACGATCTCGTTTTTATCGGTATCGTCAAGATCCTCCAGTGCGTCCACCGCATCGTCCGAGTCCATGTTGGAAATGACCTTGGCGGCCTCGTGGCTGGGCAGCTCCTTCAGGTACGGCTCGGCATCGTCCAGATAGGTAAAGATCTCGGCAACGGTATCCACACCCAGAATGGAATAGAGCGACTGGCGTTCAGCGGGGGTCAGCGCCTCCAACGCATCCGCCAGATCTTTTTCATGGTAATCAGACAGTTTTTCAGCCAGTTCCGCCTTGGGCAGACCGCTGTGAATGATGCTCAGAATTTCCTGTACATAATTCTTCTGCATGGGTAGTTCCTCCTGATTCCGCGAGCTTGACAAATCAAAATCCATCGCTCCGCTTCAAATTTTGCACTTCATCATAGCACATCCGGTATGCGGCGGCAACCCTGCCAGCGTGAATTTTTTGTAAAAATCCGGGCATAAAAATTCCCGCCAAAGCAAAAGGCTCCTTATCCGCAGAGCATAACTTTGGCTGAGAAAATGCCGTTCTGATAGGTAAACGTGCTTGCACCGCCGGTCTTTTCTGCAATATGGCGGACAGACTGGATGCCGATCCCGTTTTCCCTTCGCTTGGAAGAGCGGAACACCCCGCTTTTTTCGTGAACTGCGCCGTCAAATGCGTTTTCCACTTCGACCAGAAGAAGCCGCTCGGCATGGACATACGCGGTGATCTCGATCTTCCGCCGGGCGGGTGCAGTGCGAAGGCTGGCTTCAAATGCATTTTCCAGAAGATTAGACAGCACCAGACACAGATCGATCTCGTCCACAGGAAGCACCTGTGGTAAGTCGAGTTTGGCACAAAAGGGAACACCCTCACGCTTTGCAAGGGCACAATAATAGCCGACAACACTGTCCGCTGCACGGTTTTCGCAGAAATTCATATCCAGATCCGGGATCCGGGAGACCGTTTTTGCAAGGTAAGCCTTCAGGTTATCCAGATCTCCTGCCTCGGCCAGTGCGGAGATCTGATTCAGCTGGTGGCGCATATCGTGCCGCGCCTGCCGGGCTTCTTCAATGGAGGCTTTCAGGCTTTCATAGCGCTGCTGCTGCATGGAAAGAAACTGATTTTCCTGCTGCAACCTTGCATTCCGGTTAAGGCTGTTTGCCATCAGCAGAAAGATCGCATTGAACATGAACATCAGAAACAAAAGCGCGATGCTCATAACGATGTAGACCTGCAAGACCCGCCCTGTCCGGAGCGTTATCTGGTAGCGCGGGGTTATAAAAAGGTTCAGCAGGATGAACACCAGCGGCAGTACCCAGAACACATACCACGTCTGCGCAAAATTGTCATCCTCCACCATCGCGCGTACTGCGTGGGTGGCGGGATAATAGGCTGCGGCAGTGATCAGCCAGCAGACCGCATTATAAAAGATGCAGGCGCCAAAGCAGAACCACGGCTTGTCCGGCGGCAGCTGCATCCGGATCACGATTGCCGTGCCGACGGCCCGGGACAGGCTGTTCAGGCACGCAAATACCGCGCAGACCGCAAGCGCGATGGTTCCGGATTTCCAGAGAGAGATCCGCAGCGTTCTGCGATACAAAAAAATTGCTGTAAGCGTAATAAGCAGCACGGAGAACGCCGTTGAAATGCCAAAATGATAGCAAAGCAGCCCGCCGCCAAGGCAAAGCCCGAGCAGCAGCGGCACCGCCCCTGCTGCAAGCTTTGCGGGCGGCAGCTTCAGATAGGAACCTACCGGAAAATACGCAAGCAGCAAACCGGGAAACACGACCGTAAGTTCCAGAACCGGGCGCAGAACGTCCTTCAATCCGCACGCCCCCTTTGCAGCAGAAATTCCATAAAGGCCTGCCGGGCAGCTTTCAAAAGCTCCTGACTGACATAGACGCGGCTGCCGTCCGTCATACAGAAGGCGGCAGCCTGAAAATCGGCAGCATTCTCCATATTGATGATCGCGCCACGTCCGCAGACAAAAAAGCGCGGGTCCTTTTTGAGCGGCTCGGTGAACGCTTTGAAGCTCTGGCGCGTAGCAAGCGTTTTGCCGGCAGTGGTGCGGATATTGATGATGTGGGCGAAATGCTCGGCGGATATAATATCCCGATAGCACAAACGGATGTCGCTGCCGTCGACTTTTACCACCAGAACCGGCTCCGGGCGGGGGAGTTTTGCGAGCATTTCATCCAACAGACCGGACAGCTCGGCTTCAGAAAAGGGCTTGACCAGATAATGAAATGCCCGCACCTGAAAGCCCTCGAGTGCGTGGTCTGTCGAGGTGGTGGTAAAAACCAGAAGGCAGTCTGCGTCTGTTTTCCGAAGTTCCTTTGCCGCGTCCATGCCGCTTAAACCATCCATGTAAATATCCAAGAATGCGGCGGTAAAGCGCTGCGCTTCTTCTGCCGCCAGAAAGGCTTCCCCGCTGTCAAACTCTAAAATTTCTGCATCTGCGCCGCGCTGACTCAGCTGCCGCACCAAGCGCTCCTTCAGCAGTGTGCGCTCGGTATCAAGGTCATCGACGATTGCGATCCTCATGCTGTATCAGGAAGCCGTTTTACAGCTTCCAACCTCCTTTATAAACTCTTTCATCCTGATTATAGCACAGTTGCCCGGTTATGTCGCAGCCGAAAATGGGATTTCGTGACGGAAAAGGGGCTTTCGTGCTAAATGGCTTGAAAAGACCATGCCTGTCCGTATACTGAAAGCAGAGAACGCCAACGACGGCGCAAGAGAAAGGAGGCACGCTGTGTACCGAATTGCCGTGCTGACAAGCAGCAGGGCGCAGGAAGCTTTTCTGGCAGAGCAGATCTCGCGGTTCTGCGCCGAACATTGCTTGTTCCCGAAAATGGACTGTTACCACGATCAGGAAAGCTTTTTTGAGGCTGCACGCAACGAGCCGCTGACAAATGCCGTGATCGCCCTGCCGGGGGTCGACGGATTGAATGCAGTAGAGCATCTGCGCGCGCTTTGTCCACAGACACGCATTATCTGGTGCAGCGATCTGGATTTTTCGCTCCATGCCTTCCGGTTGCGTGCAGACTATTTTCTGCTGGAGCCGGTGACCGAAGCCGCCTTGCGGCAGGGATTCCGCATCTGGCTGGATGGAAAAAAATCAGGCGGAGCAGCACTGGTCTGACCGCAACAAACACAACAAGGAGAACGGTTTATGAAAAAGAGAAACATCGTCCATTCTGCGTTAAGCCTGTCGCTGACCGCAGCATTGTGCCTTTCCATGGCTGCCTGCGGCGGAACACAGACGCCGGCAGACAGTGCTGCCGCTTCGCAGCCCGCTGCCCCGTCCGCTGCGGTACAGCCCTCTTCAGCGGAACAAGCCTCTGCGGCGCTGCCGGTAAAGGCTCTGAACCCCAAGCAGGTAGAGGAAAACCCTTACATGGCCAAGAGCGATGCAAACATTCATCACGATGGCTACAACACCGACTCGACGGATGAGATCCTGCCGCTTGCCATCTATCCGGAGATCAACGTTTCCTATGAGACGACGAACGCGAACGCTTCGCCCGCCATCTACTTTGACAGCTACGGTCATGCCGTTGTGCCGCTGCTGGGCGGCATCGCCATCCGAGACCTGAACGCCGAAGAGACAAAGACGCTCGGCTATTTCTCGCCAAAGAAGCATGACGGCGGCGGTTACGTTATCCAGAGCTCCTATACCTTCCTTGACGAATCCAACCGCATCGTCTGCCCCACGAGCAACAACCATGTGCTGATGCTCCGCGCAACGGATGAAAACGGCAATGTTCTGCCGGAATTTGAAAAGGTGCTGGACATTGATATCAAAGCTGCTGCCGAGGCCGCGCTTGGAAAAGAACTGACGCAGAATCTTCTGTCCGTGGTCTTTGACTATGACGGAAACCTCTGGTTTGCAACGGGAGGCTTCCGCATTTATCCGCAGCGCCAGCAGCAGGGCGTCATCGGCTATATTGCCCGCTCGGCCATTGATGCGATCCTGAACGGCGAGCAGACAGACCTTTCAAAGGCTGTTTTTGTCCACGAACTGACCCCCGGCGAGGGCGCTGAAAACGGCATCGCCGCCTCCAAGGACGGTGCGGTGGTCCTGACCAACCAGAACTGCTATCTTCTGCGCGCAGAAGAAGGCGTAGACGTTGTGTGGTGCACGCCCTATGAGAGCGCGGGTGCAAAGGTGAGCGGCGAAGGCGATAAGACCACCGGCGGCGGTCTTGCATGGGGCGGCGGTTGCTCGCCCACGCTGACACCGAACCTTGTGCTGTTCACGGATAATCAGGACACTGTAAACCTTCTTGCACTCGATATGAAGACCGGCGAGGTCGTGGCAAGCACCCCGGTGCTGGATGACCTGCCCGAGGGCTATCAGGTAGCCGTTGAGAACTCTGCCATCGTCTATGACGACGGCGAGGGCACCGTCAGCACCATCGTCTGCAACTGGTTCGGTGCGGGAAATGCAGGTCTGGCTGATCCCAACAACGACTCCTCCATCCAGAGCTACGCCAATATTTACGACCAGAACTGGCTCATGAAGGGCAACATCATGATCGCCCCCGGCATCGAGCGCGTGGACACCGTAAAGACCGCAAACGGCTACGAGATGAAGAGCGTCTGGTGCCGGAACGACCTGAGCGACACCTCCATCCTGAAACTCTCCACCGCAACGGGCTATATCTACGGCTATGTACAGGATGTGACGACCGGGATGTGGCAGTACATCATTCTGGACTTTGAAACCGGCGAGACGGTTTTCACGATGGATGTTTCCAACAAATACGGCTACAACAACATGGCTATTGGTATGTATGCCGGCAACAGCGGCAACGCGCTCTACTGCCCGACGGGCTATCTGGAACTGCTTCGTTTGCAGGACCGGTTTGTTTATCTGCCCGAAATGCCCTACCGCAAGGTCGAGCTTGATCAGGCGGCAAGAAACGTCCTTTCGCAGGAGCGGTTTGCACAGGACGGCGGCGAAGGCACCGTTGCAAGCTGGCGCAACACTGTGACCGTCCGCAACGTACATCCCAACACCACGGTAGCTTTCCGTATGAACAACCTGTCCGGCAGCACCTCCGGTCTGACCCTCTACGCCTATGGCGTGGACGGCAAGCTAGCAAAGGTCGATCCTGCACTGTGGTCGATCACAGACGAGGACGGCAAGGCTGTAACGGAACTTACCGCCGGTACGCTCTATGAGCTGCACGTGACCGTCGCCGATGGCGGCGCTCTTGACCTGAGTGAGACGGAAAAGGAGATCAGGCTCTCCGTTGTACTTGGAAAGTAAATCCGTTCCGGACTGTTGCAAAATAGCTCTCTGAAAAATATACAAGCCCCGGAATCTTTTTCGGAGCCTTTATGGCTCGAAAAATTGAAAGCCTTGCCTGAGCCGTAAATTCCGGCACGATCCAAGAACCAATAAACCAAAAAATCCGAACCCTTCTCCTATCGAGAAAAGGTTCGGATTTTCTATTTCAGTGGCAGTCCTCCTGGTAGACATTCCTACACGTTGCCCCGCCTGCGGCGTTGCAGTGCTGTTCAAGTCCTGTTATCCGCCGTTGCAGCCAAAGGGAAATAGTCATGTAAAACAAAAAAGACAGCTTTTGATAGCTGTCTTTTTTGTGGTGCAGGAATGCAATCCCAATCCGAACCACTTCCCTCGGATGCAACTTCTGACGCTTCTCCAAAGGTCACGGTCTGTGTTCCTTCTTTATAGTTGAAGGTAATGAGAACCTTATCATCATACAGGTAAATCGCATTGATGAACGTATCCACCAGTGCCTGCCGCTGGTCTTTCAGGCTCATGTCCAGCTTGCGGAACCGCCGCAGCCAAAAGCGAATGAACTCCTCTGTGACCTTGGGCTTTGCCAGCTTTTCTTCTGCAATGCGGGCTTCAAGCTCACGCTTGGTTTCTTCGAGCTGCTCCAACCGCTCCTTGGTGGAGCTGGTCAGGATACCGGCCTGAATCGCATTCAGCATATTCTGGATACCCGATTCCGCATCCCGGAGCTGCTTTTCATAAAGAGGAATGTTGGTGTTCTCCTTGTTTTGCAGTTCCATCACCTTGGCAATGATGGACTCCATAGCGGCATCGTCTTTCACAAGTTGCATGGTCTGGTTGACCACAAGATCTTCCAGCCACTGTTTACGGACAGTTTTCTTCTTGCAGCCTTTATGCTTTTTGGCAGTAGCGCATTTATAATAGCGGTGGACTTCGCCCGTCCGGCTCGTGCCGCTTTCGCCAAACATCAGTGCACCACAGTAGCCGCAGAACAGCTTGGTGGTGAGCAGGGAGTCATCCTCTGCCTTTCTACGGGCAGGGGCTTTCTTGTTTTTGGCGATCTTCTCCTGCACATCCTCAAACAATTCCAGTGGAATGATGGGCGGGATAGCATCCGGTACGACTACATCCCGGAATTTCAGCTCCCCGATGTACCGCCGATTCTTGAGCATATGTTCAACGCTGTTATAAGTAAACGCACCGCCCACCGGGTTCTTGATGCCGTTTTCGTTCAGCCAATCCCGAATTTCCCGCATGGTCTGGCCATCGTTGTACCGCTGGAAGGTTTCTGCCACAAAGGGAGCAGTCAACGGGTCGATTTCAAAGCGGTGGTCTGCGTTGATGATGTAGCCAAAGGGAATGGCACCGCCAGTGAACTTTCCCTTCAGTGCGTTTTCGGTCATGCCACGAATGACCTTTTCAGACAGGTCAGCGGAATAATACTCAGCATAACCTTCCAGCACCGATTCCAAAATGATGCCTTCCGGCCCCTCGGAGATGACCTCGGTGGCAGACATAAGCTTGACACCATTCTTCTTCAGCTGGGTCTTGTACCGAGCACTGTCGTAGCGGTTTCGGGCAAAGCGGTCGAGTTTCCAGACCAGCACAATGTCAAACAGCTTCTTGTCGCTGTCTTTTATCATCTGCTGGAACTCTGGACGGTTGTCCGTCTTGGCAGAGATGGCACGGTCAATATAGTGCTTGACGATGGTGATGCCATTCTTTTCCGCATAGGCCGTACATTCCCGGATTTGGCCTTCGATGGATTCTTCACGCTGGTTGTCGCTGGAATAGCGGGCATAGATCACAAATGACCTGCCGCGCGCTGGTGGTTTCAGCTTCTGCAAGAATGCTCCGGGCGCACAGCGCCAGCATCTCGTGCAGCGCCAGCCCGGTGGTCACCATGCTGTCCACGGTGCTGTGCTCCATCTGCCCTAAAAGCATTTCAAAATATTCCTGCATCTTGGCCCCGGTGAGCTGCACCGGAGTCAATTTTTTGACTGGAAACAATAGCGGCTCCATAGCAGCGGCCCCTGTACCATCCAGATGAACCCAATAATGATGCCAACAACTTTGGTGCGGTGCAGTACAGTAAGCTTTGCGGGGTGCGGCAGTTGAGCAGCAATGCTTGTCCGGTGCTGAGCGTGACATGGTTTCCGTCCTGCTCGATCAGCCCGGCTCCGCGCAGGGTATAGAACAAAATGTAGCTTTCCTTGTCCGTGCGCGCCGTAGAAAAATGCTGCTGGGCATAGAACACCCCCGCTTCAGTGCAATAATAAGGCTGGGCCATCTCTGCTTCGCTGGGGGTAGTGCGTTTCCATACACTCTCCGGGGTCACATCCATGTTGTAGGTCAGCATTTTCCGTTTCCTCTCTTTCCACATTCAGTATAGCGCACCGCTCTTTGCAGCGCAAGAGTAGACTTTTCGCAAAGAATGCGTCACCTTTGCGGATGGAATTGCCCGCATTATACCGCTATACTGGTAGCAGACAAGGCCACACAGGAGACGCATTATGCACAAAAATTATCTTGCCATCGACATTGGTGCGTCCAGCGGGCGGCACATTGTCGGATGGATGGAGAACGGCGTTCTCCGCACCGAGGAAGTGTACCGTTTTCCCAATAGCGTCCAGCGGGTGGACGGTCATCTGGAATGGGACATCGACAGCCTGTTTGCCAACGTGAAGCAGGGCATCCGGGAAGCCTTTGCAAAATATCCGAATATCGAGAGCCTTTCCATTGATACATGGGCCGTTGATTATGTGCTGCTGAAAAACGATCAGCCGATTTATCCGGTCTACACTTACCGCGACAGCCGGACGCAGGCGGTCATTCCCGAAGTACACAGCATCCTGCCCTTTGAACAGCTTTACCAGCGCACCGGCATCCAGTTCCAGCCCTTCAACAGCATTTATCAGCTGTACGCTGACAAAAAAGCCGGACGGCTGGCAGAGGCCGAGGACTTTTTGATGATCCCGGAATATCTGCTGTGGAAACTGTGCGGCGTGAAAGCCCGCGAGTACACCAATGCCACCTCCACCGGCCTTGTGAATGCTCAGACCGGGGAATATGACCCGGAAATTTTGCAGGCGCTTGGCCTGCCGGAAACGATGTTCCCCAAGCTGACCGCACCCGGCACGGTGCTGGGGTCGCTGATGCCCAACATTGCCGCCGAGGTGGGCGGGCAGACCAAGGTGGTGCTGTGCGCCACCCACGACACCGCCAGCGCCGTGGAGGGCATCCCCATGGAGCAGGGCGATGCGCCGTTTTTGTCCTCCGGTACATGGAGTCTGCTAGGGGTCAAGCTGGCAAAGCCCATCACCAACCCGGAAAGCTGCCGCGCAAACTTTACCAACGAGGGCGGCGTGGGGTACATCCGCTACCTGAAAAACATCATGGGTCTGTGGATCATCCAGTGCGTGCAAAAGCAGCTGGGTATCTCCTTTGCCGAGATGGTGGAACTGGCCAAGACCAGCACCTACACCCGCATTTTTGATGTAAACGCTGCCCGCTTCTCTGCCCCGCAGGACATGCGCGCGGAAATCAGAGCCGCTCTTACCGAGACCGGTGAAGCCCCTGCCACGGATGCCGACCTTATCAACAGCATCTACCATTCGCTGGCGTACTGCTACGGGGAAGCTTTCCGGGAGCTGGAAGCCCTCACCGGCCAGCACTGGGATAAACTCTACATCGCAGGTGGCGGCGCAAAGAACGCCACCCTGAACGAGCTGACCGCCCATTATACCGGAAAACAGGTCGTGGCTCTGCCCATCGAGGCAACGGCCATCGGCAATTTGAAGATCCAGATGAACATTCAATAAGGAGGATTCCCCATGCTCGTTGAAACAAAAGCCCGTGTTGGCGTATTTGCCATTGCTCTGGGCGCGTATCTGCCCCAGTTCCCGACCCTCGTGCCCGAATTTGAGCAGCAGTACGCCGACTTCAAAAAGACCATCCCCGACACCGTGGAAATCGTGGACGGCGGCATCGTTACCACCAAGGAACTTTCCATGGCCGCAGGCGACAAGTTCCGCGCCGCGGACGTTGATCTGGTCATTTTGCAGTTGCTGACCTACGCCACCTCTTACAATATGCTGCCCGCCGTGCGCGACCTGAACGTGCCCGTGGTACTGGTGAATGTCCAGAAGAAGAAAGCCCCGGACTACGCCAATACCGACACCCCCACTTGGCTGGGCGAGCTGTATGCCTGTGGTGCCGTGGGCGAGATGGTGGCCGACCTGGAGCGCGCTGGCAAGCGTCACGCCGTCATCACCGGCGTGGTCGAGGGCGGCGACCCGCAGGTGCAGGCCGAGATCGAGGACTGGTGTCGTGCCGCTCAGGTGCGCCGCCGCTTCCGTGACACCAATCTGGCACAGATCGGTCGTCCGTACCCCGGCATGATGGACTTGTACATCGACGAAACCAACCTCTACAACCGGATGTTCCTCTACACCAAGCAGTTCGACTGGGAGAAGATGTGGGCCATCGCCGACAACATTACCGATGAAGCTGCCATCCGTGCCAAGGCACAGGATATTCTGGACACCTTCGACATTGAGGGCGGCGGCACCATTGAAAAGGTCTGGGACATGGCGAAGTATGTCGTGGCCTTTGAGCAGTGGGTCAAGGACGAGAAGATCGCGTTCATCGCATCCCACTACGATGGTTTTGCACAGGGCAAGGCCGGTGTTCTGGACAGTATGCTGATCCCGGCCTTCTCCATGCTCATCAAGCAGGGCGTGGCCTGCGCGGTGGAGGGCGACATCAAGGTGTCCATGGCCATGAGCATCCTCAAAACCATTGCAGGCTGCGGCCAGCTGAGCGAGATGTACTCCATCGACTTTGACGAGGATATCTGCATCATCGGCCACTCCGGTTCCGGCGATGC
>ERZ791909.1418-NODE-1418-length-16807-cov-14.729107_pt1 | contig 16807 bp, 18 predicted proteins | sample MGYA00510143_ERZ791909 | MGnify/ENA primary metagenome ERZ791909 (study PRJEB30046, sample SAMN00792093) | human gut metagenome | study: EMG produced TPA metagenomics assembly of the A metagenome-wide association study of gut microbiota in type 2... | reverse complement strand
TTGCCCGTCACGTCGTAGTGCCGCAGCACGTGGTCGGTGTCGATGCCATAGCGCTGCATGATCTCCCGCGCAAGCGCCGCGGCGTTGGCCACGGTCTCCGGCTTGATGTAGTAGCTGCCGTCGGCGCGCTTGCGGCTGCACATCTCAATGCCGATGCTGTTGCCGTTGCGGCACTCGGGGTGCCAGTACGCCCGCGCGCCGCAGTGCCACGCCGTGTCGCCCTCGCGCACGGACTGCATCGCGCCATACTCGTCGCAAAAATAGTGTGCGCTGGCCTGCAGGCCGCCCACGCGGTGGTAGTAATCGCAGTTGTTGCGCGCGGTGTCGCCGTTGTTTGCCGTGTAGTGCATCACAATGTACCGCACTGGCTGCGTACGTCCGGCGCTGTAATTGGCCGTATTGCAAGAAATAAATTCCATATTCCGTCGCCTCCTTATTCAATCGGCTCGTCTATTGTTACAATGAGGTTTCCTCCCTTGCCTTTGGCCGACACGCGGAAGTAAGCCGCGCCCTGCGGGGGCGAAACATTGATATCCGTGCTGAACGCCACTGCCGCGTTGGGGTCGTCCACTTTAGTGGGGTAATACATGCTTTTCCCAAGCTGGTCGTATTTGAGCACACTACCTTTTAGCGAGAAATCAGCCTTGTACCATGCAATGCGAGAGCCGTATTCGTTCCATTTGATTCCATCGCCACCGATACGGTATGTATGACTTGCACCGCCGTCGAACGGTATAAAGCCTGTGGTAGTGAAGCTGGGATTATCAGAAACCACGCCACTAGAGCTAAGCATTTTGCCGTCCGTATACGGAGCAGACGCCCCGGAATTATCCACTGCCTTGGGCACGAGATTGTGATACGACACAACCTTTGTAGCCTTTGCAGTAATTACGACATTGCCCGTAACCGCCGTTATGCTGATGACTCCAGTGTCTGCGTTGTAAGCCGTGGCCGTGATATCCGCACCGCCCATTGTGACGGTGACACTGCTCACGGTGTACCCGTCTGCCGCCGTGATAGTGGCGCTGTATGCAGTGCCGTCCTCTGCCGCTACCGCGCTGTTGCCGTTGATGACGTTGGTCAAAGCATTGGTTATGCTGTGGTATACAGTGGCTGCATAGCCGATTGTGCGGTCTATGCCAGCGCCATAGCCGAAAGAGTATAAGACTTGTTCGGATGGATTGATAACATTTACATTGAAAGCAGTGTCTTTGCCCGTCCCCGCCGTCTTGTCATATGGGGCGGGGTCTCCGAATGATATACCGTACATGGTGACTACGCCAGAGTTGTTGCGATAAAAGCAAGCGTTCGGCGTACACATACGCCAAGCATCAAATTCCGTGGCCTTCCCACCGACTATGCTGTGCAGCTTACCATACTGGTAGCAGTGATTATGTCCGTGGACGTTCGCAATAAATTTCGCTGCGTTGTGCCCGCTGAAATTCACCGTCACGCCGTTCTGCGTGGTGCTTTCCCCAGCGACATAAGCTTTGACAATGTTCCCTGTCGGATATGCGCCGCCTAAGTCTAGTGGGTAGTGTCCGAGAACTATAATTCCCCATTGAGCCGCATCTGCCTTGCTGCCGACGGCGTGAAGTGTCTGGGCGAACCATAGCAACTGCTCTGGGGAGCAGCAGTACGCTGCGTTAGTTCCGCTTACAGTCTCGCCCTCGCAGGTGTTCAGGCAGATTACGCGGAGTTTCTTCTCCGCAAAATCGCGGTAACAATATCCGTATTCTTCGCTGCCATATACCGCGCCCGCGTTATATTTGGTGATGTTGTCCCGCAAAAACTGCGCCCCGACGAGCGTGCTATATTCGCCCGTGTCGTGATTGCCTACCGTTCGCAACTGCGGGATATTCTTCCACGCCTCGCCCAGCCATCCGTTGATTTGGTCAAACTGCTGCTGCATCAGCGCGGTCGTGGTTTTGGCGTTGCCAAATGTCACATCGCCAAGCATACAGGCAAAGTCAATTTGCGGCAGACTATAAGATAGCACTTTCAGTGCTTGGCAAGCGTGCAGATCTCCGGCATTGATGTTTGTCTGCCATCCGTCTACTTGTGGGCCCGGGTAGTGGAAGTCGGAGATCGCAAGAAACACAATGCTGTCATTCTGCAACACCGCCTTCACTTTTTCCGCCACCGCCAGCGCCTCCGCCTTGACATAGCGGGGGATGTCGGCGTGGGCGATTTGGTCGCCGGTCGTAATGCCTCTCACAGCGTTACCCATCTGCGCGATCTTGTACGTCTCCACACCGCCGGTCTTTTCCCGGATGGCTGCTGCGATGTCCTGCACGGCGGTTTCTTCGTAGAGCTTTTTCATCTCAGTAGCTCACCTCCGTGCCATCAGGCAGGGCGGCTATGACGCTGTTGACAATCTCCTGCTTATCAGCTGCCGTCCAATAGTCCGTGCCTCTGACAGGTGTCTTACCGGGTGCGCCGGGTTCGCCTTTTGCGCCGTCTTTGCCCGGTGCTCCGGTTGCTCCACGCGATGGCTTGCCGGTATCGGTGCTGCCAACGTACCAATTGCCATTGTCACCGATGTGCGGCGTAACACCGTCCGCGCCAGCAGCCCCCGGTTTGCCATCGGCGCCATCCTCGACCGTGGCAATGGCCGCCCCGTCCACGCTGATTGTCGTTGTCTTGCCGGACTTGGTGGCCGTTACCACCGGGCTGTGGCCGTCCTTGCCCGGAGCGCCGGGGTCGCCCTTTGTGCCTTCAATCACGACAAGCGGCGTGTCAACGGCTGCGGCTACCTCTTCTCCAAGCACATCGAGGATCTCGGCTTCGATCTTGTCGCTCATTCCATCAGCTCCTCGTCCGTGCAGTCCAGCACTTTGATTTTCGGGTTTTTCTTCGGCTTAATGATATTTCCCGCGCCCTTGAAGTTGCAGGTGATCTCCAGCTCCGCCTGCCCCACGTCAAGGGACAGCGTGTCTTCCTGCGTCAGCGTCAGCAGGAACCGGTCATTTGCGTTGTCGTACCGCACCGCGTCCGGCCACGTCTTGCGCAAACTGTCGCCGAGCTTGAACGCGATCTCATCCACGTTTCCAAGCGGAAACACGTCCATGTCGTTGAATTTCACGCGCACGGGAACGGTCTTTGCCTCACCGCGTTTGATATATGCCATATCATCACCTCATACTTCCCAAGCCCCGGTTACGCCGTGCGCTGCCAGACATATGCCGCCAGATATGGCGGCATATTGTTGTGAGCCGCACCGCCGCCCGTGCCGCTTGTTTTCGCCAACTTTGCCAACCACGTTTTGTCGCTGGTGTAGCTAATGCTCGGCCAGCCGATATAGCCGCTCGGTGCGCTGCTGTCGCCGCCGTCGTTGCCGGCATACTCGTCATGGTAGTGGTTTGGCATCTCTTGCGCTGTCAGCGTGTGTGTCGCTTCGCCCCCGGTCGTGCCCGCTTTGTATTTCGTACCTGCCGCCAAGATGAACGTGTCTTTGATCTGCGTCCATGTGCCACCGAACAGCGTTGCCGGGTTGTCGCTGGACGCAGAAAAGTAAAACGCGCCAACCGGGTACACTTTCAGGAAATAGGCATTCAGCACACTGCCCAGAGCGTCACTTGCGAGTTTCTCCGCCGTCACGGCCCCGTCAGCGAGCTTGTCCTTCGTCACAGCGCGCATCGCGATCTTGTTGCTGGTGACTGCGGCAGTCGCGATTTTCGCCTGAGTTACACTCTCCCCCGCGAGTTTGCTCTCCGTAACAGCGCCGTTGAAAATATGCCGCTCCTGCACGGCGCTCGAGGCGATTTTGCTCGCCGCGACCGCATTATTCGCCAATTCCGGACTACCAATCGTTTCGTTGGCAATCTGGTGATAAGTCACCGCGCCCTTTGCGATCTTTTCCGTAGTCACCGCACCGTCCGCGAGTTTGTCCGTAGTCACAGCAAAGTCCGCAATGCCGCCCTGCGACACACCGGCGATCTGCGCCTGCACGTCCTCGATCGCTTCCTGCACGTTGGTTTTGTTCACCGCCTCTGTCGCGACAAAACCGATGCATTTTGCCGCGCTTTCACCGCCGAGCGCCGCGACCAGATCGTTCAGCGCCTTTTTCAGCAGGTTTCCTGCAAGGTCAAACTTTGCTTTCAGAGACGCGGCGGAAAGTCCACCCACGTCGTTCGGCTCGTCGTCCAGTTTGGCGATGATGTCCATGTCCTCGTTGCACGTCGGAAGTGCCATATGTAACCCTCCTATCGCACATATCCTGTGAACCGCACGCGGATGTCGGCGCTTGTGACTGTCGCCGTCGTGTCTGCGTCATCGTTCGTCAGGATGAGCTTGTAGTATGTAAATTTCTTTGCTTTCAGTTTCAGCCGCGTCATATACGGGCGCTTGTTCGTGTTGAACGACCAGTGCGCAAAATTCGCGTGGTCAAACGCTGCGCTGTTGCGGAAAACCAACTTCTTTGAGAAATCCGCTTTCCGGTCTGTCATGACCGTCACGGTCATCGACCCGGCGTGCGTCGGAACGAGACCGATCCACAGCATGGCGGAGTATTTGCGCATGAAATCCGCGCCGAAGTGCATGTTGCCGCTCTCCCATCGCGCGTCTATCGCTTCACCGCAGTCGCTGCGGAATGCGTTTGAAATCTCCACAAGCGTGTTGCCGCGCGCGCCGAGCAGTTTCCCGTATACGCGGTAAAAGTGCTTGACAGGGAAGTTCGTATACAGATACCAGACATTGAGACCGTAGTTGTGCACAATGGCCGTGTCACCATATATGCAGTACCATTCTTTGCGGTCGTTGTCGTCCCAGCAATACGCCTGACGTAGGTCAAAGTCTTGCAACGCTTTCCACACGCGATCGGAAATGCGTTTTGCCTGCCGCTCGTCGATCGTCAAGTTACTGGAATAGCTGCTGTTGTTTTTCCATGTGTAGACGCTCTCCCCAAACAGGGTGTAAGGGCTGTTGTCCACAAGCCGCACCTGACCGGGAGCTGTGTTGCCAATGGCCTTGTTTACTTGCGTCCAGTAAAACGCGGGGAGGATTTTGCCCTCTGCGTTCGTCACTGTGCCATACTGCACGGAGTACGCAGAATCCTCTTTGAACGCCAGCAGTCGGGAATAGTGGCGGATCATCGCCGTGATCGGCGTGTTCTCGTCGCCAATGTCCAGCGCGTTCATGTCAGGGAAGTATTCGGCGGTCGGGTTGCCGTCAATGTCCAGCCCGGAGTACAGCGCCTTGTTGCTTCCGTCGCCGTAGAGGAACACGCGGTTGTCCGTCGCACCGTTGTATAGCTCTGCAAACTTCATTGCCCTGACCGCGCCGGAATCATCAGATGCCACGGTGTATTCCACCTCATACACATCCGCACCGGCAGGTGGTGCGCTCGTGAATGTGATCTTCCCACCTGCAAACGTATAGTCCGTACCGGCTACCAGTGCTGCGCCTGTTGCCCTGTTTTTCACGCTCACAGACAGCGTTCCGTCCTCCGGGCATACATACACCGTGGACTTTCCGTCCGTAGCAATGCGGTATTTTCGCTTGCCGGATAGCTTGTTGATCTGTTCCAGTTCCGTGCCGCTGCCGTCCGCGCCCACGCCCACAAGCACGGTCGGGACGTACCCGGTCACATCGGCGAGCGTATGGCCGTCAAACACCTTGTATTGCGTGCCGTTGAGGATATAGAGTTTTTCACGGAACCCGAAAAACTCCGTGTGTGCGTCGGCGAGCGCGCCCAGCTCCGAGACCGCCGTAGTGGCTGGAAATCCAATTTTCCACAGCTTCCCGGCAGCGGCCGCTACCTGCACATATTCTCCGCCGACGTAGCCGCACCATGTCCCCTGAATTTCTCCGGGGAACGTATGCACGGCTTTCATACCGGGGCGCTTCCGTAGCGCGCCGTCCTGCGTCACGCGCCAGTTGCGCATTTCGGATGCCTCACCGAGTTTCAGGCTTGTGTCGTCGCTGCCCGCCTGATTGACGCCGAGCCATTTCTGGATTCCGACGATCTTTTCGTTCATGCGCGTCACCAGCTCCCAAACTCGCTATACTCGATGCCGCCGTACACGTCCTCGACCGTGCCCATGCTGCACTGCGCGTTTGCCTTGTGCATCGTCACGATCTCGTTGTAGCGCCGCTTGAACCGGTCGGATGCCTCCGGGTTCTCGTCCGTCAGAAGAGCGGAAGCAAGGCCGTATGGCATCGCACCGAGCGCGAGCGTGTTGTCAATCTCCAAGATCGTGTCGTCGAATTCCTCAACAGGCCGCCAGCCGGAAGCGGTTTTCCCGGCCTTCTTCGTCTCCGAAAACGGGTACAGCTCCGCAATCATGGTGTTGATAATCGACACGGTGCGGTATTTGTATTCGTCCGTGTCCGTCGTCTGCGGTTTCCCGCTGTCGCTCAGCTCGTCCATGATGGACATTGCCGCATCGAACACGTCGCTGACTTCTGCCATGAAATCACCTCGTTATCTGAAAATAGGCGGCGGGAAATCCCGCCGCCTTATCCGTTGCCTCAGGCGGTAGCCGTCATAATGCCGGAATCGAGCGCACCGGTCTTGCTGGCGTAAGCCTTGACCTCCGTGCCTGCGGCAACGCTGTTCGGCTTCGCGCTGGCGCTGTAGGTCTTCGCCGTGGAGGAAGTCTTCGGGTTGCTGCCGTCGGTGGTGTACTTGATGGTCTCACCTTCACCGGCAGTCAGCGTCATCGTGCCGCCGGAGACAGACATCGTCGGGGTCGTGCTGCCCGCAGTCGCGTGCACGCCGATGGCGTATGCCTTCTTGTCCAGCACAAAACTGTCGAACATCACGCGGTACTCCGCCACATCGCCGTCGATGCCGAGCGGGTTTTTCTGGATGCGCATGGTCTGGTTCTTCACCGGATCGACGCTCGCGCCCTTGCGGAAAATCACGAAATTAACGCCGGCGGGCAGATAGCTGTCCGGGATGGCGTACACGTCGTTGCCGTCGAGCTTGCCCAGAGAGCCGTTTGCAACGGCGTCCTTGCCCAGCACGTCAATGCCGACGATGTAGTCCGACAGCTTGCACTTGGCGAACAGCGTGTGGCCGATGAAGATTGCGCGGTTATCGGTAGGCACGAGATGGTTGGACATCTCCGCGCCCATGTTGACAATGGCGTCGATGGCCGTCTTGCCGGTCAGCGCGGTAGCATTGACGGTCACAACACCGGCGCCGCCGACCCACTTCTGCAGGCGGTACTTGTCGATGCTCGGGGTGACCTTGCCGTCCCACGTCGCCTTCATGCGCGCGTTGCACTGCTTGACGTTAAACTGTTCGGCAGCGTTGCCCGCGTCGATCGAGAACGTGCCGCCCTTGTCCTGCGTCATGCGCATGGTCTGCACGGTGTCGCCCAGCTCTTTGATCGTGCCGAATCGGCTGGAGCCGCTGCGGGTGTAGTCGCCGAAGTCGCCCTCGTCGGAGCTGTACACGTTGATTGCGTTCACGCCAACAAAGTCGTAATCCTTACCGGCGAATGCGTCGGTCACGCTCTTCTGGTGGAAACGTTCGTCGAGCTTGGTGCTGTATTTGTCAAAAACATTGATTGCCATTATGTAATTACCTCACTTAAAAATTCAGAATTTCAGGCGGAGGCAAGCCCTCATTTCACGCGGTCAGTTGCCGTCGTACCACAGCGCGTCAAACGCTTCGTCGCTGCCGGTCTTCCCGGCACTGCTCTGGCTGCCGGTGCTCCTCGCGGCGTTCGCCGCGTTCCGGTTGCGCGTCTCCTGTTCGGATTTCATGCGCGCGATCTCTGCCTCCAGCGCCTTGTTGCGTTCTCTTGCGTAGGCCGAAACCAGCGTTTCACCGCGGTTAAAGGCTTCCCACACGCCGTTCGGAATGGACGCCGGGTCAACGTCGGGATAGGCTTTTGCAAATGCGTCAAAGCACTCGCCACGCCACTTCTCGTTCGCTGCCTGCTGCTCCTGCTCCTGCTTCTGGGGTGCCAGTGCTGCCCGTTCCTGATCGAGCGCGCGGCGCTCTCTGTCGAGCTTTACACGCTCGAGCGCCATGCCGTCGTCGTCGATGCCGTATTTACTCTTGGTAACGGCAATGAGCATGTTTTCCACAAGCTCCTCGACGGTTGTGCCGCTCTGCTTTGCCAGTTCCTGCAGCGCGTTCTCGTGTTCCGTGAGCGTCGCCAGTTGCTGTTTCTGTTCGGACACCTGGGTTTCCAGCTGCGTGTTTTTCTCGGTCACGCGGTCGTAGTCCATGCCCTTCTGGGCGAGCGTTACGACCTCGTCCCGGTTCACATTTTTCGTCTCGCCGAGGTGCTTGAGCTCAAACAGTTGGCCGTCTGTCTGTGCCTGCTGCTCCTCGTTCTCGCCCGGCTGTGCGGCATCTGCACCCTGCCCGCCGTCGTTCTGTTCGATCTCCGGCGCGGCGTCGTTGCTCTGCGTCTCCGTGTCAGGCGCGCCCTGCGCGTCGTCCTCGACGTCGGCAAAGCTATCCGCCGTGATGTCGCTCCAATCGTCTGCGTCCGCCGTAAAGGCGGTGTTCATGTCGTCTGCCATGTCAAAATCCCTTCTCCCGCTATGGTTGGCGGGTGTGGCGCTATGGTCGGCGCCACGTGTTGAAATTTATCCGGTAATGTATTTGCAAGGCGGATTGTCCGCCGAGCGTTCGTTATTCGGTCGTTCCAGTCTGCATGACCTTGCGCTGCAGGTCGCCGAAGCCACCGCCGCCGCGAACGGGCGTCTTCTGGCCGAGATCGACCAGAGCGCCGGTCTCCGGCGTGCCGCCTGTGCTCTGTTCCTCCGGCTGCATCATCTGCTGCTGTGCCGCCTGCTTGCGCGAGGCGATCAGCTCCTGCCGCTTCGGGATGTAGCCGTCCGGGATGCGTTCAAGGTATTCCTCGATCGTGATCTTGTCCTGCATCAGCAGGTTATCCAGCGTCTGCACCGACGCCATCTCCGACCAGTACGAGCTTGCGCCGACGTCCAGCTTCAGCGCCATCGGCATATCGTTCAGGAGGCCGTAATCGAACAGCACGGTTTCCAGCTCCTCCGGGTCTTTCCCGGCAAATGCGAGAATGTCCGCGCCCACGTCCGGCATAGACACCTGCACTTTGCGCTTTCCGTAGTACGCCGCCATGAAGTCGAGATAGATTCGCCCCAGATCTTCAATGGATTTGTAGAGGTTCTGCTTCGTGATCTCCGACGGGATGCTGGCTGCGCGCTGCAGGGCGATAATGGCCGACGTGTTGTCCGGCCGCGTCTCACCAAGCGCTGCGCTCGTCGCGCCGAGGAACTGCCGCGTATAGTCCACGCTCGTCTGGATAAACTGCGCGATCTGCGGGCTGATCTGCGCCGGGTCGATGATCTTTGCCACGCCGGACACGTCGCCGCCGTTGACGCCGATCGCAGCGCCGACAGCGTTGTTCCACTTCGGGATGCGCGTCTTGTCGTATACCGTGCGCGGGAACGCGCTCGTCATCAGCGAGATCATGGACATGGCAAACAGCTTGTTGACAAAGATCTGGTTCGGGATCAGGCCAGTCACGAGCGCCTGCCCGTGATAGCTGTCGGGAATGTAGTCCCAGTTGATCCACGTCACCGGGTAGAGCCGCAGCCCCATGTCCCACGGCTCGCGCAGCATGACGCGCCCGGAGACTTCGCACGCCCACACCGTGCCGGTCTTGCGTTCCTTCCACATTCGCAGCAGCACCGTGCTGCGCTCTGAGCTGTTTTTGTAGCTGTCAGTGTTGTGGTTCTCGTTATCCGGCTGAATGTCGTTCCAGCGCGGATTTCCGGCCTCCTGCGCTGCTCTGCGCAGCTCCTTCGTCATTTCTCGCCGCTCGATGAGGATGTATGGCTGCTTCTGCGGGTCACGGCACGCTGTGTTGCCGAAGCCGACGCGCATATTGTCCACGATCTCCGTGCGGATGCCGCCGCGCAGTCCGAATCCTGCGTCAACCGTGTCGTCCCAGAACGTGAACAGGCAGCTATCACCGTCCACAGCGGCGTTTCGCATATACTCGCGCACGAGGTTCGGCACGCGGTTGAATTCAAACAGCCGGTCAAATTCCTTGTTGACGATCTCCGCGACGCGCTCCACGTCCTCCGGCGTGCGCTCGCACGCAAGCGGAGTTGCCTGCATCTTGATGTTGTCGGTCGTGATGTTTGCAACAGAAAACAAAACGACCTGTTTCAGGAAGTTGTATACCGGCGTCGGCAAGCCCTTCGCGTCCACGCCCTCCCATTGCTTGCCAATGAAGAAGTTCTCGTTGGCGCGCACCGTCTCGTCGAGGTTGACCGCGGTGTTGTAGCCGAGCATTTTCTGGTACTCTGCCTGTACCTGCTCCGGCGTGATCTTCTTGTCAAACTCGTCAGGCATCGTCGCTCACGTCCTTTTTCCCGGCCATCAGGTAGCTGTAGTTCATCAGGTTGGACACCCCGTTGGAGAAGTCCTGCGCCATCTGCAGCGCCTGTTCCACCTGTTCAGCGTGCTCCTCGTCTAGCTTGTCCGCTCGCTCGCACAGCGCGGCCGCAGTCTCTTCCAGTGCCTCTACGCGCTTTTGTAGCTGCGACACGTCAAGCGATGTGTCTGCCAGCATATCCATCGTCGCGTCCTGAAACGCCCGCAGCTCGTCGTCCCAGCGCCGCAGGCTTACCATCGTCAGCACAAAGCACGCCGCGATCACCAGTAGGCCGATCAAACCGATAGTGTTCATGTTTCCTCCTGTCTTCCTCCTAATAGCTGATATATCCGGCAGACGGTGCGTCTCCGGTCATGAATTCCTCGTAGCCCTCCTGCGCGTCCTCGTCCTCGTAGATGATCTCTGATTGGTTCGCGTCTCTTGCGTCCGCACGCATTGTTCTCGATACGCAGTAGTAGCGCACGGAATCGACCGTGTGCGTGATCTCGTGCGGCTCTTTCGCACAGTCGTTCGGGTTGTGCTCGTCCGCCTGAATGTCCTCGAGGTCTCCGATCGTCCGTTCACAGGTCTGGAAAAGCACAAGTCCCGGTTTTCCGTCCGGCATATTTGCGAGCGCTTCCTTCACTTGCATGAAACCCTGCACGCGGTTGTTGCTTGCCCGCACAATGGGCACGCCGCACTGCATGAACACCTCTGCCATCGTCTTGCCGGTGTCCTTCTGGCGCGACCAGATGTCCGGCGGGGCAAAGGTAATCTCGATGTGCTCGTCCGGCATCGTCATGTCGAGGATCTGTTTTGCCGCATCCTGCACGATCAGCCCCGGTTGCACAAGCTCGCGGTACATGTACGAGCGCCCGTTTTCGTCCACCGCGTACCAGCCGACGGCGAGCATATCCAGACCGTAGTCGAGCGCCCTGTACCGCTTCCAGTGCTTTGGAATCTGGAACGGCTTGCAGGTGTGCGTCGCCTTGCTGAATTCTGGGAAATACGTGCCGCACAGTGCGTCCCAGTCGCCGTAGCGGTGCGCCTTGCGGATGTTCTCCGGCAACTGAGAGAGCGCCTGCAGATAGCCCGGAGAGGATTCGAGCAGGTCTTTGTTGTCCTCGACCGTTGCGAAAATGAAGCTGTAGTCGTCCGGGTTCTCGTTCTCCTCCGGGTTGTCGGAATCTGTCTTGAAATTTCGGTCGATAAACAGGCGCTTGACCCATCTGTGCCCGACACCGCCGGGGTTGCACGTCAGGTAAAAACGCTTCGGGATCTCGTTGACGCCGCGCAGGCAGCCGCCGAGAAAGCGGAATTCGCGCTCTGTAAACTGCGTTGCCTCGTCCATGAAGATCCAGTCGTATTCCTGGCCTTGGTATTCGCTCTCGGACGTGATGCCGCTCCAATGGCCGAAATGGATGGTCGAGCCGTTTTGAAAGTACAGCGTGTGCAGTGTGCCGTTGTAGCTAGTCAGCTCCTGCGGAACCATCTTCAAAATCGGTTCGATGTGGTTCGACTGCAGCTCCGGGTATGTCTTTCGCACGATGAGGATGCGGATGCCCGGCCATGTAAACGCGCCGCCTACTGCCTTGATGCGCACAGCGTGCGTCTTGCCGCCGCCTCGCGCGCCGCCGTAGGCCGTGTACATCGTTCGGCTCTGGTAGAACAGCAACTGTTTATCGTTCGCGTGTCCCGGATCCCATGTGAAATTTGTCTGCGTGCTTCGCTTCTGCTTCGGCATGGCATCCTCCGTAAATGCAGAAACGGAGCCAACTGCATTTTGCAGTCAGCTCCGTTCAGCTCTTATGCCCGGCCGTTTCCGGGCACGTCGTTATTCTGTTTCTGTTTCCCGAAAGGCGACCTTGCGCTTTACTTCCAATACAAGCACGCCGTCTTTCGTTTGCTTTACCTCGGCAGTATTCCCGCGGCCGATAATGTCCAGAATCGCCCGGAGGAGATTTTCATTTTTCTGCATAGGGTACCTTCACATTGCCGCCCCGGCATTTTTCCGCCACCCGTCAAGGTAAATGACAGGCGCGGCCTTGCTCGCCGGTTGATAGCCCATCCGCACACCGTAGCCGCCGCCGTAATCCAGCGCAGCCGCAGTGTTAACAAACAATCGTTCAACCGGCTCTGCGCTCCTCGTAGAAGCGTTCGTCCGGAAAAAACAATCCTTAAACACGGCAGGGGAGTGCGTGTGCCCGCAAACATAAACGTCTGCATCGACGATCTGCGCATAGTCCGCGAGCCGGTTGATCTTGCCGCCAATCTTGCGCCCACCGCCGTTTCCGTGGTTGACGTAGATGGAATACGTTGTCTGCCGTCCCTCGCTCTTGCGTCGGGAGTTTTCACCGAGTGATACGAATACGAGCGCCGCGTCCGGAGCGTACCGGTCGCCCGCGCCCAGCTCGTTTGCGATCAGCCATGTAATGTCGATGCCGTCTGCACGATATGTCCGCTCTTCGTGGTTGCCGGGAACAGCGCACAGGATGCGGCCCTTGAGCGGGGCAAACGTCTTGTTTGCAAGCTGGATCTGCTCCATCGGTGACAGTTGCGTGCTGTAGATGTCGCCGATGCTGCTTCGCGTCGCATTGTCGATCAGGTCGCCCGCGAGAATTGCATAGGCGTTATCCTTTGCCGCAATGTCCGCCACGCGCTTTTGCACGCCGCGAATATCGCAGTTCGGGTCGGAAAGATGTACGTCCGCAATGACGTGCACTTCGATTTCGTTTTGCTGCTTTGGCAGCTCCACACGGATAACGTGCAAACGCTTCACCTCATTCGTTACACGGTTGTTGCGCGCATAGCTTATAAACCAATTCCGAGCAGCAGCTCAGCGCGCCCGCCTCCCGCTGCAGCAGGAAAGCGGCTTTCTGCCGGTTTTTCACGCTCCGGTCAATCCGGTCGTCTGGTCTTGGTGGCAGCCCCCGGACTTGCACCGGGCGCCCCTCTTGGAAAGCTGCCGTAGAAAGGGAAGCTGCGGCATCCTGACTTGCACAGGATTTCAGCGGAAAGGAGATGAAACGCTTAGGCCACTTGCCGCCGCAGCAGTGTTTACCGTCGCTTCCGACGCTTGATTCCCGGATAGTGCCGGGTTCACAGTTGCCCCGTACCGTAATGGGTTACTTGAAAGCGCTGTCGCCGCCGATCCCGTCTGTCTTGATCGTCAGCTCCTGCGCGTGAACGTCGATTACAGGCTTGTCGATGTACCCGCCGTTTTTCGGCTGCTTGAGCAGGAAGATGATCCCGCCGCTGCCCTTCGGGTTTTCAGCCACCATGCGCGCATAGACCGCCTCCCGGTATGCGACCAGCTTCTCGAGCTGCTCCCCATATCCGTCGTATTCCCCGCCTTCGTTTGCCCGCCATCGTGTGAGTGTGCGCGGTGCAATGCCGAGATACTTCATCAGCGCATAGTCGTCCATGTACTGTTTCCCGTCCTCACACTGCATGATAAACTCGTCGATCAGAACGCCAAGCTCTTCGGCGGTTTTGATTTTGCGCGGTCTTGCCATAGAATCACCCCATCACTTATAGTATAGCATCAAACGTCGAAAAAACTAAATGCACGTCCCCAGATAATGTATGAAATACCTTTGGAAAGACGTGCGCGATTGTAAAGACGTGGAAAACGTAGCGGGTTGAGCTTGCGTTGAGCGGGACGATGTTTGGCGGGAAGTCTCAAAAGGCTGTGTGTCGTAGCGTATAGCCCGTCCCGTGAGCGGCCGCCCGTTTTTCCGGCACCCCCGGGGGGGGGGGGGGGGGGGGCACACCCGGAAACGCTGAGCGAAACAACACCCACACACCAGCGCGCGCCGTGGATGATTGCCCGCGAGCCCAGGCACCTGATTGCCACTGCTGCATGGTACTGCATACACTGCGCATGAACTGCATAAACTACCAGCTTCACAGAACGGAAACACCACAAAAGCTATGAGTTATTCGGCAAAATAATGATTATGCCGAATTTGTAAATCGCTGCAACCATTGAAAACACTAGCTTTTTTGCGAAACTGCATGAATATGCACAGTATACAGCATCGAAAACAGCCCGGGAAACTGCATCAGTATGCACCAGATCGCCGCCACAAAGCCAACCACAACCAGCCCCGCGATTTTTTTATCCGCCGCCACAACGCGAAATGTATTGGATAATGGGATCATACCATCATATCATCATCATATCATCACATCATGGCATAGCATCACCGGCACACATCCAGGACAACACCCACGCAAAGAGGGGGGGACTATAGGGGGGGTAATTTCCATAGCTAAGTAATAGCTATTACACAGCTATGCAATAGCTATTTAAATATCTATTCCATACCCGCGAGACACGACCAAAGAAAAGGAAAGAAAAGTAAAGTATAGGGGAGAGAGCGTCCGCGCAAAAAATTTTTGCAAAAAGGGCTTGACATGGTAACGCAAGTATGCTATCTTGTAAATGCAGCCGGGGAACGGCAGCGAAAGGAGATGATCCTCGCGGCGAGAAAGACCACCACCAGCACGGAAGTAAAACGCCGGTATAACGAAAAGGTTTACGGCCGTATCTACTTGCAGTTGCCCAAAGAAACGGTTGAAGCGTTCAAGGCAAAATGCAGTAGCAGCGGCGTATCACAAGCGAGCGTTTTACTTGAAGCAATCGAAAACTTTTTAAGGGGCTGAATGTCCCTTAAAAATACACATACTAACGCTAGTATGCCAAACAAGAAAAGGAGATACAGTCATGAAATACTTTACCAACATCCACACCCTCGACGAGCTGAAAGCAGCTTACCGCCGTCTTGCCCTGAAGTACCACCCCGACATGGGCGGCAGTACGGAGATCATGCAGGAGATCAACAACGAGCATGATGCGCTGTTTGAGCAGCTCAAGCGCCAGCACAACGCCAGCGCGGACGAGTACCACCAGACCACCGAAACCGCCGAGGAATTCCGCGAGATCCTCGCCGTACTCCTCGGGCTGCCCGGGCTGACGGTCGAACTTTGCGGCTCGTGGCTCTGGATCAGCGGCGAGACGCGCCAACACAAGGACGCGCTAAAGGCTGCCGGCTGCCGCTGGAGCAGCAGCAAAAAAATGTGGTATTGGCGGCACCCGGAGGATGCGCGCGGCCATTACCGCGGCAAGCGCAGCATGAACGAGATCCGCAGCAAGTACGGCAGCCAGGTATTTGACGCAGACGGCCGCGAGCGTACCGCTTACAACCGGATCGGGGCGACGGCGTAAGCCGTCCCCGGCCGCACTCCGTCCGCCGGTATAAGTCCGGCGCTGATGAGCAAGAGCGAAACGGAGGTTGTATCATGTATCAGATTATCAAGTATTGCCGCGATTGCGGCGCTTATTCCGGCCGCGATTTTGGGCGCAAGGCCGACGCGGTGCGATATGCCCGCGCTTGCGTCTGCCCCGATTGGGAGTATGTCGCAGTTATCAATATGCGCACCAAGCGCGTCGATGTGCTCAAGGGCGCGCCGATGATGGTGCGCTATGCGCCCGGATGCACCGAGTACAAGCGCGGGAAGCTCTGCGCTATCTATGGGGGGTGATTACAGTGAGTTATCACGATTTGCTTACCATGTACGGCGACGAGCAGCGCGAAGCCGAACAGCGCGTATATATCTACGTGCAGCAGCCGCAGCAATACAAAATGCCGGAGGACATCGCCCGCAAAGATGCCGACATTGCCCGCCAGATCGCGCGCATGGAGCGCTTAATTGATGATCTGCGCGACTATCGCGTAGCGCTGGCGCAGCGGTATGCAGAGCTGGAGACGATGCCTTACACGCGCGTTTTGACGCTCAAACGCGACCCGAGCTATAAGGGCCGCATTACCTACTGGGTGACGATCACGCGCCGGATGTCTGACGGTACGGAGACCGACGAGCTGCGCGAGAAGTACGCCGGGCAGGAGCGCGCGAAAGCGTTTGCCCGCTTCGCCGCCCTGCAAAAGCAGTACCCCGGCATTGCATCCGTTAAGGATGTAGCCCGCAGGAGCTGGGAACGATGATAGTGCCCGGCATCCTGCACAATTCCCACACCAATTTTTGCGCATATTTTGCGCCGGTTGAGCGTAAAAACTATTGATATTGCGCTCGTTGAGCGTTATAATTAAGCCATCAAGAGGACAACACGACAGGCCGCGAGGCCGGAAAGGACTATACCATGGCAAAAGCAACTGCAACCTGTACTTGCGCCAAATGCGGCGCAACGTTTACGCGCACCAAAATCTGCCGCAATCGCCGCGAGGCGGAGGGCTGGGAGGCGTGGGCAGCCGCAAACTTTGACGAGTGCACTGCCTGCTACACCGCACGCAAAGCGGCGGAGCGCGAGGCAGCCGCAGCAGCAGAGGCCGAGCTACCCCTGACGCTGCACATGACCGGTTACCCGGACAGGCGTGACACGCCGGTCGTCCTGTTTTTTGGCGGCGACACCATGCCGCGCAAGGACGACATTAAGGCGCTCGGGTACCGCTGGT
>ERZ791909.1414-NODE-1414-length-16844-cov-2.701054_pt1 | contig 16844 bp, 8 predicted proteins | sample MGYA00510143_ERZ791909 | MGnify/ENA primary metagenome ERZ791909 (study PRJEB30046, sample SAMN00792093) | human gut metagenome | study: EMG produced TPA metagenomics assembly of the A metagenome-wide association study of gut microbiota in type 2... | reverse complement strand
GCATTATTAGGGGCTGACATTAATAATATGAATGAAGGGAAAACGCAAAATCAAGGTATAGAAATTGAAGCATTCTGGAATGATAGGGTAGGAGACTTCTCTTATTATCTGGGTGGACGTTTTTCTTATGCAAAAAATAAAATAATAGATATCAAAGAAAATCACCGCCCTGCCAATGAAGAATATTTATATGCCAAAGGAAGGCCTATCAATCAACCATATATTTTAGAAGCTATCGGCTTCTTTAAAGATGAGCAAGATATTGTAGACAGTCCAAAACAAATGTTCGGTAATGTTCAACCAGGTGATATCAAGTACAAAGATCAAAACAATGATGGTTTTATTGATGATAATGACCGTATTCCTGTTGGGCATACATCCTACCCTGAAATATATTATGGATTTGATGCAGGTATTGGTTTCAAAGGTTTCGATTTGGCTATATCTTTTCAAGGAGCAGGTAATCGTTCTGTATCTCTGTTGGATAACAATTTAATAATTCCTTTCCTTAATGGTGGTGTAAAACCAACTCAATGGGTAAAAGACAATTATTGGATTCCCGAAAAAGGAGATGCTGCTCTATTCCCAAGATTAACAACCGAAGAGAATAATAACAATTACCGTCCTTCTACTCTATGGCAAAGATCAGGTTCCTATTTGCGTCTGAAAAATATTGAACTAGGATATACCATACCAGTAAATGCCACCCGACAAATAAAAATAGAGAAAATCAGAGTATTTGTCAGCGTAATAAATCCATTCACTTGGGACAAAATATCCGAACTAAATGTAGATCCGGAAGTAATGGATATGTTTAAATATCCAGTAATGAAAAGTTATAATATGGGATTTTCAGTCCAATTCTAATTTCTAATATTACAAATTATGAAAAGAATAACAAATATATTTTTAGGGATCGTTGCTACTCTCACATTCATGAGTTGTAATGACTTCCTTGACCAAAAAATTAATGATAACTACGATGAAGAAATGTTCCTTCATTCCGGTTTCAATAATTTGAAAGCTTGGGGATTAGGAGCATATAATTATTTACGACCATATAATGGGTTAGATGGAGGTGCCTCCTTAGCCGCAGCCTGTGATGAAGCAGATTTTGCCAAACAATCAAACGTACAAAAATTTAATACCGGTGCCTGGAACCAATTTTCCAATCCTGATGATGTATTTGCACATTATTACAAAGGTATCCGTCACGCTAATTTATTTCTCGAAAAGACAGAGGAATACAAACACATTTTATATGAAGATACTTTAATTGCAAGCAATAAGGATATTTATTTAAAGAACTGTGATGATTTTAAAAAATTGAGAGCGGAAGTCAGATTATTAAGAGCTTATTTTTATTTTGAACTCATCAAACGTTATGGTGGAGTCCCATTGGTAAAGCATTCTCTTACACTTGAAGATGATTTGGATTTACCACGTAACTCTTTTGATGAATGCGTCAATTTTATTACTGATGAATGTGATGTAGTTTATAAAGACTTAACAAACTATTGGGCAAATTATCAGTGGCAGGATGGTGAAGGAGGCAAAGGTAAAGACAATACCAATTTAGGTCGCCTGGAGAAACCTGTAGCAAAATTCTTAAAACTAAAAGCGTTGCTTTATGCGGCCAGTCCGTTGCATAACCCAACTGAAGATATCGGTAAATGGGAAAAGGCTGCATTAGCAGGTTATGATTTTCTTACGGATAAAAATTGTCAGCATGTCCGTTATTTATATTCTAATTATAACGGACTTTTCCAAGCTCAGGCCAATAATGATGCAATTGTTCCTTTTGCTGGGAAAAATACTGGAATCATAATGACCCGTCCTTTCGAAAAGGCAGGAAGCACGTTCGAAAAGGCTAATTATCCTGTAGGGATGGTCAATGGAGGAGGTGCTTGTATATGTCCTTCACAAAATCTATTAGATGCTTTTGAGTACAGTAACGGTACTGTATTTGATCCTTCCAAATTAAAGAATACAGATAATCCATATGAAGAAAGAGATCCTCGCCTTAATATGATTATTGCTATTAATGGTTCGACTTTAGGAAAAAATATTGATGGCAGTGCACGTCAAGTACAGTCTTATATGGGGGGAGCTGATGGCATTGGAGTAAAGTATGGAGCTACCACTACAGGTTACTATTTGAGAAAACTATTGGTTGAAAATTTCGATTTATCCAAATCAGAATCAAGAGCTAAATCATGGGTATTGATGCGCTACGCAGAAGTGCTATTAAATTATGCTGAAGCAGTAAATGAATCGATCGGACCCGACGCTAAAGTAATCGGTACAACTAACCTAACTTTATCTGCCCGTGAAGCGATTAATTTAGTTCGTGATAGAGTCGGAATGCCTCCTATTCAATCTGGTCTTGACAAAGAAAATATGCGTATTAATATTCAACGTGAACGTCAAGTAGAAATGGCTTTTGAAGATCAACGCTTCTTTGATGTGCGCCGTTGGAAAATCGCGAATGTTACAGAAAATAAACCATTAATGGGAATACTGATCTCAACTAACGGAGGTGTAACAACATACGAACGTTTTAAAGTAGAAAACAGAATATTCCAGGAGAAAATGTATCTTTATCCTATACCCTATAATGAGATAGCCAAAAGCAAGGGAATACTGATTCAGAATTCTGGATGGGAATAACTTAACGTAATATAAAAGAGACTAATCATTTATTGTTGGCCTCTTTTATACTACTATTATTCATTGTTAATAAAAAATATTATGAGATATTACTTTCTTACTTTACTTCTTCTAATACCCTATTTACTTCAGGCACAATTAAAATTTTCCACCCAATATGGGAACAAAGAATTGACATTCAAACAAAATACAGCCAATGAAGTGCAAAATAAATTCCGTAAAGAATTACAAGGTGTACATCCAAGACTTTTTTATAATCAACAGACTATTGATCGGATCAAACAATTATATGCACAAAATGATCCATTTGTAGTAATGTATGCGGAAAATGCACATAAAGAAGCTGATCAGATTTTAAAAGAGCCATTATTAGATTATTATTTGGATGATGCAGGACTTCGCATACCTTCTATACATAAATTTGCAACTCAAGCCCCTCATCTAATTTTTATGTATCAAATGACGGGTGAAACCAAATATGCCGATCGATGCTATCAACAACTTGCTATATTCTGTAAATATCCTGACTGGGGAGCCGATCGTCATTTTCTTGATACGGGAATTGGAGCTTTTAATTTTGCATTCGTTTATGACGGACTTTATAATTATATGACTCCTGATCAAAGAAAAATACTAGAAGAAGGGGTACTAAAACACGCATTGAACATTGGGAAATATCAAATTGACGGAGGAAAAAGTGTATGGAAATGGTATTTAGCAAATAATAACTGGAATGGAATTTGTAATAGTGGGCTTATAGTAGCAGCACTGGCTATGTACGAAGAAAATCCTGATTTTTTATCACAGGTCATAGCAGCAGCAATGAACTGTTTGCCCCATTACCTCGTGGAATTTGAGCCCGACGGACAAAGTGAAGAAGGATTGATGTACTGGTCATACGGTTTAATGTATACAAATTTAGGTCTTGAAGCAATGACTAATACATTGGGTACGACAAATGGGTTGGCTGATATTGCGGGACTACGTAAAACCGGTTGGTTTCCATTCTTAATGTCAGGACCTGTAACAAGTCTAAATATTGGAGATGATCCTCTACGCTATTCACGTGATATTTCTTTTTTATGGTTTGCCCGATATTATAACGATCCGGCATTAGCAAAACAACATTTAGAATTATGCATGAAAAATGGCCGTTGTCAATGGCAAGATATTTATTTTTATGATCCTGAATTTGTTACAAAAGCAAAAACTACAACTATTCCGCTTGATAACGCTATTCGGGGCATAGAATTATACTCTATCCGCGAAAATTGGGATTCGTCAGATGCTATGTATATTGCTATACATGGTGGTGCAAATAATGCCAATCACGGACATCTTGATGCGGGTTCTTTTTACATTCAAGCATTAGGAGAAGTGTTTGCTTATGGTAATCTCGGAAGTGATAATTATACTTATCCCGGGTATTTTAGTCAGAAAACTTCTCCAGATTATCTAGATTCTATAAATGAACAAACGGAACCGGGACGTTGGCATTTTTATCGACTACGAACGGAAGGTAAAAATTGTATAGTTGTAAATCCTACTATACGACCGGAACAAAAGGAGAATGGTATTGCGATTATGAAATCGTCAGAAAACAAAAAGGAAAAAAGCTGTTATACATTTGACTTAACCGATTGTTATGAACGGGATTTGATTTCATATAACCGGACAATAGGCATGGACAGGAAGCGAAAATACATGGTTGTAAAAGATTTATTGGAATGTCGTGATCCTAATTCTTCTGTGTGGTGGTTTATGCACACGAAAGCTGATATAGAGTTACAGGAAAGAGGACATATTGCTATTCTTACCATGGCAGATAAAAAGATGAAGGTTGAGATCGTTTCTCCCTTGGATGCTTCTTTCCAAACTCTCCCTGCAACTTATTTACTGAAAGACAGTTTCCCTTTGACAAAGAACTCCGAGAATAAAGGCTTTGGAAAATTGGCTATTGAATTAGAAGGTAAAAGAAGTTTGGCTATTGAAGTGATGTTTACTCCATTAAATTAAGTAATGTATTATCGAGCAAGGTCTGATTTATAAATAATACTAAGTATCCCAAGACAGAGACAAGTGAATAAGATTGATTTTTATTTTTTGTTTATCTTTGCATGTCTATTTAGATTGAAGTTATGCAAAAGCAAAGATATGCATTGGTAAAGAGGGAATATCGTGTTCCCTTCATTCTGGTTACTTCTTTATTCTTCTTATGGGGATTTGCCCATGCCATTCTTGATGTGCTGAACAAACATTTTCAGGATGTACTGGTCATCAGCCGTACCCATTCTGCATGGGTGCAGGTTATGTTCTATTTGGGATATTTTGTTATGGCTATTCCTGCCGGATTATTTATCAATAAGTACGGTTATCGTCGTGGAGTAGTATTAGGGTTACTACTTTATGGACTGGGATCTTTGCTTTTTATTCCCGGAGAGTACTGGATGTCGTTCAATTTCTTTCTGTTCTCATTGTTTGTCATAGCCTGTGGACTGGTGTTTTTGGAAACTGCTGCCAATCCTTATATGACGGAGTTGGGGGATAAAGAGACTGCTGCCAGCCGCTTGAACTTGGCTCAGTCATTCAATGGATTGGGATGTATTTGTGGACCATTGATAGGTGGATTATTGCTTTTCTCTGAAGAAGGGGAGGTTGCAATTTCTTTGCCTTATACGTTAATGGGGATTGTAGTGTTGGCAGTTGCTATGGTTTTTTCAAAGATCAGACTGCCGGAGATTGTTCATGAAGAAGAGGGTGACAGAGAAGGGAAAACGAAAAGCCTGTGGTCGCACAAACTTTTCATTTTTGGTATTGCTGCCCTGTTTTGTTATGAGATAGCGGAGATTTCTATTAATAGCTTCTTTATAAACTACGTGGTTGACGATGGCTGGATGAATGCCCGTGATGCTTCTATAGTACTTTCTTTTGGAGGTTTAGGATTATTCATGTGTGGACGTTTTGCCGGTAGCTGGATTATGCAACGTATCCGTGCAGAGAAAGTGCTGTTATTTTGTGCTGTGTGTACGGTGATTACCTCGTTGCTGATTGTACTGAATGTGGGGATTGTGTCTCTCGTAGCACTTTTTTTAGGATATGCATTTGAGGCTATCATGTTCCCCACTATTTTTGCTCTTTCTTTACGGGGGCTGGGTAAGCATACCAAGCGTGCTTCTTCTTATCTGATGATGTCACCTGTTGGCGGGGCGGTAGGGCCATTGATGATGGGGTATGTGGCAGATCAGACTACCATGTCTCTTTCCTTTATCGTACCTTTGCTTTCCTTTATAGTAGTGATGCTGTACGCCTGGAAGGTGAGTGCGGCAAAGTTGTAACGGGCATTTAGGATATTTATCCCTCATTCATAGTACGAATTTACCACAAGTGTGGTATTTCCGGCGAACCAAAACTCCTCTATCTTTGTCGTATAATAAAAAAACAGATAATTAATACATTAACAGATATGGGAAAGATAGCAAAAAGACTGACCGACCTCGTAGGCAACACCCCGTTGTTGGAGCTGAGTAATTATAATGCAAGTAAAGGACTAAAAGCTCGTGTGGTGGTAAAGTTGGAGTATTTTAATCCGGTAGGCAGTGTGAAAGACCGTATCGCTTTGGCGATGGTGGAAGATGCTGAATCAAAAGGAATCTTGAAATCGGGTACTACGATTATTGAACCGACGAGTGGAAATACAGGGGTAGGACTGGCTTTTGTTTCTGCTTCTAAGGGATATAAGTTGATTTTGACGATGCCGGATACGATGAGCGTAGAGCGGAGGAACTTACTGAAGGCTTTGGGGGCCGAACTGGTACTGACTCCCGGTGCAGACGGAATGAAAGGAGCTATTGCCAAAGCAGAAGAGTTGAAAGTAAATACTCCCGGTGCAGTGATCCTACAGCAATTTGAGAATCCTGCTAATCCTGCTGTCCATGTGCGGACTACCGGACAGGAGATATGGCATGATACAGACGGACGTGTAGAAATATTTGTGGCAGGTGTTGGTACAGGTGGTACAATAAGCGGTGTGGGGAGAGCATTAAAGGATTACAATCCTCAAATAAAGGTAGTAGCTGTAGAGCCTGCTGATTCTCCGGTTCTGTCCGGTGGTAAGCCCGGACCTCATAAGATACAGGGCATCGGAGCCGGATTTATTCCTAGGATCTATGATGCTTCGGTAGTGGATGAGATTGTGCAGGTGCAGAATGATGATGCCATCCGTACCAGCCGTGAGTTGGCAACGAAAGAAGGCTTACTGGTTGGAATCTCTTCAGGAGCTGCCGTATATGCGGCTACAAAGCTGGCAGAACTTCCGGAAAATAAGGGTAAGACAATAGTAGCGTTGCTGCCCGATACGGGAGAGCGCTACCTGTCCACTATTTTGTATGCTTTTGAGGAATATCCTTTATAAGTCAAGAGTCTGTTTTAAATTAAAACAAGCTCTGAAAGCTGAAAGTTATTATATGGTTTACTGTGACATAGTAACTTTCCATACACCAGAAGATACCTTTATTGCTATCTGATTGGTTGATGAATATTCCGGTCTGCAATATTTGTTGGACCGGAATTTTCCGTTTTTATACACACTGCGACCGTTTACTTCGATTCTCTTAATTTCCGGTTTGATGGGAAGCAGCGCTTGCGTATTCTCTGGTACGGTGAGATGCATCTGTATCCGGCCGTCTGTTCTCTCTAATGAGATTGATATCCTACCGTTGACAGTCAGCAGGCTGGTTTCTGCATGAATAAGATTGCCCATTTGGGGAAATACGCTGAACTCTTTGAATCCGGGCTTTACAGGAGAGACGCCACATACATACTGGGATAATAGTGTCAACCCTCCTCCGCTCCAGGCATGGTTATATGTTCCGCCTCCGAACCCCTGAGGTCCGAGTCCCCATCCCTCAAACAGGGTCGTGAGAGTGGGATGATTGACCATAGACTCAAACCGTTTCTTCATTCGTGCGAGTGCCTCTTCGGGCTGGTTCATTACAAATAGTGCTTCCAAGACGTATTTTTCCATATAAGGACTTGCATACTCGTACTTTCGGAACAGATTGCGAATGGCTTCATATTTCGATTCATCTGCCAAACCTGATATTACCGTCAATGCCTGCAAGCGGTCGTCCGGATGGGGAATGGTGCTATTGGCTTTGTAGGCCGCTCCGTTCCAGTAAGCCTGGTTAAAAGCATCTTTGAGCAGACGCATCTCTTCTTTTAGGTTGGTGGCATCTTCTTTTTTATCAAGTACTTCTGCCATTTGTGCTGTACCTTCCAGAGCGAGATAATACCAGGCGTTGAACAGCCCTTCGATATCGATATTCGTTCCCCAGTCTCCCCATGTCCAGTCTCCGCTACGGAACTTTATAGTACCGTCCGGATTATATTGCCATACGTGCAGATACCGTTTTACGGCATCATACAAATCTTCTACGGGAATCCTGTCTCCGGTATTCAGATAATAGTTCCAGAAACCATAACGCCCTATGCTTGCCAACATTTGTCCGGGGAGTTCCGTATGATAATTGGAAGAAGGTATGGGAGAAAAGATAATGCCATTATCCTGCTGCCAGCCCATTAGTTCGTACATCCCTTTTTTCATCAGTAGATGTGATTTGGGACAAAGTGCATAGAAGGATTCTCCCGATTCAATGACTTCGTCTCCCCACCATTGTGCGCGTTCGCGGTCGGGGCAATCCATGTAGGTGTCGCGCATGGTGACTAATAATGTACGCTGTGCCTTTTGCCAAAGTCGGTTGAAGAAGTCGTCGTTACAATTGAAAGTTCCTGCAAATGAGGTATCATAGCTTGTTTCGCGATATTCTGTTTTAAGCACCTCCACGCCTTTAGGTATCAGATAATACACCGAATGTCCGTTTATCCACCCCAGGCTTTCATAAGACTGTTGCCCGCCTTTGGTGATATATTCGCCCCGTAGATTGTATACTCCGCCGCCTTTGTAATCATCCGTATACATGGTTATGACTTTCCCTTCGGGGGCTTCCAGCTCGATGCAAGGGGTGAGTTGCATGTTGTAGGGCAGCCGGCAGATTAGGGTATCGACCTCATTCCCTCGGTGCCATTGGCTGTCCGGATATTCTTTTTTTCCGTAATCTTTCCATAAGGGAATAATTCTTGGGTGGAGTTTATTCCAGGGTGCCGAACCCTCGGTTCCCACCTCTATGGCAGGGGCCCACGGATAGGTGAGATTACCGGTAGGTTGGATAATCCAGTCTTCCGGGAATATACGGGCGTCATAGCCGATATTGGATTCCGATAGTCTGAAGTTGGGCTGTGCTCCTGCCGGTGTATAGTATCCCGGATGCAGGGTAGATAACCATTGCTTGTCTGTGTTTAGGTTGAGGCTGCCGGACAGGCTTTTGACGTACAGCCCCGCTTTGCCGCTGGGTTGGTAGGAGAATCCCTCCTTTCCGAAGTACCACAGCAGAATGGCAATGGAATTATTTCCTTCTTTCAGGAATGAGGATATATCTACTTCGTCATAGTATGTATCCGAAGGATTGGGTCCTCTTTTGACGGAGCCTTCAAAAACAGCGAGACGGCCATTGATCCACATCCAGTATTTACTGTCGGCTGCAATCTTTAAATGGATATCTTCTTGCGGAAGGGAATCTATAAGCATATCCTTACGAAAACAAATCCAGGTATTGGATGCGCTTTGATTTTCGAAGGCTGTAATCCAGTGTGCCTGTTCGTTACTCGCATATGTAAGGACAGTCAGCATTAATCCGGTTATTGCTGCTAAACTTTTTTTTATCATAATCCGAAAGTGTTATTTGGTTTTCTTTAAATGGAAAATCTTACTGTCGTATTCTTTATGGAGCCATACCTCCATTCCCTGGTCTATAAGGAATCCGCCGGTTATTGTTTTTTTAGCCTGTTCTTTCAGGTCTGCCGTGTTGATCTCACAGATTTCGTAAGAGGCCTCCGGAGATAGTCCTTGAAGGGTTAATCTGGGAAATGAGGGGTTGAAGCGGTGTTTTAATTGATAAACAAAGAGTACCGCTTCTTCCTTGTCGGGGGTGACGTACATCAGTGAAGATATATTTTTCTGTGCATAGGGTGAAATCAGCCTGTACAGATCGCCAAACTGAACAACCGGGCGAATCTGCTTATAAGTGGATATGGCCTGTGCGGCAAATTTATATTCATCCGGTGTGAAATCTTTGGGCTGCATCTCCATACCGAGGCGTCCAGACATAGCTACGTCGAACCGGAACTTCAGGGGGATAAGTTTATTGGTCTGATGATTGCGTGCAGCAGATACGTGTGACCCCATGGCTATGGCAGGATAGAATTGCGATACTCCCCATTGCATGTATATCCTCTCTATGGCATCTGTATCGTCACTGGTCCAGAATTCATCGAAATAAGGAAGAATGCCATAACTGATTCTTCCTCCGCCACTGGCACAAGCCTGCATAAGTAAGTCCGGATATTTGGCGCGTATTCTCTGAAGAACTTTCCGAAGTCCTCTGTGATATTCTATGTATAGGTGTGATTGTTTGTTGGCCGGAAGGTAATTGGAGCCGTAGTTGGCAAGGCTCATATTAGCATCCCATTTAATGTAAGCAATCTCCGGATACTGTGTCATTAACTTGTCTACTACTCCGAAAATGAAGTCCTGTACTTTGGGATTGGACAGATCCAGTACAAGCTGATTGCCTTCCGGTTGCCGGGCTCCGCGCCGTTCGGTTTCATCGTCCTTTCTTTAAAGGCCGATTGGGTTGTGAAATAACCCAGTCCGGATGTTGTTCATAGAGTTCGCTGATAGTATTGGTCATTTCAGGTTCTATCCATATACCAAACCTGATAGAGGCGCATTTACAGGAATCAATAAGTGCCTGGAGCCCGTCGGGTAGTTTGCTGGGACTGACTTCCCAGTCTCCCAGTGAAGAACGGTCGGAGTCTCTGGAGTATTTCTTGCCAAACCATCCATCGTCCAGTACGAACATCTCTCCGCCTAAACCGGAAAAGTCGTTTATCATTCTACAAACGTCTTTCATGTTTACGTTGAAATACAGTCCTTCCCAACTGTTAAGAAGTATATCACGCTTTTGTTCTCCATGGGCCAATGCATATTTCCGTGCCCAACGGTGGAATGTCCGGCTGATTTCTCCTTTGCCTTTGTTGCTATAAGACATCACCCAGGCTGGTGTGACAAAGGTTTCTCCTTTGGATAGTTTATATTCGGACTGGAAATTGTCGATACCGGCAATCAGGTGCAGGCGGTGCGAATTATCGAGTGTGCAGTTTATTTTGTAATTACCACTCCATGCCAGTATTCCGGCATATACATCACCTGTGTTCTCTTCCAGACCATCACGGCCCAGCATTACCGAGGGATGATCTGTCAGTGCATTACGTACTCCGTCTCTGTTTACGAGTATTTTGCTGCCATGAGTCAATATTTCTTCTTCCATCTGGTGCTCCGAGGCCCATGAACCATGCAGGTGTTGCATGGTATATTGTCCCGGAGGCAAGGGCATGTAGGCAGAGGCAAACTGCCGTAGTTCTACGAAACCTTTTCCCGAATATTGATAACCAGCCCAACTTTCAATGATATCTTCATCGTGGTATATTCTGTAGTGCAGCGTTACTTCCAAAGGATATACCGTATCTTTCAGGTAGAATTTCCATTCATCGGAATGATTACCTTTGATGTTTTCTGCTTTCTGAAAGCGCAGATCTAATGACAGGTTTCCGTCCGGATACATAACTGCCATTGCAGGTTCCAGGGTACAGTCCAGTCCGAACTGTGGATAGGCTTCGCGGTAAAGCATACCGTTGCCGGAGTTCCAGATGTCGGAGGGATCAAGTACTCTTCTTCCGAAGTAATGCAGGTAGAGCTGTCCGTCCTTTTCTCCCGTCAATAAGAGGGAAGTGCGGGGAGTACTCAGGAGAAACTCTTCGGCATAAACAGAGGATGTAAATAACAGTAATGTTAAAATGATAAATAGATTCTTCATTGATATAATAATGTGTTTTGGTTACGAATATATTTTACCACAGAGCACACGGAGTACATAGAGTTTTAATTATTTCAGAATCAATTACAGAATTACTCTGTACTCTGTGGTGGACTGATTTATTTTTTAATCCGGTACGGGGATTTGTGTAGTTCTGTCTGGTCATCATATAATGAGTTTGAATGAATGATTTTCGCTTGCCATATTCACCCGTAGTATATATATACCGGATGATATGTCGGTGAAGTCCAGGCGGATATTATCTGTAAATTCAGTGACTTCCTGCTTCAGGCAGATGCCGTTAATTGTATATAATGAATAAGCTATCTTACAAAGATCAGTATTTTTCTTGGTGAGGTAAAATACATTTGAATCAGGTGCCCGATAGAATTCGATAGGGGTTGCTGTTTTTATGGTCTGATTTATGCCGGTAGATATACTTAAATTCAGATACCGGGTGACACTTATTCCGTTAAAAGTAGCAGTGACGGTTCCTTTCTTTTCTGGTCCGTTCAGTATTAAAGTACGGTCTTTAATATATCCCAGTCCCGGAGAACAACTGAGTACCGCACCGGTAATGTCCGTGTCTGTGAGAACGCTGTATTGATTGTACCCCATTACTTTCAGAGGAATGGAGCCGGAGGTGATCTGCTCTTTGTTCCAGTAATTAAAATCCATACGAACAATGTTTTTATCTACCGGAGCAGATGTTTGTAGCAACCATCCGTTTGTAACGGCTCTTTCATTACCGTCACTCGGCTTGTTGACCACTGCGTGATTAACCACCATGCCGGTAGATCCTCCGCCATCAAAACCCACTACATTGGCTGCACCCAGGCTGCGAAATAAATCGCACATTTCGTCGGTGTACACTCCTCTGGAATGTTCCTGTCGTCCGTCAATAGCCATCATATACAGCCATTTACCATCTGCAGAGCATCCCACTCCTGTTCTTGGATACAGCACGTTGTTGTAACTGTCGTTGAAGTTGCAATCGGTTAATATTCCGTTTTTCATCAAGAGCGAATTGCCTCCGATCATCTCTTTGATAAAGGGAGTTTCGTTTTGTGGTGTCTTAATTGTCATTTTAATGTTCAGCTTTTGTCCGATAGTGAGTTTGTCGAGAAACGTTTTTGCCTGAGCGATGCCCGATAAAGCCGATTCGCCGGCTTCCAATGCGTTATGTCCTTCCGTATCTTTAATGATTCTCGTAATAATACAAGCTACCGGAGCATTTACTTTCCACTTGTATCCCTCGGCGGGTTTGAAGAAAACTTCTGTTTTAAGTTTATCGCCTATATCTGCATTTTCATCCATTCGCGTGTAGCCACCTGCAAATTCATTATAGAAAGTCAGATCGCAGGAATAGCAATCCGTTCTGGGAAGGTTGACGTCGTAAAACCGGTAGGAAGATATAGGAGCTTTCATACTGGTTACAGAACCTTCAAAGCTCATATTGTCGAGCGTTGGTTTGTTCGTATAGTCAATAGTAGCAAAAGCCCAGTCCATGTTTCTGGGCTCGCGTTGCACTACTCCGTCGGCAATGCACCCTCCCCGCGGGGCTCCGATGGGTAATTCATTGTGCGCTTTTATATTAAAGAAATCCCCGTTAATACCTGCGTAGGCATCGGCTGTTTCAGAAGAGTATCTGTCACATGCGGCAGATACTCTTTCTAATCCTTCTATTGTGTTTTTACCCAGAAAAGTGCGGATCTGCGTATGGGGGTTCTGCAGGTCTATCTTCAGAATATGCGCTTCTATCGGCATATCTTCGATACGAATATGGACATAATCACAGCCGGGGCCGGGTATATAAGTATTCAGGGTATCTACCTGATGCTGTTCTCCCCGTATGATAACCTGATTGGAGGGATTATACGTTTCAATGATTTCTATTAGTTTTTTTCGGAAGCTACTGATCTCTGCCGAACTTCTTGTGTAGTCGGATGGTGATTTGTATACTTGTTCAAGAATCTTTTCTGCAACGTGTCTTCCGGCTTTATCTTCCACCATTTTTAATAACTCATAGTCTTCCTGTCCTTCTTTCCATCGTTCCAGCCGGGCTGAGGCTACGGGTTCTTTGATATTGAATAAATCTCCGGGAAAGACCAATCCTCCATCACCTACGGCATTGAGACTTGTATCGAATGCGAACGGATTGAGACGGTACCTGTTTACCCCCCAATACAGGAATCCTGTTTCCTGTTCCTTCCATACCCTCCACATGATGGCTCTGTTGTGAAAAGGGGTCTGGGCAAACAAGAAGTTAGGCTGAACGCCGGTTGGTCCGCAACAGACATATGTCCACCATTCGGCTCGTGGTTCGACCAGTTTTCTGAATTTCTCCGCGCCGGAATTCTCGCAGTTGTATTGTTCGGCTGCAATCGGGAATATTTTTACATATTTTGTGAGGAAATCGAACGTATAGTCATAGTCCCATTTATGTTCTCCTTCGACAAGAAAGCTGGAGATCGGTACGAGCATTTTAGCGTTTGGCTTGAGAGATAGTATATGGGCAGATTCTTTGGCGATCTGCTCATAGTGTTCGGGCGTTTTGGGCTCATCCCAGATGTAGAAGTAACATCGGTCGAAATATCCTTTTTCCTCCATATCATTACACATTCGCAGGAGTTCGTCATCTTCCAGCATGCAGGGAAGGGCAAACCGGCAGAAACGTTTGTCCTGAAGTAACTTCCGGCTTCTCGGATCGTCCCATGGCCATGGTGAGAAACAGTTGTCCCAACGCCATGTATTCCGGTCTATGAGCTTGCCATAATAGGGGTCAATGCGTCGTGAAAGAAGAAACTCATTCCAGAGTTCTTTCTGCTCATCCGAACCGTTGTCCGGTAGATTATCTATGTCAATACAGAACTCCGAAGGAATAGAGGGAGTCAGGGGGATTTCATAATCGGCTACACGTACTTTGAATTTAAGATTGATGGAGTTTCTCAGTGTCTTAATAGATACCGTGTATTCATATGTACCCGGTTGGCTGTTCCGCGGAGTTTCGAAAGTCAGCCATACAACCGAGGTTGATCCTGTTGCCTGTATGGTGGATACAAACGGTACTAAGGCATCTTTGTATCCATCTATATCCGTAAGCATTCTGTAGTGTACATTGAATGCTTCTGGGATAGATGATGAAATGGTAATCTTTTCTTTAGGTATTGTATTCAGAACCACCTGTAGATGCTCCGTTTCTCCTTTTCCCAGTACAACCTCATTCCATTCTTTTGCCGGAAAATCTTGGTAATTCTCTAATAATTCCGTACAGGGTAATACCCATACATTATCAGAAGCCTCTTTTACTAATTGGCCGGAACCTAACAAGAGCCAGCTGACGACTAAAATAAGATACTTTTTCATGGTGTTTATTGTATTTATTGATTAATTATTTTAAACCTCCTTCACCGAATTCGCTTTGTTGGCGTTCTACATTTTTTAGTTCCCGGTTCAGTCTGTTCCGTTCTTCTGTGTTATCTTTCCGGTTATTATCAGAAATTGAGCCTAGCTGATATACTCCCGTTCGCTCCTCCATATTGTAAATAGCAGGAACAGATGCCGGTAAAACAGTAAATTCCAACTCCCCTTGTATGGGCATTTGTATACCCGGAAAATCAACTTCGGCTCTTACTTTTACTTTACCGGGGCGGAGTGTTGTCCGAAGAAGGATAGGAGCAGTTCCCCACTCAACCGGGCGGGGGTTGGTATGTGTTTCTTCGTTGGCAACCAGTCTCGCTTCTCCTTCAACTGAGAATTTTATATGATAATTATTCAACCGTTTGATATTTCCGTTTTCGTCTGTAACAGAAGCAATCACTGTGATCAGATCGGAACCGTCGGCAATGGGCTGAATATTTTCGTCATCTAAGTGCAGTGTGATTTTACCTGGACGCCGGGCAGGCATTCGTTTATGTTCGGCTACCTTTTTACCGTTTCGGAAACCTTCTGCCAACAGATAGACCTCATCCCAACGCTCCTGTCGTGAGAGCGCTTTATCTTCCATAAAATGATAGGCATCTTTGAAAATGATAATGGGAGAAGGCATCCCCGGCCTGTCCTTTTTTTTGTAGGTATATGTTTTTCCGTGTTTAAAGACAGTAAGCCTTACTTCCTCACAATTGGAATAGACCGTTACATCCGCCGGAGAGAATGGAGTCATTTCATGGGCTATATATATCATAGGTCCGCTTTCTACCTGTATGGCGAGTGAATCGACAGGCCGTTGGGCCATGAACATATAATAAGCGTATTTGGGTTGCCTGAATACATCTGTCAGACCACCATAAAAAGGATCGGGATGATAACCTCTCTGATGATCAAATGAATGCCAGAGGCAACCGCCGATATGCTGTCTGGATGTTTTCCAGAGTCCGTCATAACTTGTGCAAGCATAAGGAGGAGATGCATAATGGTTAGCTTGTGTTAACATAGGGTATTCTCCCCAGGCGCGGTTGGCCCTGCTTGTGGAGTTGTGCGAGTTCCAGTCGTCCACGTTGTCTCCCCACTCCCGGGTGAAGTAAGTTACATTCGGGCTCAGTTCTTTGATCGCTATACCTGTATCTCCGTTGGAAGGATGTGTATAGAGTATTGAGAATTTGGATGAACCGCGTGCTTCAGCGTCCCCCACCACATGGGAGTAGGGATACGGATATTCTTCTGCCACGATTTGCTTAACACTGTCAATAAATGATTCGGGATACCATGTCTCATTGAGTACGGGTTCCCAAAGGAATACGGAAGGGCGGTTCCGGTCTCTGCGTATAATATTTCTGATATCATCGAATACCCGGTTCCGGAATATCGGGTCTTCGTTCCAGTATTGCCAGCCCGGTGTGTTCTCAATGACAAAAAGTCCTAAGGCATCGCAGGCATCCATAAAAGCCGGGTCCTGCGGATAGTGCGCATTGCGGATGATATCGAGCCCCAGACTTTTTAGTTTCTTTGCATCGCGCCAATGCAGATTGTTGGTCATAGCATTGCCGATTACAGCAAAATCCTGGTGACGGTTTACCCCCATTATGGGGTGAGGATAAGGTTTTCCATTGATCCATAAACCATCTTTTCCTTTAAATTCGATGCTTCGAATTCCTATCTTTTTTCTATAGCCGTCTATTACTTTTCCGGTATGATCTTTTATCTCGATTTGCATTTGGTATAAGGAAGGAGAAGAAGGATACCATA
>ERZ791909.1363-NODE-1363-length-17296-cov-3.558900_pt1 | contig 17296 bp, 15 predicted proteins | sample MGYA00510143_ERZ791909 | MGnify/ENA primary metagenome ERZ791909 (study PRJEB30046, sample SAMN00792093) | human gut metagenome | study: EMG produced TPA metagenomics assembly of the A metagenome-wide association study of gut microbiota in type 2... | reverse complement strand
TCAGGTTCTAGTGGGCATTGCGCCCGTGCAGGTTCAAGTCCTGTCATCCGCAGTATTGCGGAGGAGACCATCGAGAAAATCGGTGGTCTTTTTTTGTTTTCCGAGGGGAGTCCTTATCTGAGAGAATGGATTGTATTTTTTGAGAACAAAATTTGAAAACGAGGGTGTAGCTCATCGACAAGGAGAGCTTGACAGCCAAGAAGGAACATGTTAGTATGAGAATACTTATACTATACCAAAAGTAAATAGGTTACTGCAATAAAGCCCTTGTGAAAACATGGTGCTGTAACCCGAAAGTGCCGCGCTTGTCGCGGCACTTTTGTTTTATAATAGATTATATAATATTTTTGTGATATATGAGGGGGTGCTTTTGTGTACAGATTAGGTTTAGATATTGGTACTACATCGGTAGGGGCTGCGATACTAAATATAGACCATTATGGAGAGCCGAATAGAATCATTGATATGCATGTGAGGACTTTTGAAGCGGCAGAGAATCCGAATGATGGGTCTTCTCTTGCAGCACCTCGCAGAGAGGCGAGGGGGGCTCGCAGGCGAAATAGAAGGCATAAGCATAGATTGGACAGAATCAAAGCACTTATACAGAGCGAAGGTATCTACACAAAAGAAAAATTGGATTCTCTATATCATGCAAAAGGTAATATTCTAATGGATATTTACCAAATTAGATATGAATCATTGGAGAGAAAGTTAAATAATGAGGAGCTGACAAGGCTTTTGATTCATTTTGCGCAAAGAAGAGGCTTTAAATCGAATCGCAAAAATGAAAAAAAGGGTTCTGATGAAGGAAAGCTGCTTGCTGCAACTGCCGATAATGAAAAATATTTGAAGGAAAAAGGATATCGTACAGTTGGTGAGATGCTGTGGAAAGATGAACGGTTTGCAGAAAACAAAAGGAACAAAGGCGGGGATTATTCCAATACATTTCTGCGCAGTCAATTGAGAGAAGAAATTGGAATCATTTTTGAGAAGCAGAAGGCATTCGGCAGTTTATATGTTACGGATGCATTTTCTGAAAAATATTTGGAGATTCTTTTTAGTCAAAGAGCATTTGAAGAAGGTCCGGGGGAAGAAAGCCCTTATGCCGGAAATCAGATTGAAAAAATGGTTGGAAAATGTACCTTTGAGAAAGAGGAAAAACGTGCATCAAAGGCTACTTATACATTTGAACTATTTAATTTGTGGCAGAAAATAAATAGTATCGGTATTTTACAAGACGGCGTGAAAAGACGATTGACGGATGATGAAAGAAATAAATTGTTTGCTTTATGCCATAAAACGGAGAAGATTGATTACAAGCGGATACGCAAGGAATTGGAGCTGGGGCAAGATGCGCTGTTTTCTAATTTAACCTATGGTCAAAAAGAAGTGGAAGAGGTAGAGGCTGCAAAATTCCAGTATTTGCCTGTATACCATGAGATGCGAAAAGCATTTGATAAGATAAGTAAAAACCATGTTTTACAGATTAGCAATACGCAAAGAGACTTAATCGGTACTGCAATTACATATTATAAAACGGATGACAAAATTCAACAAGCACTTTTAGAAGGTAAATTTTCAAAAGAGGAAATCAATGCGATTTTGGGAATGAAAAATTTTTCAAAATTTGGTAGTTTGTCTGTAAAAGCAATGCAGAAGGTGATTCCTTATTTAGAAAAAGGGTTGACTTATGATAAGGCTTGCGAACAGGCCGGTTATGATTTTCGGGCACACAATGTTGCGGAAAAGAAAAAATATTTGCCGAAGCTTCCGCAAAATACATATGATATTACAAGCCCTGTGGTAAAAAGAGCAATCAATCAGACAATTAAGGTTGTAAATGAGATTATTAAAAGACATGGTTCTCCGGCCGCAGTTAATATCGAGCTTGCAAGAGAGATGTCTAAGTCCTTTAAGGATAGGAAACGAATTGAGAAAGAGCAGAATGATAATGCTGCACAGAATCAAAGAATTTATGATGAGATTAAGGATACCTTCCATGTTGCACAACCTTCCGGTCAGGATATTGTGAAGTATAAGCTTTGGCAGGAGCAGGATTGCAAATGTGTTTATACCGGCCAACCGATCAAGGCGGAGAATTTGTTTGTACCCGGTTATTATGAGGTTGACCATATTATTCCGTATAGTATTTCTTTTGATGATAGCTATACCAACAAGGTGCTTGTTCTGACAAAAGCAAACAGGGATAAAGGAAATCGGATTCCGATGCAGTATGTTGCGGATAAGGAAGAATATGAAATTCGTGTAAACACGCTGATAAAAAACAGAGCGAAAAGAGAAAAGCTGCTGAAGCCTATACTTACAGAGGAAGATATGGGAGAGATGAAGCAGAGAAGCTTACAGGATACACAGTTTATTACGAGATTTATGATGAACTACATCAAGGATTACCTTTTGTTTGATGAAGCATATGATAGAAAACAGCGTGTTACCGCTGTAAATGGGCGAGTAACTGCATATATGAGAAAGCGCTGGGGGATTAACAAAGTCAGAGAAGATGGTGATTTGCACCACAGCGTTGATGCGGTTGTAGTCGCATGTATTACGCCGGGTATTGTTCAGACGGTAACAGAATATGCGAAGCGGGAAGAAAATCGATATTTGAATAAAGATAATGTTGCGATGAGGGAAAGATTTCCTATGCCATGGCCGGAATTTTCAACAGAATTGGATATTCGTACCTGTAAGGAGCCAAAAGAGATGCTGCGGAAGGTGTCTCTTGCGAATTATCAGGATGTGGATATTGATAGTATCAAACCGATTTTTGTTTCCAGAATGACAAAGAAAAAGGTAACAGGACAGGCGCATAAAGAGACGATTCGTGCCTACCGTGAAGTAGATGGCAAAATGAGAACTGTAACAAAGACGTCTATTCAGGAGCTGAAGCTGGACAAGGACGGCGAAATTGAGAGGTATTATAATCCTTCCAGCGATATTCTGTTATATGAGCTGTTACGAAGCCGCCTGAAAGAAGCCGGTGGAAACGGGAAAGAGGCATTCCCCGAAGGCTTTGTGTATAAACCGACACCTAATGGGGGTGTTGCTCCAAAAGTGAAAAAGGTTAAGATTTGCGCTGTTTCTAATTTGAATATACCCGTCAATCATGGTGTTGCCGCAAATGGCGATATGGTAAGGATTGATTTGTATTATGTAGAGGGGGAAGGATATTATTTTATTCCGATTTATATTTCCGATTTAATGAAAGAGGAACTGCCTAAAAAAGCCTGTGTGTCTAATAAGGAGTATCATGATTGGAAGAACATGAAGGATGAAGATTTCCTGTATTCGATTTATCCAAATGACTTACTGCATATTAAGTCTTCTACTCCTAAGAAGTTTACAAAGAATATTCAAAAAGGCAAGGAAAATGATTCTTTTGAGGCGGAAGAAGCGTTTGTTTATTACATTAAGGCAGGAATTGGAACGGGCTCTATTACAGTTGTGACGCATGATAACAACTATACGATTAAGAGCTTGGGTGTTAAAACATTAAGCCGTATTGAAAAATATCATGTGGATGTATTAGGCAATAAATACAAGGCGGCGGTGGAAGAAAGAAAGTAAAGAGGTGGTCTTATGGCATACCGAAATATTTTTATATCATCACCTTCTAAAATCAATATAAGGAATAGACAATTGGTTGTAAAAACAACGGAAGAATATTCGTTTCCTATGGAGGATATTTCTACTGTCATGATAGAAAACAATCAAAGCAATATTTCCGTTGCTGCTCTTTCGGAGTGTGCAAGAAATGGCATTTTGGTTTTCTTTTGTGATGAAAAGCATTTGCCTTGTGGAATAGTCAATGGATTTCATACACATAGCAGAAAATATAAACTGTTGCAGGCACAGATACAGACGAAAGAGACATTGAAGAAACATTTGTGGTCAAAAATAGTTATTGAGAAGATTAGGAATCAAGCGAAGGTTCTGGAATTAGCATCGTTATCCGGATATGACCAAATTATGTCATTTGCGCAAAAGGTAAAACTGAATGATAAGGATAACATGGAAGCGGTTGCGGCTGCACAATACTTCAAATATTTGTTCGGCAGTGGATTTTCAAGAGGACAAGATACTGTGACGAATGCCAGATTGAATTATGGATATGCTATTATCAGAGGCTTAGTTTGCCGCAGCTTAACAGTATATGGGCTGGAGCCGGCGCTTGGCATCCATCACCATAGCCAATTAAATGCATTTAATCTTGCGGATGACATCATGGAGGTGTTTCGTCCCATGGTAGATTTATGTGTGTATCAGATGCAGGAGAAAGAACGGGATTTTCTAACAACAGAAGATAAACAGATTTTATACCATTTGATAAGCTGTGATGTTTTGTTTGGCACACAGAAGCATCCTTTGTTTTATGGAGTGGAAAAAACAGTGCAGACCTTTCAATCGAGTATTGTTGCGGGAGAAGATCAATTAAAATTATGTGCAATTTTGCCCTTGAGGCAGCATGAATATGAGTAAGTATATGCGGATGCTTGTATTTTTTGACCTCCCTGTAACAAAGAAGGAAGAACGAAAGGCAGCGGCAAGGTTTAGAAGCTTTTTGTTAAAAGAAGGATATTATATGGTTCAATTTTCTGTTTATTCTCGTGTTTGCAATGGAAATGATGCAGTAGAAAAGCATACAAAAAGATTAAAAGCAAGCTTACCGCCGAATGGCTCGGTTAGATTATTGGTAATTACGGAGAAGCAATATCAAAATATGGCTGTTCTTCTTGGAGTAATGTCAAAAAATGAAAAATCTTTTTCTGGAGAACAGCTTACACTACTATAAAAAGGGAAAAAGCAAAATGATAAAACCCCTTGGAATCTTTAGATTTCAAGGGGTTTTATCAGCCTATTATACCATACCAAAAATAAATAGGGAACTACAACCGGCGATAAAGAACGCAAGCAACACGCAGGATTATACCATACCAAAAATAAATAGGGAACTACAACCCAACCGCACCGCTTGTTTCGCCCTGCTTTATTATACCATACCAAAAATAAATAGGGAACTACAACTTTTCATCCGGTGTCAAGGTGGTAAGGAAGGATTGAATTTCGATTTGAAAAAGAATGTATTTTTTTGGGAACAAATTTTTAAAAAGGTGTTGACAAACTCTTTTTGATACGGTATTATAGTCAAGCACACTAAGTTGTGCGGATGTGGCGGAACTGGCAGACGCGCTAGATTCAGGTTCTAGTGGGCATTGCGCCCGTGCAGGTTCAAGTCCTGTCATCCGCAGTAATTGCGGAAAAGACCATCGAGAAATCGATGGTCTTTTTTTTATGCCGGCAGAATAAGATGTGCCTTTAACGGCTGCCTGAAATAGGAATGCAGTGCATATCACCGGTTTATCGGTGTCTATGATTTGTCAGCTGTTGCAGCCGTTTTTCTGCATGAAGAAATAATGCTGCTGCTTCAGATAATCTCTGGCGTAGTCCAGAGCTTCCCCGAAACGCTGGAAATGCACGATTTCTCGTTCTCGCAGGAAGCGCAGTGGCGCGAGCACATCGGGGTCATCCGTCAGGTCGATGAGATATTCGTAGGTGCTGCGCGCTTTTTGCTCTGCTGCGTTGGCGCAAGGGCAATCAATCCTTGCAGGAATCAGTGCTTGGCTGTCTGAGAATACCATTCCAGTGTTTCATAAACAATGCTCATGTGTTCTTCAATAATTTTCCGCAAGGCGGTTTCGTCCTTTGCCTTCAGCGTATTGAGAATTTCTTTATGCTGATGGAAGGAGGTTTTGAGCTGATCCAGAGGGAGGTTGGTTGCGCTATACATATAAAACATGGTGCCGATGCTCCAGTTGGATTCATAGAGCTTCATAATCTGCGGATTGCCACAGAGGGAGATATAAAGTGTATGGAATTTCGTTTCCAGCTCTGCCGCAGCGGGATATCCGGCTTCCAGTGCGGTTTCAAATTCCTGCACAACGGTCTCCATCTCCTTGATGATGCCGGGGTGATACTCAATATTGCGGATACAGAGCTTTACACAGAAAAGCTCCATCATCTGACGAGCTTCAATGATATTTCTAATCTGGGTATCGGAAAGCTGTGCAACGGTTGTGCCCTTTCTCGGCGTTGCTTCTACCAGACCAAGCGCAATCAAGCGGTTGATTGCAGCGAGGACAGGGGAGCGGCTGATGCCCAGCGAATCGGATATTTCCTGCGTATTTAATTTTGTTCCGGGGGCGTATTCCCCGTTTTGAATTCGTTTTTTAATTTCTTCATAAGCGAAATCCTGTAAAGAATCTGAAGTTTTCATACTATCTCTCCTAAAATAAAAAAATAAATAAATCATACCTCAACAAATGTGAGCGTATCCCCTTAAAAAAACAATTTTTATCATTATACATCAAAAAACAGATTTTGTATACAAAAAATAGGATTTCTTTCAAAATAAGAAAACTGTGAAAATTTGATAAATTTCGACAATTCCAAAAAGTTGGTTTTTAGCAATGCGCAAAAATGCATTTTTGCAAAAATACACAAAAATAAAGAAATTTTAAAAATTAACAGAAAATGGATTGACATTTGCAAAAATGAATATTAGTATCGAATTACAAATTCAAAAAAGAAAAATTGAATACAAAAACAATGAAAACAATACAAAAGCGAAAGGGGAAATAAGTATGGATTTCACAGGAAAGAACATTATTGTGACGGGCGGTGCGAGCGGCATCGGCAAAGCAATCGTAACCGGCGTGGTAGAAGGCGGCGGTCATGCGATTATTGTTGATCTGAATCTGGATGCAGCCGAAAAGCTCAGAGAGGATCTGGGCAAGGACAAAACCTCTGCTTACAAGGTAAATCTGGCGAACAGTGCTGAAATCAGAGAGGTATTCGGCAAAATCGTTGCAGATTTTAAGCAGATACATGGGCTAATCAACAATGCAGGCATCGTAAGCACGGTACCCTTTGATGAGGTAACACAGGCAGAATGGGATAAGGTAATTGCCATTAACCTGACAGGCGTTTATACTGCAATTAGTGCAGTTTATCCCTCTATGAAGGCGAATGGCTATGGCAGAATTGTAAATGTAGCCTCCGTAGCGGCAAAAAGAGGCGGTGGCCTTTTGGGAACAAGTGCCTATGCGGCCTCCAAGGCAGGCGTAATCGGGCTGACAAAGGCGGTTGCCAGAGAAGGCGCACCTTATGGGGTTGCCTGCAATGGTGTATGCCCCAGCTTAACAATGACACCGATGACTGCCAATATGGGAGAAGAAAAGACAAAGAAGATTATCGCAACCATTCCTTTGGGACGAGGCGCACAGCCGAGAGAAATTGCAAACATGGTTCTGTTCTACGCATCTGATCTGGCAAGCTTTGCTACCGGTGAAATCAGTGATGTGGACGGTGGCGTAACAATGGACGGCTGATATCGGTAAGAAAAGGTTGAGGAGGAATTTTCATGAAAAAGAAAATTTTGGCGATTGCAATGACAGCCATTGTTGCGGTATTGGGCTTGACCGGCTGTAATAATGGTATGGGTATCAATGATGACGGTACATATACATGGAAAATGGCGTTGAACTCTACAGCGGGGGACAATGCTTACGATACAGGCGCAGCCTTCGCGAAAAAGATAGAGGAGCTGACGGATGGCAGAGTAGAGGTTGTTCTTTATGGCGGCGGCAGCCTTGGTACAACTTCTGAGGTTCTGGAAGGGATGAAATTCGGCGTTGCCAACGTGATGTGCGAATCAATAGGTACACTGGCAACCTTTACCCCGATGGCGAATATTGACGCAACCCCGTATCTGTTCCGCGATTATGATCACTTCATGGAAACATGGAACAGCGATGTCGGCGAGGAAATCAAGGAGACCGTCGGTGAGGAAAGCGGCTTTAAGCTGCTGGGCGGCACATACAGAGGTCCCCGTATCGTAACGGCAACAAAGGAAATGAAAAATATCGAGGATTTCAAGGGCTTTAAGCTGAGAGCGCCAAATCTGGAGATGTATCTGGAAACATGGAAATGGATGAAGGCAGCACCTACACCCATTGCGATGACAGAAACCTATACAGCTTTGCAGCAGAAGACGGTAGACGGGCAGGAAAACCCTATGACGGATTCCCTGAACTATGCATTTGATGAGGTCTGCAAATATTGGATTAAGACAAACCATGTTTACAGCAGTAACGTTATCATCATGGATAGAGAATACTTTGATGCATTACCTGAGGATATTCAGCAGGCAGTGCAGGAGGCAGCTGAATATGCAGGCGTAACTGTCAGCGAGCAGCAGCTGCAGAAGGAAAAGGAAGCAGAGCAGGAGCTGATTGATAAGGGCTGCCATATCGTTGAAGTGGATACAGATCAGTTTATCGAATATTTCAAGGACTTTACAGATGAAAAATTCCCTTACCTGGCAGATTGGGCAGAAAAGATTCGTGCTGTCGGCACAGAGGAGTAAATACAAAGGAAAATCATTAAAATCGAGGTGAATCGAATGAAAGGGTACGGAAAATTTCTGGACGGAATTGAAAAGATAGAAAAATTATTTCTGGCGGTAACGGTTGCAATCATGATTATTGTCATTACCTATCAGGTTATTTTAAGATATGTTTTTTCTGCGTCCAATGCGTGGAGTGAGGAGTTGGCAAGGTATCTGTTTATCTATGATGTTATGGTAGCGGCAGCCATTGCCACAAGAAGAAACAGCCATTTGCAGGTGGATGCGTTTATCGGTATTCTCAAGCCCAGAACGAAGGCAATCTATACAGTGATTGCAACTATTGTAGGGATTGTATTTCTGGTATTTCTGTTCTGCTATTCTGTTGTATTGTGTCAGGCAGCGGCAGTGAATGTTTCTGCCGGCTTGAAGATTCCGATGTCTGTGCCGTATGCATGTATGCCGATTGGTGCAGTATTGATGATCTTGACCTCTATTGAGGTTATTATGAAGCAGCTTGCAGAAATTGCGGAATTAAGCAGAAGGGAGGCGTAACACATGAATGCCGGTTTGATTGTAATTATTTTGTTATTGGTATTATCCATTTTGGGTATTCCCATTTATCTTGCGTTGGGTATTGGTACACTGGTTGCCCTGAATATGGCAGATATGCCGTTTATCGTGCTTCCGCAGAAGCTTTTTGCAGGCATGAACTCCAGCTCACTGCTGGCAATCCCGTTCTTTATGCTGGCAGGGAATATTATGTCTCGCAGTATTACAGGGAAGCTGATTGATGTTTCCAATGCCTTGATCGGCTGGATTAAAGGCTCTCTGGCGGTTGTTACCGTACTGGCATCTGCGCTGTTCGGTGCGATTTCCGGTTCCGGCGTTGCAACGGCATCTGCGGTTGGCGGCACAACCATTCCTGCCATGAAGGAGGAAGGCTACCCCGACCATTTCGCAGCGGCGATTTCCGGTATTGCGGCTATTCTGGGGCCTATCATCCCACCTTCCATTACATTGATCGTATATGCGAGCATTACGGATTTGTCCGTATCCAAGCTGTTTGTCGGCTCTGTCATTCCCGGTATCCTGATGGCAGTCGGTCTGATTATTTATGCGCTGTTCTATGGTAAGAAGAATGACCTGCCTGCGCATGAGAGAAAATCTGCAAAAGAGGTTCTGCTTATTTTCAAAGACAGTATCTGGGCTCTGCTGATGCCCGTTATCATTCTGGGCGGTATTTTCGGCGGTATTTTTACACCAACGGAATCCGCAGCGGTTGCAGTTGTGTATGCGCTTCTGGTCAGCCTGCTGATTTATAAGGATATTAAGATTAAGGATATCCCCGGCATTTTCGTGGATGGTGCGATTTCTACAGCAACCATTCTGCTGCTGGTAGGGATTTCCAAATCCTCCGGTTATGTTATCACAACATCCGGTCTGCCTCATCAGGTTCTGGAGGTATTTAGCTCCTTTACCAATAGTACAGTTGTCATTCTGCTGCTGCTGAATATTCTGTTCCTGGTTATCGGTATGCTGATGGAGGCAAACGCAGCGATTATCATGATGACACCTATCCTGCTGCCTCTGCTGGATGCGTTTGGCATTGATCCTTTGCAGTTTGGTATCATGATGAGCTTCAACCTGTGTATCGGTCTGGTTACACCACCGGTCGGCATCTGCTTGCTGATGACAAACCAGATTGCCGGGGCACGCTTTGTGCAAACGCTAAAATCGGTTTTGCCAATGCTGCTCATCGGTATTGTGGTGCTGATGCTGGTTACTTATATTCCGCAGGTTACAACCTTCCTGCCGGGATTGATTAAATAAGATGTAGAAAATAAATAAGATGTAAAAATAGATTTGAAAATGTAATTTTGAGAAAAGAAAATGCTGCATACTGCTTGGGTATGCAGCATTTTTCAGAAGGAGGAAACAGAGATGCAGGAGCAGGTAAAGGCAACGTTTCTGGTAAATGCGGCGGTGCTTCTGGAGTTTCGGGGGACGAAGCTGCTAATCGACGGGATTTATGATAAAAACGGACATTGCTTCAGCAATCTTTCCGAAAGGCAATGGGAAAAGCTGAAGGCGGGCGAGGGAGAATTTGCAGGGATTGAGTATCTGCTGTTTACCCATGAGCATGGGGATCATTTTTCGCCGCAGAGGGTGGCGGAATATCTGGAGTACCGGCAGCCGAAGGCGATTTTCATGCCGAGAGACGGCTCTGCTGCCTTGCGGGCGCTGCAGAAAAAGGCGGAGGGTATGGGGATTCCGTGTGTTCTGCTGCATCGGGAATTATGCAGGAAAACTGTTTTTCGTCCGGAGCAGGAGATTCGTATCCGTGCCTTCCAGACCAGACATCTGGATAAGCTTTACTGGGATGTGCCGCATTTCTGCTATTTATTAGAGTGCGGCGAGAAGAAGCTGCTTTTTACGGCGGATGTGGATTTTACGCAGGAGGATTTTTCCGCAGTGCGTGGCATGGCACTGGATGCGGTGTTTGTCAATCCGCTGATGAGCCACAGCGAGGAGGGCAAGGCATTATTTGCAGCAGGCGTATTGCAGACAAAGACGAAGATTGTTTATCATATTCCCTTTGCGGGAGAGGATCAAATGATGATACGGAAGATTGTGGAGCAGGAAATGCGCGCAGGCAGGCAGGAAAATGCGCTGTTCTTTATGGAGGAAGGACAGACCTGCCTGATTTAGGAAAAAATAGGATTCTGAGGTTTTGTGATAAAAAATTCTGACAAAGACCTCTTTTTTTAGACATCATTTTGTATACAAAAATAGTTTTATGAATTTTAAATAAAAATCAGAAATACATTCTGTAAATTACGCCAAAAAGGAAAAAAATGGCGGTATTGTATTGACACATAAAAATTCTAATGATAAAATTTGAATACAAAATAAATAAAAAGAATACAAAATAAAGAAGGGGAGATACAAATGATGCAATCCATCGAACATGCTGCAGGCAGCATAAAAAGAGTCGTTGCATTCCGCTTGAAGCCCGGTATGGATGTTTTGAAGGGCATCGAGGAGATTTGCAAAGCAGAAAATATTAAAAACGGCGTAATCCTCAGCGGGATTGGCAGTCTGGACGGTGCAGCCTTTTGTAATCCTGTTCCTTTGAAGGATAAAAAAGCAGGATACGGCTACGGAGAACCTACGATTCTGTATGGTCCCATTGAGCTGACTGCGGCAGCCGGCATGATCTGCCACGATGATGACGGCAACCTTCTGCTTCATGTACACATGAGCATGAGCGACCAGCACGGCATAGGGCATGGTGGTCATCTTATTGAAGGTACAAAGGTTCTGCTGACCACGGATATGGTGATTGCGGAGCTGGATGGGCTGGTTATGGGCAGAAGATTTGATGAGGAACTCGGGGTGCCTCTGTTTGCACCCAAGCAAAAATAAAAAACATAAAAAGAATGAGAAAAAAGAAAGGTGTGAATCACATTGGCTTCTAAAGGTAAAAAATATCCCAAGGAAATGCTTTTGGATATGTACAAAACAATGTTGAGTATCAGAGCATTTGAAACAAAAGCGGCAGAATGCTTCACAAAGGGTATGCTGGCAGGGAATATTCACCTGTGCATCGGGCAGGAGGCAGTGCCCACAGGTGCTTGCTATGCACTGGAACCCGAAGATTATATGACATCTACCCACAGAGGGCATGGTCACTGTATCGCAAAGGGCGCATCTCTGGATAAAATGCTGGCAGAGCTGTTTGGTAAGAAAACAGGGTATTGTCAGGGTAAGGGCGGTTCCATGCACATCGCGGATGTAGCAGGACTGCACAGCCTTGGTGCAAACGGCATCGTAGGCGCAGGTATTCCCATTGCGGCAGGCTCTGCACTGGTGTCCAAGATTAAGGGAGATAAGCATGTTACCCTGTGCTTCTTCGGTGACAGCGCATCCAATCAGGGTACCTTCCACGAAGCGGTGAATATGGCGGCGGCATGGAAGCTGCCTGTAGTATTCCTGTGTGAAAATAATAATTATGGTGTTTCTGTTAATATCCATTCCGTAACCAATACGGATACGATTGCTGTGCGCGCACAGGCGTATAATATTCCGGGCAAAACAGTAGACGGCAACGATCCCGTTACTGTATATGAAGCAGTAAAAGAAGCGGTAGATTATGCAAGAGAGGGCAACGGTCCTTCTATCGTAGAGTGCATGACGTTCCGCCATCAGGGACATTATTGCGGTGACCCTGCAAATTATCGCCCTGCATCCTACATGGAGGAGGCGCATAAGAAGGACGCAATCCCCAATATGAGAAAGAGACTGTTGGATGGCGTGGCAACAGAGGAAGAAATTCTGGCTGTGGAAAAGGCAGTAGAGGATGAGATGGAAGCGGCTTATCAGTTTGCAAATGAATCCGCATATCCTGACCCTTCCGAAGCAACAACAGATGTATATTTCTCTGATAATGAAAGGAGCGTTGTAAGATGAGTAAAAAATTGAGCATCAGTAAAGCCATCGGCGAGGCTCTTCATGAGGAAATGGCAAGAGATGAAAATGTAATTATCATGGGCGAAGACATGGGTAAGATGGGGAATGTTTTCGGCATTACGGTTGGCTTTCAGGAGGAATTCGGTGAGAACCGCGTGTTTGATACCCCGATTTCCGAATCCGGCTTCTGTGGCATGGCAGTGGGGGCTGCAATGAGAGGGATTCGCCCTGTGGTAGAGTTGATGTATGATGACTTTATCACCGTTGCGGCAGATCCTATCATCAATCAGGCTGCAAAGATGAGATATATGACAGGCGGACAGGCAACCGTACCCATGGTATTGAGACTGCCCATGGGTGCAGGCAGAAGAAACGCAGGACAGCATTCGCAGTGCTTTGAAAATATTTTCTGTCACACACCCGGTCTGAAGGTTGTGGCACCCTCCAGCGCGGAGGATGCAAAGGGCTTGCTGAAATCCGCGATTCGTGATGAGGATCCCGTTATCTTTATTGAACATAAGCTGCTGTATGCAAAGAAGGAGCAGATTCCCGAAGGGGAATACACCATCCCTCTGGGTGTTGCGGATGTGAAAAGAGAGGGTACAGATATTACAATCGTAACTTGGAGCCGCGAGGTATACTTCGCACTGGAGGCAGCGGAAGAGCTGGCGAAGGAAGGCATCAGCGCAGAGGTTCTGGATCTGCGTACACTGGTTCCTCTGGATTGGGATGCCATCGTGAAATCCGTTTCCAAGACACACAATGTAATCGTTCTGTCCGAAGAGGTAAAGCGTGGCAGCTATGCGGCTGAAATTTCCGCACAGATTGCAGAGGAGCTGTTTGATGAACTGGATGCACCCGTAGAACGTGTCTGCGGTCTGAATATCGTTTCTCCCTTCAGCCCTACATTGGAGGATGAAAACTTCCCTCATCCCGCAGATATCGTAAAGGCAGTGAAAAAGGTTCTGAATAAATAAGGAGGGAAAACCATGGCTTTTGAAGTAAAGATGCCTCAGTTGGGGCTGACAATGGAAGAAGGCACAGTCACAAAATGGGTAAAACAGGAGGGCGACACGGTCAAGGCCGGTGATGTCATTCTGGAAATTACAACAGATAAATTGACAAGCGAAGTAGAAAGCGAGCATGACGGCGTATTGCTGAAAATTGTAGCGCAGGAAGGCGAGGATATCCCCGTAAAGGGTCTGCTGGCATATATCGGTGAAGCAGGCGAACAGGTTGGGGATGCACCCGCGGCAAAGGCAGAAGCACCTGCGGCTGAAGCGCCCGTGCCCGCAGCAGCACCTGCAGCACCTGTTGCACCTGTGGCACCTGTGGCAGGCGGCAGAATCAGAATTTCCCCTCTGGCAAAGAAAACAGCAGCAAAGCTGGGGGTAGATTATACAACAGTGGCAGGCTCCGGCCCTCTGGGCAGAATCGTGCAGAAGGATATTCTGGCGGCGGCAGAAGCTGCAAAAGCCGCACCTGCACCCGTAGCACAGGCGGCAGCAGAAAAGGCAGCGCCGAAGAAAACCGCACTGGAACTGATGGATGGCGACGAGGTTGTAAAGCTGGCAGGGATGAGAAAGGTCGTTTCCGAAAGAATGACAAAATCCGCACAGGAAATCCCTACCGTTACGCAGAATGTCCGCATTGATGTGACAGAGCTGATGGCATTCCGTAAGAAGATTAACAATGACCTTGGCGTGAAATATTCTTTGAATGATTATGTGCTGAAAGCAACGGCAAAGGCACTGAAAAATAACAAGCATATTCTGGTATCTATCGACGGTGATCAGATTATCAAGCGTGCGCATGTGAATATCGGTATGGCGGTTGCACTGGAGGATGGTCTGATTGTGCCCGTTATCAAGGACGCGGATAAGATGAGTCTGGGCGAAATTTCCGAAGCAGCGAGAGATCTGGCAGAACGTGCAAGAACAAATAAGCTGTCGATGGACGAATATAAGGGCTCTACCTTCTCCATCTCCAATCTGGGTATGTTCGGCGTAGAAACCTTTAATCCTATCATCAATCAGCCGGATGCAGGCATTCTGGGTGTCTGCGCAGTGCAGGATGAGCTGGTAATGGATGCAGAAGGCAACATCACAAAGAGACAGTTCATGCGCATTTCCTTTACATTCGACCATAGATTGATTGACGGTGCGACAGCAGCAAAATTTGAACTCGCTATCAAAGAGCTGTTGGAAAACCCCATGCAGATTCTGCTGTAACATCGGAAGAAAAAGAAGACAGAAATCAAGAGAAGAGACCTGAACGGACAGGAGGAATAGACTATGGCAGTAGAGGTTAAAATGCCTCAGCTTGGGCTGACAATGGAAGAAGGCACGGTTTCCAAATGGGTAAAGCAGGAAGGCGATGCCGTAAAGGTTGGCGATGTTCTGTTGGAAATTACAACAGATAAGCTGACCAGCGAGGTGACAGCAGAAGCAGAAGGCACACTGATTAAAATCGTGGCACAGGAAGGCGAGGATGTACCCGTAAAGGGGCTTCTGGCATATATCGGCGAAGCAGGCGAGCAGGTTGGAGCAGCACCCGCACAGGCAGCACCCGTACAGGCAGCGGCTCCTGCGGCAGAGAAAAAGCCTGCCGGCGAAACAAAAGTAGCAGTTATCGGCGGCGGCCCCGGCGGTTATGTGGCAGCCATCAGAGCGGCACAGCTGGGCGGCAAGGTAACGCTGATTGAAAAGAATAAGCTCGGCGGCACCTGCCTGAATGTCGGCTGTATTCCCACAAAGGCAATCCTGCATGCGGCAGAGGCGCTGACAGAAGCAAAGGAAATGGCGGAATACGGCATCAATATTGAAGTGAAAAATGTAGACTGGAAACAGGTGCAGGCAAAGAAAAATGCCATTACCGCACAGCTGGTAGGCGGTGTTACCGGTCTGATGAAGGCAAATAAGATTCAGGTTGTGGAGGGAACAGCATCCTTCGCATCCAAGGATACTCTGGCTGTCCTGAAAAAGGACGGTACAAAGGAAAACATGACATTTGACAAAATCATCATTGCAGCAGGCTCCGTCCCCGCGGTGCCTCCCATTCCCGGGGTAAAGGAAAATGCAAACTGCGTAGATTCGACAGGCGCTTTGTCTTTTGAAGAAATTCCCAAAAGCCTTCTGGTCATTGGCGGCGGCGTAATCGGTATCGAACTGGCAACTGCGTACTCCAAATTCGGTACAGAGGTAACGGTGGTAGAAGCCGCACCTAAGCTGTTGCCCATGATGGATGGCGAGCTGACAGCACAGCTGCGCAAGCTGATGGAGGCAAAGGGCGTAAAGATTATGACAGACGCAAAGGTGCAGTCTGTAGAAGCGGCGGCAGTCGGCGCAAAGGTGAATGTGGAAATTGGCGGCAAGGTGCAGCCCTTTGAAGCAGAAAAGGTACTGGTTGCTGTCGGCAGAAGAACAGATACAGAAGCACTGCATCTGGATGCGGCAGGCATTGCGAATGACAGAGGCCGTATCACAGTCAACGATAAAATGGAAACAAATGTACCCAATGTATACGCCATCGGTGACTGTCTGGGCAAGGTTATGCTGGCGCACGTTGCATCTGCGCAGGGTGAAGTGGCAGCGGAAAATGCGCTGGGAGAAAATGCGGTTTACAACGGTGCAACCAACCCCTCCTGTGTATATACAGACCCCGAATTTGCAGGCGTTGGGCTGACAGAAGAAAAAGCAAAGGAATTGGGCATTGCATATCAGGTAGGCAAATTCCCTCTGATGGCAAACGGTAAATCTCTGATTATGAACGGCGGCGTTGGCAGCATTAAATTCATCATCGGGACAGAATATAAAGAGGTTCTGGGGGTACATATTCTTGGCCCCAGAGCAACAGATCTGATTGGCGAATGTGCGTTGGCGATTGGCATGGAAGCGACCGTAGAGGATATTATTGCGGCAATCCATGCGCATCCCACCGTAACCGAAGCGGTCAGAGAAGCGGCTCTGGCAGCAGAAAAGAGAGCAATTCATATTCCCAATAAATAAAAATCAACAGTATAAATACAAAAAAACAAAAGATAAAGGATAAACAAAAGCTTGATGAACATAAGTGTTCACTTTTGAGATACACAGCGGCTGTGAGTCGGATTTGCAGCCGCCCCTCCCCTCTAAAGAGGGAGCAGAATTTAGCAAGACAAAATCTCCTTCATAACTCTTTTTTTGCGGCTGTGCTGAGCCCATAGCCGCATCCCGTTTAAGTTGTTACTTTAGACATATAACTATAATAAAAGAAGATGCCTCGGCTGATTTCGTATCGGTCGGGGCATTTTCTTTTGCAAAATTGGGGGATACCAAAATAAAAAAGCCGCCCTGAAGGTGCGCCCGGATAAGAAACCTTGCATTCTGAAATGCTGAAAGCTACGGCTACTGTGTCAGTTCC
>ERZ791909.1349-NODE-1349-length-17388-cov-7.175157_pt1 | contig 17388 bp, 10 predicted proteins | sample MGYA00510143_ERZ791909 | MGnify/ENA primary metagenome ERZ791909 (study PRJEB30046, sample SAMN00792093) | human gut metagenome | study: EMG produced TPA metagenomics assembly of the A metagenome-wide association study of gut microbiota in type 2... | reverse complement strand
TTGGCTGGCAACGTAAAGCTGCTTAGCCATTATCTCAAATTTTAACGAACTATTGCACTGAAGCACCTATCTAATATTTGATACCTGAGTTGGGCATTCTTGTTAGTTGGCATACGCTAAACATTTAAATGATTATCACTGGCAAAGATACTAATTCAGTACGAGATATGTGCACAGAAACAAGTTTTTTTCTGTTTTGGCTAAAAAGACTTGGATTTTTTGCTTGTTTCTTAATAAAATGATTACTTTTGCAGTTATATTTGTATTTGAAATGCAGATACCATGCACAGCTGCAATCTAATTTTGCACATTAATCAAAACCGAATGATATGGAAATTAATGAATATGACTTAAAAGAGAGACATTCTGATGAACTTATTGGATGTTACACCACAGAAGGAGGATATGGCCACTTTATAGATCTTCGAGGTTCCGAGGGTGAGGTGGTTCGTACTTTTTATGAGAGTGGAGATAAAGTTGAAATCAGATATGATAATAATGGGTTGGTTGAGCATGAGTTTTATAGATTTAAGTGGCATTTGGTTGCTTCTAGTCCATTGACTCTTGCTGTTGATGGTGAGGTTTGTCCTATTGACAAGACAGCTTTGCTGAATCGTTTGTTTAAAATCTATTCAGACTCTAGAGGAAAGAAGATAGAGGATGAAGTGCGCACTCAGGAAACTATCTTGAGCGAGGTTACTGGTGCAGAGCATACATATATCTATGAGCTTCTTCAAAATGCCAATGACTATCCTCATTCAGGTGAGGAGAATGACGTGGCTGTGAAGTTTGTGCTTACCGAGCATTATCTGTTGTTCTTGCATACTGGTGCTCAGTTTAATTTGAGAAATATCATAGGTCTCTGTTCCTTCAACCAGGGTGAGAAACGTGCCAACAAGGATACCATAGGTTATAAGGGTATTGGTTTCAAGACCGTTTTTGTGAACAATGATTATGTGTTTTTGCATTCTGGTGAGTGGCAATTGCGTTTTGATGAGTCTTATGCTGATGAGAAGAGTCATGGTTCTTCTCCTTGGACAATTATGCCGATTCCTACATCTGGTGAAGAACTTGATGGGGAGTTAAAGGAAGCCTTGGCCTCCATACCTTCGTCTTACAGAGTTCAGTTTGCTCTGCGTCACAAGCGTGATGCAAAGGAAAATATCCCTCAATTGATCAAAGTGTTCAGTGATCATCAGATTCTCTTATTCATTCCTCATGTTTCTAAGGCAGAAGTGTTTATTGATGGTAAGAGAAAGTTTGAGGTTATCAAGGACAGAAACAAGTGGGTTGTTGACAGATTTCCATATACTCTTCCTGAGAGTTTGAAGGAATGGGTAAGAAAAAATGCCGATTCCGGAGCCAGTAAGATTCCGGAGAAATTTAAGGATATTGACTCTATTGGTATTTCTTTTGCTGTTTCAAGAGAAGGAAATAGGTTGGTTCCTGTCAAGGATGCTCGTGTTTACAATTATCTTCCTACAGAGCTGCGTCTTGACTTTGGTTTCTTGTTGAATGCCGACTTTATTCCTAATGGCTCTCGTAGTGGGTTACATGAAGTGATGTGGAATGATGTTGTCATGGAAGAGTGTGGCCGCAAGTTTGTCCAATGGTGGGCTGGTTTCTTAGCACATGAAGGTGAATGGGACATGGAGTCTGTATTTGCGTTATTGCCGGACTTTTCTTCGTCGAATTATTATGCCCGTCTGTTTTCTAATGGTTTTGATGAGAGCATGAGAATGATTCCTTGCATTCCTGTAGAAGCAAATGGGAAGTATTTCTTGTGTAAAGCCTGCAATGTTATCTTTGACGAGATTGGGCTTGTTAGCGGAGAGGATCCTTTGCTGACAGATGAAGAGTTTTATTCATTTGTGAATACAAATAAATATTTACCACATAAGGATATTCGAAATACTGAAGGATTGAATGATTTGTTGAATGAAACGATTCCGGGAGAGTGTGACAGATTCGACAATGATCAGCTTGTATTGCTCATTCAGAATAAAGCCTTCAAGGAGTGGCTTTCCATGAAAGACAATAACATAAGATTTAACCAATTCCTGATAGAGAGCGATTACATAACAGTGGTTGATGGTTTACCTATCTTCCTTGATGCAGAAGGCAATTTAAAGAGAATGAGTTGTCTATATCTTGATGTTGACAGATACATGGATGACCTTTCCTTTTTAAGTGATAAGATTTGTCGCTTGGATCCTGACGTAAGAGTTGCCTTGGAGAAGTTGAATAAATGGAACCTGGTGACTAATAAGTTTGCTCAGTTTAGTGATTATCGTTTTGCTCAGGAAATCGTTACCGGCATCAATGATATTCGTGAGAGGTTGACAGATAAGGGAAACAATGTTCATTTGCTGCACTTCTTGGCTAAAAGTGGATATGGTGTTAGAATAGGCAATATTCATTATCCGATATTTACCGAAAATGGTAACAGCATGGATAGCTATAACCATAAGAAGATTCATTTGCCTAATACTTTAGGTTTGGAGTTTGCTGAGCAAGAGTGGGTAGGTGATGGTTGGCTGAACTTTGTTGATAAGTCATATTTCGATAATGACCCGGATGACATTAGGATATTCTTTAAAAATCAAGGCATTGCCGGGGTTGATGAGATGAAACTCTTTCAGGGATTTATTTCTGATGACACATATCTCCCTCTGATTGCAGAGAAGATTGCAGATAAGGAAATGAATCTTTCTTTCTATCGTTTCCTGGCTTTACATTTTGGTTCTTTAAAGTATAAGTTTACGACAAACATGCGTCGTACGCTCTCCTTGTTTGCAACAGATGGAGAAACAGAAAAGATGGTACCGATAGCCAGCAATGTGTATTTCAAGAATGATTATTGGGAGGAGGTCATTAAGAGTAGATGGCTTCCAAAGGAGTTGTGCCTTGTGCTTTCTTCCTGTTATGGCATGAATGGTACAGATAGTGACGAGATCGTATCTTACTTCAAGTCCATGTCTCTTGTATATATGTTCACGGAGCCTACTTTTGGCAATTTGTTAAAGCAGGATAGATTCCTTGTTTCCATATATGAGAATATCAAGACCAAGGAGGAGAGTAAAGATTTCTTGAATTTTCTTTTCGTCAATCAAAATATATTGTTCAAAGGGGAAGATGTGATAGATGTCAAGTTCCGCTGTGTACCAGTTAAATGGGATGGTGAGGAAGAACTGAAATCCTGTAAGGATTGGGGTGGAATGACTTATTATCACTCTCCTGCATTGGATGACTTGTATGGTCAGGAATGGTTTGCTAAAGGTTCCATGCATATCTGTGATGATTACTATACTTCGTTGTTTGATGGTCAGGAGAGAAAAGAATTTTATAAGAAACTTGGCTTTAAATCTTTTGATACCATTGATTTCTTCCGTAAGCATGTATTGGCAGTTATCGATAGATTCAGAGATAGTTTGAAGGATAGAAAGGCAAATCTAGCATTCCATCAATATGTTTTCCGTAATCGGGAAGCGTTGTCTTCTGAAGATTTCAAGAAGGTACAGATTGTGCCAATTTTCATAGAGTCTCCTAAAGAAGAGGATGGTATTCTTATGTCCTGTTCCAATCACCATTACTTGCCATCAGAGGCATTGACTGGTATTGTAAAGGCGAATCTGGTTCCTGAGAGTTTGCTTGATACTATTCATCATGATTATGTCACTTGTGAGGAAGAACGAAGATATTACTGTGAGTTTTTGGATAATAATGAGCTTACTTCTGATGAATTTGTCACTTATATTTCAAACCAAGATAATCTGGAAGAGGTTTATGACTATCTTCTGGATGAGGACAGAAATGTGCGCTTTTGGAGGTGGGTTCTGGATGCAGAACTCTCGGGTGAAGTAAAAGGTGAGCTATCGAAATTTCCTGTGTTGGGTTATAGTGGTTCCGGTTCTGAAAAGAAGATGTTCACTCCTGAAGAATTGTTCTTGTCAAACGAATATGCCAACTATGATATAGAACAGATAGTTCATGAATTTACAGATACTCCTGCTTTCGTGTCATCTTGTTATCTGAGAAGTGGAGATTCCAAGAAAGATTGGTTGAATCTGTTCAAAGCTATGGGTGTCATTGTGGATACACATGATATTGTCTTTGAGAAGATTTTGCCAAATCTTGATACTTACTTTGGTAGAATAGAGATAGTTGGTGTATTGGCAGAACATGAACGGGAGATTCGTAGAATATTGGCCAATGAAGAGAATTCCAGGATGAGAATCATGCTTTCTAAGCTTTGGCTTCTTTGTGATGACAATCATTATCGTCATCCTTCTGATGCCTTCTTGTCTGGAGGATATCTCAATATCTCTGTCGATCCGTTAGCCGATGTACGTATCCCTAATCTTGTTTCTGCCAAGTATCTGGATGGCTATGATGACAAACCGGAAGTGGCTGAACGAATCAAGCGTTTCCTGGAAGCAGTGATGGATTGCCAGAAAAAATGTCTTTCCTTGACAGCATTGCGAAATGAGAAATTACGCTATTTTATCTCTCATCAAGAGAGTTATGCTTATGAGGCACATATTAGGATTATTGCTGAAATGGCTACCATATTTGATGAGGAGAAGGAAGATTTCAAGGAAATAGTCAAAGCTACCAGTATCAAGCTTTATGATAAGAATCAGGATTTACGTCCTAGTTCTCAGTTATATTTGGGTTCTTGCTATCACCCGGATTGTGACTATGAGAGTTGTGACATCCAGTCTTTATCCTATTTGAGTGAAGATTACAGGGGAGTTATTGAGTCTTCTTACAGAAATGTCTTCTTGGGGTATTTTCAGGTTGGGCAGACTTTCAAGGAGGTTAATCTTCAGCTTTTGACAAATCCTAAGTTTGCGAAGTACTTTTGGGGGTATTATGCTCCTCATAAAGCAGTACAATTACAATATATTTGTGATGAGGAACATCTAAGAATGTTGCCTTGTATCCCTTCACCCACGGGATTAAAGCGTCCTGTTGATTTGTATGATTACAGAGAAGGACAGTTGCAGAAAATAGTCAATTCGCTGCTTAATGGCAGTTACAAACTTCCTAACATTGAGTTGCCTGCATGGTTAGGTTATATTGGCTTCCGAAGCAAATTGACATTTACGGATTGTTTGGACTATTTGCTTTTGAAGACGAATGATTATCGAAGGAAAGTTTACGACTGGATTGTGGAATCACGTGATGAGACGATTCACAGATACAGACGAGAAATAGGGGAGTTTCGTGAAAATGCGAGTTGGTATGCTGGTACGAAAACCTGGGAGCCTTTGTCTTCACTAGTTGCATTGGATTGGAACAATTCAACTTTGAGGGATAGCTTTGGTACGAATTCACATGTGTGCAATCCTTCATTTATGCCTGAGTCTAGGCAGGATTATGAGCGCTTGTGTCACATCTTAGGTATTAAAATCATATCAAACTCTGACTTTCAGAAGAGAAAAACCGGAGATTTTTATGAAGATACTGAGGCCAAAGAAGAGATAAAGAAGCGTTTATTGTATCTTGCATATAAAGCTGGTGGTGATTGGAAAGAGACTTATCAGAGGAATGCATCATTCCTGGATGCTTGTGATATTTGTAGTTGTGAACAGATTGACTATTTCTATGATGAGAATATTTCCACAACGCGTTTGTCATTCATTGAAGATGATGACAAGCTATGGTATGTTGGATCTTGGGGTGGTAAGATGTTCATCAATGTTTTGAGTTGGATCAAGCGTGTCTTCTCATTGAAACAGGACAATAATTACCTGGAAAGTCTTTTTGCTGCTGATTTCAACAAATATCTGTTAGCTAACGAAGTGGATTTGGATCCGGAGTTTTTAGAGCTTCTTGATGAAACTTCACGTCAAGGGTTGAAGGCTTCTGATAATGAAGAGGTTGCTGAATGGGTTGAAACAGATACTTCTGATGCTTCCTTGGATACAAGTTTGGTTGATTTAGAGGTGGACCATTCAAATGCACCTTCAGACTTATCCGAGTCAGACTCATCTTTTGATGATCATGGCGAAGGTACGAACTCTTTTGAATCATCAAATGATGAGGTCAGCCAACCTAAGGAGCGTAAGGAAAGAAGTGACAAGGGTAAGCATCATGCTCCAAGAAGAACAGTTAATCGTGATGAGGAAGTCTTTGATAGCGGTGATGAGCAGAAAGAGGATTTGCAACAAGCTCTTCAGCATAAGTGGGAGCAGAAGGCAAATAAGGAATTGCATCGACCTTATTCTTCTTCGAGAAATGCTGGTGATGTGCCAGAATTCTCTTCTGAGGAGTCTTCTTCAAGTAACCCTGGGGAATTGTTTGGTGAGGATAATTACGATTTCCATCAGCGTGGGGACACAGCTTCTCGTATGGAGCAAAATCTTAAGAGAAAGAATACGGAGGCACAGAATGCTGCTGAATATGCAGACGAGCAGTTGCAGGTTAATCATTTCCTGAATGATACGCCAAAATACAGCTATCTGTGGTTCAAGTATCTGATGGAGTTGATCTATTCTGACAAGAGTAGCTTGTCAACAAGTAAGATACAGGTGGACTTCTATGCCAAGGAGTTCCTGTCTTATGATAGGATTCTTCGTCTCCAGGTTCCTTCCAAGGTCTTGCCTTCTTGGTTGGACAATGCTGACAATCTTCAAGTGGTGGTGTTCTATAAGGATAACTCTAAAATCTTGAGAGATGTCAGTCTTGTTCGTGTGGATGAAACTTCTGTAGATCTGTTGGTTGATGAGATGAGTGACGAAACGCTTGATTTATGCCGTCAGGCTACTCTAATCCGTTTGAAGGCGGAGAACAGTAACAATATCTTGGATTCATTGCAGACAAGATTTTTGCAGCTTTCATTGCCGGATGAGTTTAATATGCAGGAAAACTTACCTGCTGATATTAGCTTTATATATGGCCCTCCAGGAACTGGTAAGACAACAAGAGTAGTGGAAAAGATTCATCAGCTGGTAGAAACCAGTGGTGAAAACCTCAACATTCTGGTGATGACTCCAACCAACAAGGCTGCAGATGTCATTGCAGAGCGTTTGGTAGCAGATGATTTGTGTTATAATTACTTAAGCAGGTTCGGAACTACCGAGGATGCCGATTTGATTGAGGAGGGAGTTGTCACAACTCGTGATACCATGGATATGGATGCTTCTTCTGTCAACATTGTGGTTACAACAGGTGCAAGGTATTCCTATGATACTGTGAATCCTGACGATACACCTATATGTGACTTTGATTGGGATTACATTATCATTGACGAAGCCTCCATGATGGATTTGGTTACCATTACCTATATATTATATAAAGGTGAGGGGTGCAGATTTATCATAGCGGGAGATCCTATGCAGATACGCCCGGTTCCAAGAAATGAAATTGAGGTGGAGAACATTTATCAGATGGTTGGAATTGACGAGCTAAAGACAGCCTTGAATAGTTTTGACCGTTACCCATTGGAAGCTCTTACTACCCAGTACAGGTCAATTCCCGTGATTGGTGATATAGTGAGTCAGTTTGCTTATAATGGCATGGTTAAAACGTTCATACAACGTGCTCCTCAGAAACAGCTTCATTGTGATGGCATGGATATAAACACAGTTAATTTCTTCCCTTTTGAGGTTAGGGAGTTCTCGCAGCTCTTTGAGTTGGGTACTGTGGGCAAGAGTCCTTTGCATTTGTATTCTGCTATATTCACCTACAATATGGTTGGATATGTAGCAAGACAAATCTTCCAGAACCATCCTTCTTCTCAGTATAGCATAGGTGTGGTTTGTCCATATGGTGCAGAGGCTGATGCTATCAAGCAGATGATTGAAAGCAGACCAATTGACCAGCCAAATTGCTCTATTACCTGTGGTACGGTGCATAGCTTCCAAGGAGATGAGTGCGATATTATGTTCGTTGTGCTTAATCCACCAGCTAGCAGCTATTCCGGCAGTCATGTAAATAACCAGAATATCATCAACGTGGCTATGAGTAGAGCAAGAGATTATTTGTTCTTTGTGATTCCTGAAGGACAGATTGATGGCTATCATATCAAGAATAAACTTGGTAAGATTGTCAATTCTCAAGACAGGAGCGTATTGCCATGTGCTCAGATGGAGAAGTTGATGTTTGGAGACGAGCATTATATAGAAGAAAATACAGAGGTGACATGTCATTTACCTGTGAATGTCTATTATAACTCAAATAGTGAGTATGATGTTCGTTGGGATGATAATGCCATTGATATTCAAATACATAGTAGTAAAAAATAAAACGAAAATATATGAAACATTTGTCAATTCGTGTGCCTTGGCATGACAACAATTGGAATGGATCTGTTTGCTGTTCACCAGCGGCTAATCCGTTTTGCTTGACTTTGCACAACATCTTGGAGCATAAGAATAATCTTGATGAAGACAGGATTGCTTCAAAGAAATGGGGTGATCTAAAGCCTGAGCAACTTCCTGCCTGCAAGGGGGAAAATGGTGGTTTCATGAATGAAGAATCCTACAAGCGTATCTTCGTCCATGTGTATGCTAACAATAAGCAGTTGCCTCATTCTCAGTTGCTTCCCACTGCAGTGGACGTGCCTGCGTTCTCTGCATTTGGAATACCTTTCCGCTATTTGTCAAAAGCTTCACAGGAAGATATGGACACTAAGTATCCTGGCTTGTCAAGGGATGAAGAGCCTCCTTTTAGAACTTCTTGGATATTTGGTGCACAGCGTCAAAGAGATATTTTGCATTGGTTCCTAAAAGATGTTGTGGAGCATGAATCTTTAGTGGTTTTCTATTGCAAGAACGGAAATCCTGTTGATGAGGATGCTGCCCGAGTTATCGTTGGTTTGGGTGAGGTGAGTCGTGTGCATGATGTTATTGAATTTGACTCAACTGCTGATTATACCTATCCGGCATGGGATTTGATGATTGAGCATTCTATCCGACCAAGTCTGAAGGAGTCAAATGGATTCCTTTTGCCATATAAGGAGTATTTAGCCATTGATGAACAGATATTTAAAGACAAACTCCATATATCAAAGAATGCTGCCATCAATGAAATCAAGTTGACATTGGATAAAGTAGGCAATAGTCAGAAAATATTTGATGAGCTTTCTTATGGTTGTGACAAGATAAGTCACCACAGTATGTTGATTATTCTGTCTGCTGCCCGAGATTCAGTAGAAGCAGTTATCAGACATGGACTGGTTGGAGGTGATTGGAAACGCCAATTACGTTGGATAGACCTGCAAATCGGTAATATCAAGAAGGCTTCTGGTCCATTTCCTGGTTTTGCTGAAGCGCTTCGTGCCATAGGTGTGAATTATGCTTATTTGATAGAACATGATCTTCGTATTAGCAAGCATCTGACTCCAAAAGGTAATCCATGGATGGCTTATTCTGATTTGTTATCGGATAAGATTCAGATTTCTGGTGTTGCTTATAATTCTGAACTGGGATATTATAAGGCATATTGGCATGCTACAGCAGATAAGCAGAAACAGGTTTTGATGCTTTTGTCGCGTTTTGAGCTTGATTCTACTCAAATCAAATATTGGGTAGAAAGACCTGAGAGCTATGATGATTTGTTGGCAAATCCTTACTTGATCTGTGAAGAAGGTGATACGTCTATATCAACCCAGATGGTTGACTATGGAGTGATTCCTGATGTACAGATACAGGGAGACTGGATTCCTGAAGCTCCATCTTGTGTAGATACCCTTATTGACCAAAGAAGAATTCGTTCCCTGGTGATAGAGAAACTTAGATTTCAGGCAGATTTAGGGGACACTCTTCTTTCTATGAGAGAACTTGATAGTTTGCTGAAGGAAGAATTGGATAAAGACAAGATGCTGCTTCCTCCTGATTACTTACTGAAAGTAGGTTCTTTCATGCAGGAAAAACTGGAGTATATCAAGACCGAGGACTCTGTTTCCATTCAGTTGAGGGAATTCACTGACATGGAAAGATGGTTACAAAAACGTTTGTCTGCCCGTGCTGCAAAGGATGTGAAGGAGCCATTATCTGAAGATTGGGCTTCATTGGTTAAGAATACCATCGCTTTTGATGCATCAAATCCTCAAAGTGTTATGGCCGTTAAAGACCAAGCTAAAGCATTGGGGATAATAAGTTCCAGGCGTCTTTCTGTGCTTACAGGTCCTGCCGGTACAGGAAAGACAACTGTAGTAAAGGCATTCTTGTCTTCAAAGTGCGTAATGGAAGAGGGTGTTTTGCTTTTGGCACCAACTGGAAAGGCTAGAGTTCGTTTGGGAAGTATGGCATCTAATACCCAGGCTTTGACTGTGGCGCAATTCTTGACAAAACAGGGGTTCTTTGATTGGAGTACAATGAGTGCTTACATACCTGCAAAAGATAAACAAAGAAAATATGTGGGTGCAAAGAATATTGTCATTGATGAATGTTCTATGCTCACTCTTTCTGATTTTTACGTTTTGTTGAACGCAATTGATCTGAAGACTGTAAATAGAATCATTCTCATAGGTGACCCATATCAGTTGCCACCGATAGGAGAGGGAAGACCTTTCTTTGATCTTTGTAGTTTCCTGGATAATGACAGTAAGTTGAGAACTACTGCCATAGCTCATCTACATACCATAGTAAGGACAATTCACCAGGGTGGACAGTCTGATATTCTTACTTTAGCTTCATGGTTTTCAGGAAATCAGGTTGCCAAGGATGCTGATGAGATCTTTGAGAAGATACGCAAGGGTTCTTTGGATAGTGATTTAAAGGTCTATTCATGGAAAACGGCTGATGAGCTGAAGCAATGTCTTTTGAATGTGTTGGAAAAGGAACTTCCTTTCTCAGAACTATCCATACCTGAAAGAATCAGAAAGTCCATTGGTATGGATGATACTTATTTTGCCATGGAACACCCAGAAATGGTGGAGGGTTTTCAGGTCTTGACTCCTGTAAAGAATCCTGTATGGGGTAGTCTGCAACTTAATAAGTATTTTCAGGAATGGTTGGGTAACACTAATGTAAAGTTTGCCATAGAGGTAGCTCCTGAATATATCTATCATGGAGACAAGATAATACAGCTTCAAAATGAGAAGCGCGAATCCTATCCTTCTAAACTTAAATTCCAATTGTCCAATGGTCAGATAGGTTTTGCTGGTTATGTAAGTGGTAAATATAAGCGTGCTAGTATTGTGTTCAATGGTATTCCAAATGAGAGCTTTAGTTATTTTCCTTCATCGAGTGACGATGTTGCAGTACCGATAGAGCTTGCCTATGCAATAACCATTCACAAGAGTCAGGGAAGTGATTTTGATACAGTGCTTGTTGTTCTTCCAAAAAGTGGGCAAATATTGTCTCGCGAGCTTATCTATACAGCTTTGACACGTGCCAAGAAGAAGCTGATTCTCTTGGTAGAGGATTCTCCTCAGTGGATGTTGGAGTATACCAAGCCTCAATATTCTGTCATGGCTCATCGCAATACGAATCTGTTTAAGTATTCTGTTCGTGAATCCAAAGTTGATGTTCCACACATCGAAGGATTGATACACAAGACTTTGAAGGACGGATTACTTGTAAGAAGTAAATCCGAAGTGATTATTGCTAACATGTTATATGAAGCAAATATTGACTTTGAATATGAGAAATTCCTGGAAGAAAAAGGAAAGAGATTCTTGCCGGATTTCACTTTCGAGGATGCTGCTGGTGATCCTATCATTTGGGAGCATTTGGGAATGCTTTCCAATCCTGCCTACAAGGAATCATGGGATAAGAAGCTTGCTTTTTATAAGTCTATCGGTTTTGAGGAAGGTACTAATCTTTTCACAACTATAGATCATGAGAATGGAAGCATTGATAGTGATGAGATCAAAGAAGTTCTTCAAACAATAGAGGATTTATTGTAAGAGAAAACCCTTTAATTTCTTTGAAGTTTATATTCATTCCTTTGTTTGGAGATAGCTTTATACCATCTCCAAACAAAGGAATGTTAAAAGTCATCTTTTAGCATCCATGAATCTTGATATTCTCGGCAAGTTCTTAATATTTTAACGTCACAATGAGCGTATAACCCTATGAGATGTTTATTTGTCAATTTCATGAGTTGCTTTTTGATTTCTAGCTCTGAATTTACATCATATGTGAAAATTCTAATTTTTCTTTTACAATTATTTTCTTTGTGATAGTGTATGCAATCCTGGAAAAAATCATAAAAATAATCATGATCATTTGTTCCTAAGGAGTGCCCAAAAATGTAAACTTCATCGGCTTCAGCTAAGTCTTCAACCAAGTTGGAACTTGCATATGAGCTATTTGCACTTTTGTAAAATCCAAAATATGCAGGGTTAATCTCGCGTTGGTCACCTGTTCCTAAAATTATATTATTATCTCTTATGGATCCATGGATATGAAAAAACATTTTACCTTCTGCTTCGAGTATTATCTTTCTTGCAATGCGATATACATTTGTATAGTTGAAGGTGTAAATTTTATACTCCTTTTTATTCCTTATAATTTTTTGTAGCACATTACGAGCTGGTGTATCTCTTTTAGCATGCATTGTAGTATCCATTTTTTTGCAAAACTCATCCTCTTGCGCTTGGAGATATTCTTTTAGACTTTTTATCACTTTATCTAAATCTTGAAAATCTTTTTCAGCTTGCTCAATAGTTTTATTGATATTTTGTGCAAATTCTGCCAACAACTCTTCAAGGTCAAACCATGTATTGACGTCTTCTTTTCTTTCATTTAAAAAGCAGGCTAGTGACCCCTGGTCTTTATTTGATAGATTTGTAAATGGCCAAAAAGTGCTTTCGGCAAAATCTCTGTATGCAGTTTTCATGCCCAAGTCTTTGTCGAATCCATTCCCCAATATCAATAATGAGAATGGGGTATAGCCTTCTTCTGTTTGAATATCATCTGTATGTGTCATAACATTTTATTTAAACATTTTCGTAAGCTCATCTATTAAATTGTCTTTTTTCTTGTCACTATCTTTCCATCGTTTTCTGTCTGATTCATGTTTTGCATGAAGGTCATTGAACTTTTTCTCGTCTCGTTTAGCCTGTTCAACAGTACCTTGAACCCTACCATCTCTTTTACCCCATTGGTAGAGGTCACTGCTTATAGGCATGTCTTCAGTAATGGTTTCATTTACTGATTTTTTTAGGCTATTCATAAAAGAATCACCTGTCTTGTTCATTTTATCTATTGCATCCATAGTATGCCCCAAGATAGGGGAACCGCCACCTTTCAGTGTTTTCTTTATTAATCGTTTAATACTCATGACATTCTATTTTTATATATTAAAAATGTTATTCTTTGAATCAATAATTTTATCCCATTCTTGGAAAATAAATTCTTCTTTAATTTTCATAATGAAGCGAGTGTCGGTTATGAACCTATATAGTGTAACTAAAAAACCTCCGATGTCGAAGTTTTTCCATGCCTCTTCATCACCATTGTAACTTCTAAAAGCTGTTTGTACGATATCCGAAGAGGTCGCTATCATATTTGAATATAATATTACTTTTCTGGTTCGTATATTATAAAATTCTTGACTTTGATCTTTTTGTGGGTTATAGAAAAATTTATGAATGGCACCAATGAGCATATTTATGAAAATAGCTTGTGAAGCAGATTTCATAGTTCTACGTAAAATTTGAGTATCATACAAATAGTCTAGATAATCGTAGCCTTCTTTGTACAACTCATAGGCTTTGTCTTGATCTAACAAACTCAAGAAAGGAATCGGCAGCCCCATCTTGGTATATTGATCTGATGCAAGGTGCATTCCTTGAGCAAATATAGCTGCATATAGTCGATGTTTGTCTTCTTTAATACTTTCAATACTCCCAGAAAATACAGACCAAGTGGTAATCTGCTCTTCCCAGCAAAAGTTAGAGCCCATATCAACATAATATGACTCAATATATGGAATTCTGAGTTTTTTTTCGCCAAGTTTGTATTCAGGACAAATAGTTATGCTATCAGTGATGATATTTGAAACACCAAAGAGCCATCCGAGTATTGGGTCATGCCCTAATGTCTTAACTCTATGCTGACCACCATGCATACTTCTGTTATGGAAACCTTCGCCGGAATGCCGGGTGGCATCATAAGGGACTTTAATTGTGAAGGCAATTTCTTGCCAAGAGCGATAGCTCTTTTGGCTCTTTTTTGACTTCCAATTACTATGTTCTTCCTTATATTTTTGCATTTGTTCTTTTACTTTTTCTTTGATGCTTGGATCATTATGAGCAAGTCTGTCTTCATCCTTAATTTTTTCTTGAAATTTAGAAAGCAAGTAGATTCTCATGACTTGTAGAGCAGTAGCAATCATAAGGATTGTAGTATCTGCGGCTGTCAAAGCTGTCCTTTTTTCAAAGGTACTATCAAGCTTATCCATAATAGATTCTGCGTTGTGCAGCACTACAGCGACACGTTCTTCTTCCTTGGAATGTTCGTCTATATCATTCCAAAGTTCTTGGAATTCTGCTTTAAGTGCAGCAACTTGTTTGAGAATTTCTTCTTTAGTCATATAACATTCACGTTAAATGGTTAAATTCTGCCTTAATGCTGCAAATATACAAAAATAATCGCATCTTCAAACACTTTTAGCAAAAAATAACGTTAATCCTGCTTTGAACTACCCACAAGCTAAAGATTTATGGGATTCCGACTTCATCAAGGAATGCTTGCAAGCAAGTCTTACGCCCTCTCCATCGGTGTAATCGACAGTTCCTGCCGATATATTTCTTAAACCTTCATCAAGTATATTCTTCGCTGCATTCAGGTCACGGTCTATTAACTCACCGCAATTTGGGCAAGTGTAGTAGCGGTCTGACAATGCCAGATCTTCCTTGACATGTCCACAATGATGGCAGGTCTTCGAGCATGGATAGAACCGGTCTATCTTAACCAGAATCTTGCCGTACCACTTCGCCTTGTACTCCAACATGGTAACGAATTTGCTCCAGCTAGCATCAGAAACAGACGTGGCAAGATGGTGGTTTCTTGGCGACATTATATGAGCATTCTGTATTGTGACCAATTCAATTGTGAACGCATGCGTTCACAATTGAATATGTATTGTAAAATTGGCGACAAAAGTTAAGTTGTCGCTCTCCAAATCCGCTTCCATATTCTGGCCCTATTTCTTTAGCAAGGCTCTTTATCAGATACTTACCATATTCGGCACTTCCCTTAGCTTGTTGTTCTTTTCCCACAATACGATGTCCTATAGCCCTGTACATCAGTACTCGGCAAAAATCAACACTACGCACTGCATGGGTATGAGCTGTGTTGATAATGGATTTTATTGTCGTTGACAAAACCTTGTAGGGTAATGTCTTGCTTATTTTTATCTGTCATATCTCTTTATTTATTATTCAACTATTAATTAATGAGTGCAAAGATACTACGATTCTGTGCATTCATTCTGCATACTTAAATATTTCTGCAGATTTTCTTCAATTTTTTCCTTAATTGTGTCTTTAAGGCTTTGAGGAGAAAGAACTTTCACGTCTGTAATGAACGAGAATTTCAGCTGGTTAAACTCTTTGTTGGGCTTAACCTGGATGGTTATGATTCTTATCTTCATTATTTGGTTACCTTTTCTAGTATATTTTGCATGATGTGTGCGGACTTATTGCACAGCTAGTTCTAGGTTCGTACTTTAACTATGAGCATTTGCCTACCTCTTATAGATAGAGAAAGTTGGCATCCTTGAAAAATATCTTCATGTATGTCTCCAAATCCGAGTCTGTTTGTAGGATGTATAGTTTATCCTCCAGAGGTTTAAGTGATTCAATTCTCTCCAGGGCATAGTATCCCATCTGGGAATATTGCTCAGTCCTTGCCATCATATACCACTTGTCATCATGCAGGCCTACATGGTAAGGGTCGCAAAAAATGTCGAACTCACGGTCATTGAAGGTATGGTAGTGTATCTTGAGAGGTTGGAAGCTAATGATGGATTCTACTATCTTTGCCAGGTGTTCCAACCCTTGAAGATTAAACTTCTGCTCTGGTAGGGAGGGATTCTCTTTACTTATGCCCAGCCTATTTTCCAGATATGGGATAATCGTGTTGAGAAATTCACAGCTACGTGTACAGTTTTCATTCTGAAACCTTTGCAGGGTTAGGTAGAGTGAACTTAATGAAGAACAGAGTGTATTGATAGCTTCAAATGGCAGGGCGTTATGGAATATGCTATAGTTCTTTTTGCTGTATCTATACCAGCTTTTTCCGTTCTTTGTTGGGAATTCCTCGATAGGTGCTTGAAAAGCGGTAGCTTCTTTCATATACTTGATATCTCCCAAAACCAAACGAGGGTTTACCTGGGCTCCAAGTTCTCCCCAAATGGCTTCACCTACTTTCTTGGAAAGGTCTATAGCGGTGTATTTGTGTCTTGTATCTGCGAAGCATCTGTCCAAGACCAGGTATCTCAACTGATTCTGTTTTTCTCTAATCATGATGATGGATGGATTATGTTATGCTTTTTGGGGTGTGGTGGGTTTGATGGTCAGCACCTCTTGTTGCTCCAGTGTACAGTTACAAAGTCTGGTTCCTATTTCATGGAGCTTTTGAATGATGTGCTCACTCTGTTTGTCTCTTGGCAGTTTCAGCCGGTTGGCATAGTGGGAGAGGAGTCCTTTATTAATCTGTGTCGCCTTGGCAAGTGTTGCCAGGGGTACATACTGGCTGTATGCTTTCAGAAGAGAAGCCATATCAGAAAAATGATAGGTAAAGTCATATTCCCCGTTCTTATACCATTCCGGAAAATCGCCATCTGGGTCACTGAAGAATGGGTTCAAGACCTCCAGACTTCCTTCTGCAAGTTCAATGAACTCATTGAAGTCTGGGGAACTCAGTTTTTTCACTACAGGTACTCCACTGTCTTGCCATACAGAGCCGGTGAATTCAGAATCTTTCCATTGGATATTGATGATGAAATGTCTCATATTGTTTTTGATCGCAAAGGTATGCAAATGAATACTATTACACAAATAAACAAGGTTAAAAGTATCTAAATGAATACCTTAATACTGCAAAAGAGGTGTTTTTTATCTTAAACCTTAACGGAAGTTAAAGTTCTTGCGATTTTGTCAAGGATTATCCTCGCGTGCGCGTGCGCGCGATATTTTTTTTAGGGATTTTGCATTTTTCCCAATTGTAAAGAAAAAAAAAATCACGTTAATTTTGGGCTCGAAAAAAAGTGTGATTTTTGTTTGGAACTTAAGGAAGAAATTCATACCTTTGCCGCCGAGATGCAGAACAGCACTCAACGCTCATGGCTCTTTGGGATAACTGTGTTTAGGCCTTAATATATAACAGTTGGAGCTCCTACCCATTGGCTTTGTTCGTTCAAAGGATATTAAATAGGGTGTCCAGTTAGATGTTCCGAAAAACAGATGCTGAAATCACCCGTTAA
>ERZ791909.1324-NODE-1324-length-17647-cov-3.170589_pt1 | contig 17647 bp, 14 predicted proteins | sample MGYA00510143_ERZ791909 | MGnify/ENA primary metagenome ERZ791909 (study PRJEB30046, sample SAMN00792093) | human gut metagenome | study: EMG produced TPA metagenomics assembly of the A metagenome-wide association study of gut microbiota in type 2... | reverse complement strand
AGGCGTTGGGTTACCTGCCGGAAGTGATCCTTGCCGGACGCCGGATCAACGACGGGATGGGCAAGTATGTCGCCGCCGAGGTGGTGAAGCTGATGATTCGGAACGGCCAGAGAATTGCCGGAGCTAAAGCCCTGGTGCTGGGCATCACATTCAAGGAGAACTGCCCGGATATCCGCAACTCCCAAGCCATCGATGTGGTGTGCGAGCTGCAGGAATTTAGTTGTCAAGTCGATATTTACGATCCCTGGGCGGAACCAGGCGAGGTCGAACGCGAATACGGAATTTCCTCAAAGAAGGGGCTTGCTGCATTGCAACCGGAAGGGTATGACGCCATCGTCCTGACTGTCGCGCACCGTGAGTTTGAGACGTTCGATTTCCAACTTTACAAGAAGCGGAACGCGGTTGTTTTCGATATCAAAGGCATCCTGCCGCGCGAAGCCGTCAACGGGAGGCTTTGAAGCATAGAACGGCAGATTCGCAATTCACGTATTTCAGTCACAGGAGAAGCCGGTTTCAATCAGGTCAACACTTTGCTTGCCAACAATATGTTCTGGATGATTTTCTGACCGGGAACCGAATAATTTCACGGATGCGTCAAAAAATGCTGCACGAGACGGCACCGGATTCAGTGCCGCACGTTTGACAGCCGATCTGCAGTTGACGCTTGATATCGATGTGCAAAGCTTTATCAACGTTTTCGAGGCGGTACGTCCGCTCCCGGTGAAACGCGTCGTATTCGCATCGAGTTCATCGGGTTACATAGAAGAATAACATGCAGATCATTTAAAGTCCGTCATGAGCAGCAAACTCTGTTTGCGATCTTGGCTGAGCAGGAGAAAAGAAGTAGAAATTTTTATGCAGAATCTGTATTATCACTTTTGCCATTCTATCATGCGACATGCACAAAATTGTTCAGTTTTCTGCAATCGTCATTTTCGCCTTATACTGGCCGGAATTCTGGTGTTGGCTCTTTGTGTACGCGTCGGTTATTGGCTTATTTCTCCGACGTTAGCAAGAGATGCTGTGACTTATCTTTATTATGCAGAACATTTCACCGAAATGTCCAGTCATGGATTCTGGTCTCCGCTGTTTATCTGGTATTTGCACTTAATGTCTGTTTATGGTTATGATCCGGTGCCGGCTGGAATCGTGCTTAATATCGTGGCCGGCGTTATGACTGTGTTGGTCATCTATAATATTCTTCAAGAATGCGGGATAAAAAAACTTTGGTGTATTTTATCATCTTTGCTGGCGGCAACGAATCCTTTTTTGGTCCAATGCAGTGTTGAGTTGTTACGTGAGAGCAGTTCTTTGTTGTTTTTTTCCTTATCCTGTTGTGAAATGGTAAAGTACTTGAGAACCCCGAACAATTTTGCTGTTTCATTGGCGGGAGTGTTTGGCGCATTTGCATTTTTGTGCCGGTATGAAACGTTGGAAATCGCGGCATACAGTATCGTAATGATAATTGCGGTAAATGTGTCCCCGAGATTTCACAGGAAATCTCTTTGTTGCGGAATCCTTTTGTATGCAGGATGTCTGGCCGGCGGAATCATACTGCTGGAACTTGTTATGGGCTTGCCGGCCGATTATGTTCTAAAAGGGCTTGAGTGGCGCTTATGAGTTTGACTGTTTTTCAAAAGATAATCGTCGCCATGTTTGAGCCGATGGGGATATGCCTCTTATTGGCTGCCATTTATCTTTTATATAACCGATATAAGAAAATATATTTACCGATGCCGGTATGGTTTATTCTTTTGCTGAGTATAGGAGGAATAATTTGGCGCACTTCTCTGACAACATGCAGTACCCGGTACTGTCTTGGCCCAATATTGGGATTATTTCTGGTGCTGGGCTGTTTCGGGCAATATGGAATCAAGAGCTTGAAGCCTCGTCTGCGGAGAAGCGTGTATGCCGGACTGATGATGTTGGTCATTATCTCCTGTTTTTGCAACATTGGCAAACTGTTTTATAAAAACCGGGATAATCTGCCGTTTATCCGGCAAATCGGAGCCGCATTGCGGGAAGTGCTTGATGACGCAGTATTACCGGCGACTCTCAGCAGTGATAAACAAATTTCACGTTATTTGCATTACGGAAAACTGCCGTCTGATATTCCTCGTGGACGGTGGGCAGGTGACGCAGGAGAGGCATTGCTTAAATCCATGCTGGAATCAAATGATGTGATTGGGGTGGTGTGCCGGACTCCGGCTGAATTCACAGCCTTAAAAGAACGAATGCATGGCGAAACAGCCAGATTGATAAGCCATGCTGAAATTACTGTGCATGATCAATACGCTGTCGTGGTGGGAATCGACAATCGGGATGCCGCGTTTTGGGGGCGTCCGGAGAATCCCGGCAAAGCATTGTCATCCGATAGAGTGAAGTGGCGCGAGGATTTCAGGAATTTGAAAAAAACGGAACTGCCTTCCGAGAAATTTGCAGCTTCACTCTATCATCAGAAAACTGCAACAACCATTAGCGGGCTTTATCTGGATAAAAATTGGTCATGGCCGCTTACTCATAATGACGGAGAAGGTAGTTTTGACTGGATCACGGACGGCGATGCAAGATATATGCATGTGCAGTCAACATCTGCGTTGACGTTTTCCCGGTTGAATATTTCTTTGCCTTCGGGACGATATCGTTTAGGAATTCGCTGCAAAGGCGGAATGAAGGGACGAATTGATGTCAATATGGGATTTCGGGATTCAAAAGTCTGTCTGACGCATGCCGCGATGACCGGATATTTTATTGGTTATATGCCCCAGGATCGAATTTGGTATTCCAATGAATTTATCTATACCGATCAAGAGCACCCGGGATGGTTGCATCTGAGGATTTCGGGTGAGATGGTATTGAAAGAAATATGGGCAGAAGAGATTCTGATGAATGAATATCAGTAGGATTACCATAGTAATATGAATCTCTCCCCCAACAAAAGAATAGCCCTGAATATTATTGTCACATACGGACGGTCGTTATTTGCATTGGTTTGCGGTCTGCTTGTAGGACGCTGGTCGCTGCTTGCCTTGGGTGAGACTGATTATGGACTTAGCGCTGTCGTTGGCGGGTTGGCTGTATTTATCAGTTTTATCAATAGCCTGATGGCAGGAGCCGTTGGCCGTTTTTATGCCTATACCATTGGCATCGGGCAAAAAGATCGGGAAACCGCATTGCAGGATGGTCGGAAGTGGTTCAATAGTGCGTTGTTGATCCATACTGCCGGTCCAGCGCTATTGCTGCTTATCGGTTATCCGGTCGGGTTATATGCAGTTCAGCACTGGATCGGAGTGCCGCTGGAACGGATGGATGCCTGTATTTGGGTATGGCGTTTTGTTTGCATAAACTGTTTTATAGGTATGGTAACAGTTCCTTTCGGGTCTTTTTTTTATGCCAAGCAATTATTGGTTGAGCCAACAATATATTCCATGATAACAGTTTTATTGAACGCCGGAATGCTTTATTATATGGTTACACATCCGGGCGACTGGCTGATATTTTCAGCATTTTGGACATGTCTGTTAGGAGTTTCTCCGGAAATTGTCAAAATGATCCGTGCTTTTTATTTATTTCCGGAGTGTCGCTTTTATGCGAAATATCTGTGGTCCTGGACTCGAACCAAAGCACTTCTGAATTATGCAGGGTGGATGATGTTTGGCGCATTGGGAGCCATATCCAAAAATCAGCTGCTTGCAATTTTGGTGAATAAGCAATATGGCCCCAATGTTACAGCTGCCGTATCTGTTGCAAATCATGTCTCAGGCAATTTGACCATATTTTCCGGCGGTATGATCAACGCCTTTCAACCGGCAATTGTAAATGCCTGCGGGGCAAAAGATTTTACACGGATGAGAAAACTTGCCTTCATGACTTGTAAATTCGGCACCATGCTGATAGTTTTTTTTGCCTTGCCTGTTGCGCTGGAATTGCCTAAGATTATGCAGGTCTGGCTAAAAACGCCACCGAAATATACGGTTGAGTTATGTTGGTTTATCTTAGCTATGGTTGTTATCGATAAAACGACAGTCGGCCACCAGCTGGCGATAAATGCAAATGGTAAAATCGCCTTATATCAGGCTGTGTTGGGAAGTATTCTGGTCTTGACTTGTCCGCTTGCCTGGTGGCTGATCGTCTGTGGCACAGGCGTATATTCAGTGGGAATCTCTCTGGTTACAACGATGGCGTTCTGTGCCTGGGGAAGGGTTTTTTTTGCTCGTTGTCTGGTAGATATGTCGATTGGTTACTGGTTGAGAAAAATTATGCTTCCGCTGTTTCTTACGATTACAGTCAGTGGGGGCGTTGGTTTTTTGCCGCAACTGGTCATGCCCGCTTCTCTGTTGCGGATATTTGTGACAGGAGTATGTACGGAAATTGTTCTTATAACGCTGACATGGCTGTTTCTGTTTGACCGGAAAGAGCGTGATGTTATTATGATGAAACTGAAGATTTATATGAATAAGGTTACCGGCAATGCCGCAACTTGCACTGCAAAACCTCTGTAGCGGTTGTTCTGCCTGTTGCGTCGCGTGTCCCAAGCAGGCGATCAAAATGCAAGAGGACAAGGCCGGTTTACTCTATCCTGCAGTACAACAGGAAAGATGTGTGGAATGCCATCAATGCGAAAAGGCTTGCCCGGTGCTGCATCCATTTGAACCATCGGCCGTCACCCTGTGCTATGCCGCGTGGACGAAAGACAATATGATACGTCAATGCTGCTCATCCGGCGGCGTATTTCACGCATTGGCAAGCTCTGTTCTGGAGAATGGAGGAGCCGTTTTCGGAGCTGTTTTGCGAAAAGACGATTTTTCATGCTGCCATGTGAAAGCAGAAAATCCGGATGAGCTCAAGCCGATGTTGGGCTCCAAGTACGTGCAAAGCGATTTGGGAAATACGTTTGAAGTCTGCCGGAAAGAACTGGAGCGACAGAAAACGGTTTTGTTCAGCGGTACTCCGTGTCAAGTCACCGGTTTGCTGCATAGCTTGAAGGGCCATTGCACAGAAAATTTGATCACGGTGGAGGTGATCTGCCATGGGGTCCCGGCCCCTGCCGTATGGCAGGCATATTTAAACGAAATTCGCCATGGCGGCCAGCCTGGAACGATTGCAGAAGTAAATTTTCGTGGAAAAGACCATGGCTGGAAACATTTTTCCATGCAGTTTGTGAAAGAAAACAACGGCTGTTCCAGCATACACTCTGTGTTTCATCGGCATGATCCGTATATGATGGCTTTTCTGAGGGACCTATCGTTACGCCCCTCCTGTTATGATTGTGCAGCCAAGAGTGGGCGGAGCGGCGCGGATTTTTCGATTGCCGATTTTTGGGGATTTGAAGACATTCATCCGGAACTGGATGACGACGAAGGGTTCTCTGCGGTCATTTTGCATTCCGCAAAGGCCGAAAAATTCTGGAAGTCGGCAACAGATAAATTAAATATCATTCCAGTTGCGTCTGAGGATATTTTCCGTAGAAATTCAGCATATCATCAATCATGCAAATTGCCTGCGCACCGGGAATATTTTATGTCGCATTATTCGGATCGCGGTATTTCCGGTGCCATGAGAGGTCCATTGCTTATATGGATCATAAAGAAGATTTTCTATAAAATCTTAAATATATTTACTGAAAAACTAACTGAAAAATGCAAAAAACAATAAAGATCCTGTTGTATGGATTACAATCAACATGGAATTATGGCTGTGAGGCGATTGTCCGCGGCACTCTTCAAATGCTCAAAGAGCATGCCGGAGAGCAAAAAGTTGAAGTGCAACTATTGGTGGCAGATGTCGCTTTGTACCGAAAAATGTTTCAAGATATGCAGATAACCATCGTTCCCATGCGGAGCAAATGGCATCCGCGTTATTTGTTCGGAGCAGTGTTACGGAAACTGGGGATTACGTGTTCTGCTGCATCATTAGTCCCGAAAAATGCGGTGAAAAATGCGAATCTGGCCGTATGTATCGGCGGAGACGTGTTTGATGAGGACAGTCATTATCTGCGGATATTCACCGATTGTGCTGAACGCTGTCATGTGCCGGTGATTTATTGGGGCGGTTCATTTCCGGCTTATGCCCGAACTAAAGAATATACGCCAGCCTACCGGGAGTATCTGAACAGCCTGAAAGCGATTTTTGTTCGGGATCCGGCATCCCAGGACTTTTTGAAAAAAGAGGGAGTCTTCCGCAATGTTCACCTGATGCCGGATCCGGCGTTCTCCATGTCAGCAAAAGAGTACGACATTCCCCTGCGACGTGAAAAAGACGAGTTGATCATCGGGCTTAATGTCAGTCCATATTCCGCCTATCTCAGTTCAGAGAGCCGCGTTTATACGGAAGCGATTAAAAAAAATGCAGAGTTGATTCAGCGTATCGTTGATGAATTCAATGCCGGAATCCTGCTGATCCCGCACGTTTTTCCACAACACGATCCGACTCAGGATGATGCAGCATGGCTTGAACAGATTTATTCTGAATTGCCGGAGAAGTATCAGAAAAAAGTTGCTTTATTGCAGTCGAAAATCGGTGCGCCTTGCAGTAAAGGAGCATTAAAACAATGTGATTTGTTGATTTCGGCACGAATGCATTGCTGTGTTGCCGCCGTGTCGCAGAATATTCCAACCATTTTTCTCGGTTACAGTATCAAAGCGGAAGGAATGGCCCGTAACGTCTACGATAATACCGAATGGGTGATTCCTGTAAAAGATTTGTCTGCGGAGTTTTTGATTGATAAAATCCGGGCGATAATTGCGAATAAGGAAATGCTGAGAAGGTACTTGGCGGACAAAGGAAAAAAATGGAAAGAGTTATCGAGGAATGCGGTAATAACGTTGTTGCATTCTGCACAATCGGTTAAATAGGGAATGGTGACAATGGAAAAAAGATATACTGTTGCGGTCGTTTTCGGGACTCGTCCGGAAGCGATTAAACTTATACCCATAGTTCATGCGCTTCAAAAGGTTCCGGTAATCCGTGTACGTGTCTATTCAACAGGACAACACAGGGAGATGCTCGAACAGGTATTGAGCCTTTTTGATTTGAATGTTGATTGCGATTTTCATGTTATGACGCAAAATCAAACTTTGGCCGGCATGACAGAGGCTATTCTACATTGCAGTACGGAGGTATTTTTGAAAGATCGTCCAGACCTTGTGCTGGTACAGGGAGACACCACCTCCGTTGCAGCCGTCGCATTGGCTGCGTTTTATTTGAAAATCCCGGTAGGTCACGTTGAAGCCGGATTACGGACGGGGAAAAAATATTCTCCGTTTCCGGAAGAAATGAATAGGCGTATTGCGACATGCATCAGTGAACTGCATTTCGCGCCGACACGATGGAGCGCTGAAAACCTGCGACGAGAGGGAATTGAGGGAAAAAATATTTATATCGTTGGCAACCCGGTGATAGATACGCTGCAAATAGCGGTAAAAAAAAATCAGCAAAGTTCCATATATATCAAAGAGCTACCGGCAGATTTACAGCCTGGAACATCAGGGCGACGGCTTTGCCTGATCACCGGGCATCGCCGTGAAAATTTGGGTGACGGCTTTGAGAAAATTTGCATGGCGATCAAAGTGCTTGCGGAAAAGTACCCTGAATGCGCTTTTGTTTACCCGGTTCATCTTAATCCGGCAGTACGGCAGATTGTTTTTACCAGACTTGGAAATGGGCAACCTGCTAATATTTTCTTAATTACTCCACAGGAATATTTAGCTTTCGTGGGATTGATGAAACGCGCTTTCCTGGTATTATCGGATTCCGGAGGAGTTCAGGAAGAAGCGCCGGCATTAGGCAAACCGGTATTAGTTATGCGCGAAGACACGGAACGTCCGGAAGGCGTTCTGGCAGGCACCTGCCGTCTGGTGGGAACGTGTCCAGAGAAAATCATTTCAGAGTTTTCCTTGTTATATGATGATGAAGAAGAGTATATACGGCGCAGCAACATTGCCAATCCGTATGGTGATGGAACTGCCGGCGAGCAAATTGCCGATATCTGCACGCGTTTCCTTGAAACAGGTGAAGGGGCAAGATAAATGAGTATCATGACGCTGTATATTGTCGTTGAATCGTTTATCAGTCCTGAAACTGGTCACCGGGTTATCGGCGGAACAGAAACATGGACTGCCGCCTTAATTGATCTGTCAGCTAAGATGGATTGGGATGTTGTCGTTCTGCAGAAAAGTCAGTATCCGCAAATCACGGCAGACGGCAATTATAGATTAATCACCTGGCAGAAAGAAAGTGATTTGCATGATACATTACGGACCTTGCGTAAATCTGCGCCGGGGATAGTGCTGCTGTACGGAGAAACATTCCATCCGCATGCAAGTGAGTTGCCGACGGTTCTCATTCATCATGGGATTGGCGGTGATGGCACTTTTGACAAAACGGGGACTCCTTTGCCATTGCTGAAGATAAAAGACATCAGGCGCCGCTGGATGTGGTTCAGGGCTTCGAAAAATGATTTGAATTTCTACAGAAGTTTAAGCCGGGTTATTGCCGTAGATACCAATGTTATCAATCAATTCCGCTATGCTTGGCCAATGATTGATGTCGGAAATTTTCTGACCTATGTACCTAATTGGGGCGATGTCCTCGAAGAGGAAACTGCTTTACAGAAATGGGGGGCTTTTAAACAGCAGCCTGTCGTTTTGTTCTTGCGGCGTTTTCGCTTTTTGCGGGGGGCGTTGCTTTGGGCGGAATGTCTGAAACAACTTGCTCCGCAATTCCCTGGCGTTGAATTTCATTGCGTAGGTCATGGTGAATATCAGGAACCTTTTGGTTTATTGGCAAAACATTTTAAGAATGTTAAAACTTATTTGCAACCCCATGACAAAGTAAAGGAATTATATGAACGTTCACATTTGTCCGTTGTGCCGAGTTTGTATTCAGAAGGAACATCGTTGAGTGCAATTGAAGCCATGTGTGGCGGGTGTGCGGTGATAGCCAGTAACGTTGGCGGCCTGGGAAACTTGATTATTCCGGATGCGAATGGTTATTTAATTGAACCGACTGTTGATAATTTCACTCGTGAGTTTCCTCCGGAGATTTCACTCGTGTTGTTACGCATTGTTTGAAATCTCCGGAGGAAACTCAGGCACAGGGGATGCGTGCAAGGGAAATCGCCAAGCACGGATTATCTCTGGAATGCTGGGAAAAACGAATAACAGCAATTTTATTGGAAACAATGGAACAACGCAACAGCTGGCTTGAAAGACGTTTTTTACCGCACTTTCATATGTAAACTGAAGATTTGCGCCTTAATTTGCATTGTGCGCGGGACGATTTATGATGCTTTCTGATCAATTTGAAATTAAACCTGATTGCAAAAGAGTGATTCTGCACGTCGGACGGGATATTTCTACCGGAGTATGGTCGTTGGTAATGGCGTTAGCCGTGAAGCAAAACCGGATTGCGGGGCAGATGGCCGGAATCGGGCTGCTCTGCTCTCAAAGCTATCCCAAGGCTTATCTGGACGAATTGGTAGGAGCTGGGATTTCGTTTATGACCCAAGCCGTTCCGTTCAAATCGTGGAGCGTGGCGTTTGGAATGTTCATTTTGAGCAACCCGCTACGCGGCTGGATAAAACAGCTGGCTGTCAAATATCCTGACGTCCAGTTTGTTGTTCATTTTCACAACGCGTGGCTGGCCGGCGGCTTCTTCCCATTGCCGAAGTTTAAAAATGTTTCATACGTATCGACTTTTCACGGAATTGCGGCTCGCCATAAATTAGAACAAAAAAAATTACTATGCGCCTATCACCGTTTTCTGGCACAGCGTTTGGTAAAAAATAATGTCAGACTGACTTCGGTTTCCTGTGAAGGTACGATTGCGGCGGAGACGCTGTTTCATATTCCGCGTGGAAAATTTTCCATCATTGCGAATGGAATTCCACAGGATGTCGAATTGGCGGCAAAAATAGAGACGGCAGATTTCATTGTCGGTCATGTGGGGCAGATGTGTGACGGCAAGGGGTGGCAGTTGGCATTTCAGGCCGTGAAGCAGCTCAGGAAGGAGGGCGTGGCGATCAGGATGATTGCGGCTGGCTCCGGTCCGGATGAGCAACAGGCAATAGCGCTGGCAAAGGGAAATTCGTTTTTTGAATTCAGAGGAAATGTACCCAATGCCGGAGCCGTATTGATTCCGCAGTTGGATTGCCTGGTATTAGCCAGCTGGTCAGAGGGAATGCCTATGGCCATTGTGGAGGCATTTCGTGCTGGAGTGCCGGTCCTTGCCTCCAAAATCGGTGGTTTGCCGGAAATGATCCGTCCGGGGATGAATGGTGAATTTATTGAACGGGCCGTAGACTCGATCGTAGTTGCATTAAGGAAAATGATCGCAGACCGAGAGTATTATCAGAAGCTCGCACAAGGTGCGCATTCGTTTTTTGAACAGAACTATGCGATTGAACATGTGGTTTCCCGGTACGGAGAACTTTATGAGCAGAATACGGAGGAAAATCGATAATGCTGCTGTCGGAACAGGTAACGATTCTTATTCCAACCAAGAATCGTGCAAATGACTTGCAGGCATCTCTGGCAAGGATGCGAGACAGCGGGTACGGGGAACTGCCATTCGTTATTTATGACGACGGTTCTGCAGATCCGGAAGCAACCTGCCAGGCAACGGAGTGTCTGAAAAATGTCACGGTGGTCTATGGCGAAAAAAGCCGAGGCCAAGCCTATGGCCGCAATCGCCTGCTGGAACAATGCCGGACGCCTTTTGCTTTGCTGACAGATGATGATACATTTTTCCTCAGTTCTCCGGACGTGCTGGCTGAACTTATTGCCCGCGATTTGTATTTTTCCGGCATTGGCAGAGCGGATGCAGTTTGCGCACAGGTGGTTCGCAGTTATGACCGGGTTTTGTTATTCCCGGGGTTGGAAGGAACAAGACAGATCGTTTCTCCGGTGGGAATGGGGTTATTGGTTCGGACTGACGTCATGAGAAAACTGAAGGGATTCCGGGATTTCTTTGTCTATCGTCACGAAGAAAGCGAACTTGGACTGCGACTGTGGGCGTACAGCCACATTGTCGTTGCCACAACGGAGATCTTTTTGGAACATGTGCATACTCCGGCAGGGAGATCATCGAAACAATACGATTATCTGACTTCGCGAAATCTGATACTGATGCACTTTCTGGATCTGCCGGGCATCCATGGCCTGCCAACAGGAGTGTTGCGGGCGATGAGATTGTTTTTCCGTTTGCATGTACACTATTTTTCGTTACTGCAAGGATTTGTCACCGGACTCATCGGATGTTGGCGCTATCGCGGAGAACGCAGCGTCATGAGCTTAAAGCGTTACAGGGAACTGGTTGAATTCAGAAGGAAACTGCAATGAATCATAAAAAATTTTTGTCCGGTTGCGGCCTGCTACGCGTCATCGCCATGGGGATGATTATTTCAGAGCATGTTTTCTCGGGTACTCTGGGAACGACGCAATTTCCGGAGTCTAACCGATGGCTGTTTCTTGCCGCAATAGGAGTTTCCCGTTACGGAGTGGATCTTTTTGCGGTCATTTCCGGTTATCTGCTGTATGAACGGGAACAGCGGAGCGCCTCATTTTTTATGCTGCTTTCCACGATCATCACGTATTTGCTGGCAATTCCGCTCTGCCTTTCACACTTTTCCGGAGAGGTCAATTATCTGAGCATCCACAATATTCTCAATATTATGAAATATGAATACTGGTATGTCACAGCATATATCGGCATGTTTTTCTTCATCCCGTTTCTGAATCTGGTGGTGCGCCATGCCGACGGGAAAAGTTTGAGTCAATTTTTTCTGGCAGTTCTGGTATTTGCCGTGCTTATCCCATGTTTTACGCGAAAAGATGTTTTCGGATTCGGCATGGGAAACAACGCAATTTTTTTGATGATTATGTATTGCGTCGGTGCTGCCTTGAAAAAATATACCTCGGAAAACTCTGTTCCGAAATGGCTGGGGGCGTGGATCGGAAAACGGAGCCTGATCGCGTTCGCCGCAGTTGCAGTTATGCTGGCAATCATGATCAATGGCGTTGAATTCATCACCTGGAAATACACGGAAGCGGCAAGGGGGCTCTACCCTTTATGCAACAACAATTCGCCATTCATAATCGCAGGCGCGATATTTCTGACATTGGGACTGATTCGTATTTCGAATGTTCCGGCATGGTTGCTGAAAACGGTAAAATTTATTGCGCCGTTGACCTTGGGTATCTATCTGATCCATAATCATCCTTTATTCCGGAAGATTTTCATACTCCGTTTTTCCGGCATAGCAACCCTGACATGGTACGAGGCGTTGTCGGCATGTGTCTGTCTGCTGATTATCCTTTATGGAGTATGCGCTTTCATTGATTATCTGAGGGAACGGCTTTTTCAATTGCTGCAATTGAAAAAAATATATACTTTCTTATTAGAATGGCTTAATTTGACTTTCCGGCGTTCTGCGATTTAGAGTTATTTACCTGCGCCGCCGTCAGCAATACAAAGAATGCCGGAATCACAATCGCCCCCTGAGATTCCGGCAAACAGGGTTATGCGCACAAAAGGCATTTCCATTCAGAGGAACACAAGCGAAGCTGTAATATGTTGCGGTTGCAATCGCCGCTTTGATATTGCCTGTACGAAAAAAGCTGTCCTCTCTAGGATTTTTCCGAAACAGTTGAGTTATATGACAATGAATAAATTTTTAGTTTCGCAGCTTGGTGCACGTGAGCATTATGCAGTCCCGCTGGCTTTTCATGCACGGCAGCAATTGGAATTGTTTTGCTCTGATTTTTGGGCAAATACATTTTTTCGTAATGTGAGGAAGATTCCCTTTTGTCCCCGCTTGCTTCGGAATATTGCAGGCAGGTACCATCAGGAGTTACCTTCCCGGCTGGTGGCCTCCCTGCCATTATCCTGGACTCTGAATTCCCGTTCTTTGGTATCCCGCTATCCTTTGTGGAGCTTCCACTGCCAAAATGGACAGAATTTTGCAGAAGAGGTCAATAGAATAGTCCGGGAGCGGAATATTGATTGCACATCGGTCAATTTTTGGGGATTTTCCTGCGCGGCGCTGGAAAGTATAAATTATTGGAAGACACAAGGCGGAAAAAGTGTTCTGGATCAAGTTGATCCATTGGAAGTCGAATATGAGATTGTGCGCGAAGAGCACGAAAAATGGCCAAACTGGGAAGATCAGAATTGCTTGCCTGCCGCGGATTATATTCAACGGGTGCGTTGTGAATGGCACGAAGCAACGCAAATCGTGGTAAATTCTGAATGGTCCCGTCTGGCATTGGTGAAACAGGGGGTTTCCTGTGACAAACTTAGAGTTATTCCGCTGGCTTACAATGGAAAAAAAGTACAAGGCGCAAAAAATTTTACCCCTCCAGAAGCTCCGCTTCGGGTACTTTATCTGGGGAGCGTCATGTTGCGCAAAGGAATTCAGTACCTGATAGAAGCGGCAAGGCATTTAAAGGGCGATGTCGAGATCAGAGTGTGCGGAAAAATTCAGATAAACAAAGATAAATTGTCAAATCTGCCGCGGAATATTCGTTTCTTGGGTCAGATTTCGCGATTGGATACCGAAACCTATTGGCAATGGGTAGATGTATTCATTTTACCGACGTTATCGGATGGTTTTGCCATGACCCAGCTGGAAGCAATGGCGCATGGAGTGCCAGTGATCACTACGGATCGTTGTGGTGATGTCGTCACACATGGCATCGACGGATTGCTTATTCCGGCCGGCAGTTCGGAAGCCATTGCCGAAGCACTGGTATATCTGGCCCAAAATCGGCACGCGTTGCAGGAGATGTCTGCTGCGGCTGTCAAAAAGATCAAAATGTTTTCTATTTCACAATATCAGGCGAATCTCGGAAAGCTCTGATTACTGCAATAGCATATGAATTCATATCCATTTGATACGACAACCGATTTTACTTCAAAAGAGAAGATATTATTGGGATATTGCTGTATTTTTACCATACTGCTGAGTCTCAACCCGGTAATTTATTCATTTTCAGGAGGTGTGCTCACCTTGCTTTTTGCACTGATAAGCGCTTTAAATCCATTTTCTGCATTGTTTTATATTTGTTCATCTGGATTTACCATCCCCCAGGCGGCAGGATTGCCGTTTATGCCGGCAGCTCTGATTCCTTTCATCGGGATAGTACGTTTGATGGACCCTGAAAGTCCCAAAAGTTTTCATGGCTGTCAATATTTGCTGGCGCTATTGCCTCTGTTGCTGTTGAGTTTTTTGAAATATTTCCATTTTCCGTGGGGATACGTGGACTTAATGCTGGTTGCGGCAATCACCTGCTGCGTCCTGAATCAAACCAAAGGGCAGTATTTTAAAGTTGCATTGGTTATTGCACTTTCAATGTTTTCCGGCCCTCTGGGTTCTTGGCTGAATCTCTTTGGATTTCCTGTCACTTTAGTGCAACACTTCCGCGACGGGATGATCCGCTGGGGAGGAGTCCGGATCGATTCTGTCAGCATGTGGTTTTGCTGTTTTTTGGTTTTCGCCGGGAGTTGCGGCGTCAGCATGGTAAAAATGGCAAAGACCAATAATCCCCAATGGGTAAAAACAGCATTGATAACCATTGCCGCAATCACCTTTCCGCTGGTGATGACATTTACCAACACCTCCTATTTCGGATTTGCCGTTTTACTTGCAATCTTTATTTATCATGTGGTAGTGTGGTTTCCGCAGCTGCGCATAAAATTGTTTTTTGACGGAGGGATTACAATCATCGCCATATGGTGTTGTCTTCACTTTAACTTTTTTAACATGCAGGTGTATTATCGGGAATGGATCAACAGTTATATCACCAGATTGGAAGACAGCGGACATCAGCTGGGAACCCGCGATGTGATCTTTCAACACAGTATACAACGGATAGCGGAATATCCGTGGTTCGGGGTTCCCGCCGGAATAACAGACTCTCCGCCTGCAGACTGGGAGACGATGGGATATGACTATTATTTATCCCATAATGTATTTTTGGATATAGGAAGGGGGCTTGGCATCCCGGGAATGCTGGCATATGCATTATTTGTCTTTATGCCTGTTTTTATTGTCCGGCGCCGTTCTTCCCATGAGTTGTGGTTCCCTTATCTATTGATGTTTTTTGCTGCGTTACTATTTCTCAACTTGCTTTCTTTTGGCGGAAACAAAGCCTATTGGTGCATTTGGATGGCCATGACAATGAGTGCCGCTGCATTGCCCGAAAAAAATGCGGAAACCTTTCATGCAAAACGGTTGCAGATAGAAAAATTATGAGAGAAAAGCTGAAGATTGCAATTTGGATGAATATTCCCTCCCATTATCAGAGGGCCTTTTTTGAAGCTCTGAGCACACGGGATTGCATCGATTTGCAAGTTCGTTACCTGGAGGAACTGCCCGCCGTCCGAAAAGCTCAAGGTTGGAAAGAGCAGGCCTTTTTACTTTGTGAACAGTGCGTTGCCAGAATATCCAGGGTTGAAGATCAGCTGGAAACAATGCCGGATTGGCGGGAACGGATTCATATTATCAGTTGTGTTTATTCCAGGCCACTGGCTGAATTGCTGACGCAGCACAATGTCCGCTGGTGCCATTGGTCGGAGCGCCCCGGGGTGCAGCTGGCTCGCAAATTGCGTTTCAATATGCGGCTTTTCAATTGGCTTTATCCCATTTATCTGCAATTCAAAAAACGGGAATACCATTTGGCCGCGACTTCGGCAGTCGCGGTATTTGGGCAGGGGAAAATGGCCGTTGACGCTTTCAAGGGAATGGGGATCAATGAAAGCAAAATCGCCAAGTTGTATTATACGCCGCCGGCTCTGAGTCGGACGGAACCTAATGCTGATATCGTCCGCTTTGCCAACGGCCGCCGGGTGTTTCTAACTGTTTGCATGTTAAATGAACGCAAAGGAATCGATCTGTTGCTGCGAGCAATGGCCTCGTTGAAAAATCAGGGGTGGTGCTTGGTTTTGTGCGGCCGTGATCTCTCAAGTGGACGCCTGGCTGATTTGGCTGAAAAATTGAAGTTGAATAACGATGTTTTGTTTTTGGGAGCAATTCCGTTTGAAAACTTGAATGCCGTCTATTCGGCGGCAGATGTGGATATTTTGGCGTCCCGCTTTGATGGCTGGGGGGCCGTATTGAATGAAGGCGCTTCCGTGGGACTGCCTCTGATTGGGTCAGATAGTGCCGGAGCCAGCTGGGAATTGATCTGCGAAGGAGAAAACGGGTTTCGGTTTGCTGCCGGGAATTGGAAAAAACTGGCGGCAGCCATGAAACATTATGTGGATCACCCGGAATTACTGAAAAGCCACGGAGCAAGATCGCGGGAAATCTTTGAACAAGGTTTTTCTCCGGAATGCAATGCGGAAACCGTGGCGCGAACCCTAGCGGGAAAATAGTTTATGCGTATACTTATCAATGCGTCCAATCTGCATATCGGCGGCGGTATTCAGGTGGCCGACTCCATCATCCGGGAAATCGTGAATTTTCCGCAGTATGAATACCGGGTAGTTGTTTCCGCCGCAGTGCGGAAGGAATTAGGCGGTTGGAGTGGTCATCGCCAAATCAGAATCGTGGAATATACGGCAAAACCGAAATTATCCAGTGTATTGTCGGGGCGGGATGCGTTTTTGGATCGACAAGTCAAAGAGTTTTCCCCCGATGCGGTTTTTTCGGTTTTCGGGCCGACTTACTGGCGCCCGACTGTGCTGCACCTGTGCGGATTTGCCATCCCTCACTATTTATACACCAAACGCGACACTCCGTTTTTTTCCCGTTTGACATTTAAACAACGGATACGGCTTATGGTTATGCGTTGGAAAAAATTACGGATAATGAACCGCAATGCGGAAGCGTGGGTTTGCGAAACTGATGATGCCACGGAACGTCTGCAAAGACTGCTTCCGCAAAAGCAAGTTTTTACCGTTTCTAATTCCTGCAACCAAATTTTTGAACATCCGGAAAGATGGAAGCCGTTTTCGCTTCCGGAATCTTCCGCCATAAATTTTTTGGCCGTTTCGGCCTATTATCCGCACAAAGATTTATCCATATTAGTAAAAACGGCGGCATGGTTGCGGCAATACCGTCCGGATTTTGATTTTCGATTTATCGTTACTGTTGCTCCGGAAATATTAAACGTGCCGGAGGAACTTAAGGCGTATGTGCTGTGTTGCGGGAGAGTGCCGCTGGAACGGTTGCCATCACTTTACCAACAGGCGGATATCGTGATTCACCCATCGCTGCTGGAATGTTTTTCTGCGACTTACCTGGAAGCGATGAAAATGAAAAAAACGTTATTAGTCACCGATCTTGCTTTCGCCAAAGATGTGTGCGGCCCGGCCGCGGCATATTATCAGGCGGGCAATGCTGTTTCGCTGGCAGGGAAGATGCTCGAATTATCACGAAGTCCTGACATTTGCCAGGCGTTAGTGCAACAAGGGCGCAACCAGCAAAAAAAATTTTTATCACCAACTCAACGAGTGCATACATATTGGCAGTTGCTGGAGCGATTGTCATCTCAGCACCAGAATTATTGAGCTATGACTATATGATTAAAATGGTTAATGCCGTACAATAGCGCAACTATTGAATTTATTTTTCCGTTTGAGTTCAATTGCCGGGAATAAGGAAAAGTATGATTAAGCAAATAAAAAATATAATGGAGAATCTGCC
>ERZ791909.1316-NODE-1316-length-17690-cov-2.526113_pt1 | contig 17690 bp, 12 predicted proteins | sample MGYA00510143_ERZ791909 | MGnify/ENA primary metagenome ERZ791909 (study PRJEB30046, sample SAMN00792093) | human gut metagenome | study: EMG produced TPA metagenomics assembly of the A metagenome-wide association study of gut microbiota in type 2... | reverse complement strand
TAAGGCGATTTCAACAGTTCGGAGAGAGCGGTACTTTCCGACCCTACCCTACCGGTAAGTGAAATACGTGGAAACATATTCGTATAAGCCACTCCTACCCGGGCATTGGCAGCAATCAATTTCTGTTCAGCCTGACGAATATCGGGGCGACGTTCCAATAATCCGGAAGGCAACCCGACAGGTAACTCTTGTGGAAAGTTAAACTCCTGCAACAAACGGCTACGGGTAATTTTGTTGGGATATTCACCAGCTAGAAAAGCTATATCGTTTTCTTTCAGAGATATTTTACGTTCCAGATCGGGCACCAGTGTTGCAGTACGTGCCAACTCAACCTGAGACTGACGATAAGAAGTTTCAGATGTCAAACCTCCTTCGAAACGGATGCGGGCAAGACGCATGCCTTCCTCACGTGCTTTCAATGTTTGGCGAACAATATCCAATTCCGTATCGAGAGCTACAAGTTCATAGTATGCCTGCGCTACTTCGGCTATGATAGTCATGCGAAGGGCACGTTGTGCCTCCACAGACTGAAGGTACTCGGCAATGCTGGCGGAACGCGCCCAACGAAGATTTCCCCACAGATCGAGTTCCCAAGAGAAAAGAAGCTGCGCTTCAAAAGTATCGCTACGCTTGAAAGCATCACCACCGTGGTTTTCATTTTCTCTCTCCGCAGTCACGGTACCTCTAATGTCAGGCAACAGATTTGCTGTTGAAATACGTTTTTGCGCAGCCATCTCCTTGACACGGGCAGCAGCTATCAGCATGTCTTTATTGTGTTCCAAGGACCTGTCTATCAGACTCCGAAGGGTACTGTCAGTGTAAATCTGCCACCATTCCTTATCTCCGAAACTCAAGCTGTCCTGATGTTGCGCCAAACTATCGGGCAGATTCAGTTCCGGACGGACATAACTTTTTCCTATTTTACAGGAACCTAAAGTTAATACAACTAATAAAAGAGTAATATATAAATAGCTTCTTTTCATAATTCAATCAGTTTTCTTTTTAGACTTGAACGGTAATTTCACGTTCACATTCGGTACATTTTTCAGTTTTGCCTTTGTCTTATAAACCAGCACAAAGAAGAATGGAACCAGAATAATGCCCACTACAATGGCAAAGATCATTCCGAAAAAGACTCCTGTACCAATAGCGGCACGGCTTGCCGAACCGGGACCGGTTGCCAGCACCATCGGAAGCATACCCAGCACAAAGGCGAGGGAAGTCATCAAGATGGGGCGAAAACGCAATTGGGCGGCATGAATGGCAGACTGTATTAAATCACCTCCACGGTCTACCTGCACTTTGGCAAACTCTACAATCAGGATGGCATTTTTTGCTGCCAACCCGACAAGCATCACCAGTCCGATCTGGAAATATACATCGTTTTCCAATCCGCAAACCCATACTCCCAGATAAGCCCCCAAGGCAGCCACCGGCAAAGAGAGTAACACAGCAATCGGTACCGTCCAACTTTCGTACTGTGCTGCCAGGAAAAGGAATACAAATAGGAACACCAGCGCCAATACCAATCCGGTCTGTCCTCCCGCCTTTTTCTCCTGATAGGAAAGCCCACTCCATTCCAGTCCGATATTATCGGGCAAATGATAACGGGCAATCTGCTCCATAATCTCCATAGCCTGTCCGGAACTATACCCCTGTGCCGCCTCACCGCGGAATACAGCAGTAGTAAACATATTGAAACGTTTAATGCTGCCGGGCCCCGTAGTATATGATGCGTTTCCCAAAGAAGTCAGCGGAATCATAGCCCCGTTGGAAGCCTTCACGAAAAACAAGTTAATATTGTCCTTATGTTCCCGATAGGGTGCCTCAGCCTGAATGTATACTTTATAGATACGGTTGAACATATTGAAGTCATTTACATAAACCGAACCGGTATAAGCTTTCATCGTTGAAAAAACATCCGCCAAAGGCACACCTAGCATCTTCACCTTATCACGGTCCACATCGAAATAAAGCTGTGGAATATCCGACTGAAGTGAAGAAGAAAGTCCCGTCAACTCTTTGCGCTGAGAGGCATAATACATCAGCGTATCCGCCGCCTGTACCAAATTTTCGAAAGTAGCCTCGCCACGAGCCTCCAGTTGCATCTCAAAACCACCCGAGGTTCCCAAACCGGGAATAACAGGAGGAGTAGAAAGATAGACTTTACACTCCGGATACTCACTCAGGTCGTGACGGACGTTTGACATAATCTCATCAATCGATGTGTCCTTGCGGTCTTCCCACGGCTTCAAGATAACAGTCAATTCACTACGAGCCTGATTGCTACCTACACGGGGACTGCTTCCGGTAACATTCTGTACATAGGCTATATACGGATTCTTTTCCAGATAAGTGATGGCACGATCCGTCACCTCCCGGGTACGTTCCAGCGTAGCACCTTCTGGCAATTCCAACTCTATCTTGAAGTACCCTTGGTCTTCCACCGGAAGGAAACTTGTCGGAATCAGCCGGTGAATCAACAAAATACCAATAAGCACCACTCCGAAACCGGCCAATACACGACGCGGATTACCGATTACCCTACGGATAGCGATTACATATTTATGATTGCCCACGTTCAACCAATGGTTGATTTTACGGAAAACAATGTTCTTCTTTTTGCCATTGTCCGGTTTCAGAATCAGCGAACACATGACCGGACTCAGAGTCAGCGCCACAACAGTCGAAATCAGTACGGATACAGCGATGGTAATAGTAAACTGGCGGTAAAGTTGGCCCGTAATTCCGCTGAGGAAGCTCACCGGCACAAATACGGCACAAAGTACCAGCGAGGTAGCAATCAACGCACCTGCCAATCCATTCATGGCTTTCTTGGTAGCTTCATACGGCGGCAACTTCTCTTCCTCCATAATACGCTCTACATTTTCCACCACTACAATAGCATCATCCACCACAATACCGATGGCAAGAATCAACCCGAGCAATGTCAATATATTCAGCGAGAAACCGAAAATCAGCATGAAACCAAATGTACCGATCAGTGAAATAGGAACGGCAACAATCGGAATCAACGTAGCCCGCCAACTCTGCAAAGAAAGATAAACGACGAGTACTACCAAGATCAATGCTTCAAACAAGGTCTTATAAACTTCATGAATAGATTCGGAAATATAAGTCGTCATATCGAACGGAACCTCATAGCTCAGCCCTTCAGGGAAGTTTTTACTGATTTCATCCATCGCCTCTTTTACACTTTTCGCTACTTCCATTGCGTTAGCGCCCGGAAGCATATAAATTCCCAGAACGGCAGCATTCTTACCATTGATGCCACTCTCCGTACTATATGATGAGGCTTCCAGTGAAACTCGTGCCACATCGCGCAGACGAATGATAGAGCCATTTGTATTGGCACGAATCACAATATTTTCGAATTGTTCTACAGTAGAAAGACGTCCCTGCGTAGTGATAGGGATTGTCACATCGAGCCCCTTCACCGGTTGCTGCCCAAGTACACCGGCAGCCGATTCACGGTTCTGATCCTTCAAAGCATTCTGCAAATCCTGCACAGTCAGCCCGAAGTTAGCCAATTTATCCGGTTCTGCCCAGATTTGCATGGCATAATAACGGCTACCGATATTCGACACACGTCCTACTCCCGGAATACGGCGGATTACATCGAGTACATTAATCGTCGCAAAATTACTCAAATAGATTTCGTCAAATTTCGGATCGGACGACATCAATGTAAGGGTCATCAACTGGCTGGGCGCCTGCTTTTCAACTGAAATTCCGTTTTGAATAACTTCAGCCGGCAAACGGCTTTCCGCCAGCTTCACCCGGTTCTGAATTTCTACAGCGGCCAGGTCCGGATCGGCAGAAACATCAAAAGTTACCGTTGCCGAGAAGCCTCCGGAATTGGAACTGTTCGACTCCATATAAAGCATACCCGGTGTTCCGTTAATCTCCTGTTCGATGGGAGTTGCTACAGCCTGCGAAACCGTAAGCGCACTGGCTCCCGGATAAGAGGCACTGATCTTCACTACCGGAGGAGTGATCTGCGGATACTGGTCGACAGGCAACATGGTCAGTCCGATGATGCCGATGATGACTATCAGTATCGAGATAACGATCGAGAAAACAGGTCTATCTATAAAAAAACTAACTTTCATATTCAGTAAGGTCTCACCCCGCCCCTCTCCCAACGAGAGGGAGGAAGAGTTTCTTTTAAATTATACGTTTTTATCTATCTCAGGAAAAGGGAATCACTCAGTCTCTTTTTTCTCAGCTGACGGCTGGGGTAAAGTGGCTCTCACTTTCATTCCCGGTGTCAGCTTGTGATACCCTTCCACCACCACTTCTTCACCTGCACCCAGACCTCTCTCCACAACGAGTTTATTACCAAATTCAGGTCCCAACTCAATGAACCGTTTCTCTGCCGTAGAATCTCTGCGCATCACATAAATATATGCTCCGCCTTTCTCGATAGTCACTGCTTTATGCGGTACAACGATGGCTCCTTCACGTACATCCAAGAGCAGCTTTACCTTCGTAAACTGTCCCGGAAGCAATACCTGTTTCGGGTTCGGCATCTCCGCTCTTACCGAAAAAGTACCGGTCTGCGGATCTACCTGAGGTTCGGCAAAATCCACATATCCTTTATAAGGGTATACCGTATTATCCGCTAAGGTAATGGTAATGTTCGGCTGCCAGGAACGGGAAGAGTCCTGCTGACCGATATTGATATTACGTTCTTTGCTCTTCAGGTAATCCAGAGCAGTCATGCTGAAGTCCACCAGCACCGTATCACTCTTCACAACTGTAGCCAAAAGCGATTTTCCACCCGGTCCCACCAGTGTCCCCAAATCCACATTACGTTCGCTGATGTGTCCGGACAACGGCGAACGGACCAATGTATAACCCAACTCCAACTCTGCCTGCGCCAGGTCTGCCTCACTCATGGCAACGGTTGCCACCGCACTTTCATAGGCCGCCTCCGCATTGTCCAGATCTAACTGGCTGGCCGCATTCTGGGCATACAAAGGCTTGATACGTTCCAAATCCCGCTTTGCTTTCAATGCCTGTGCTTCATCTTTTTTCAGTTGTGCCCGTGCTTTATCTGCCTTTGCACGATATTGATCCTGATTGATCACAAAAAGCACCTGATTTTTATTCACATACGTCCCCTCGGCAAAGAGCATACTTTCCAGATACCCCTCCACACGGGCCCGCACTTCCACAAATTGTTGTGCACGTATGCGCCCCACATACTCACCGAAAATCTCTACATTATCCCTTTCTGCGGGCTCTATAATCACAGTCGGCACTTCCGGCTCTACTTTATGTGGTCGTGTCAGAATCCAGTAAACGCCTGCCACCAAAGCCAAACAGACAATGCCTGCAATTGTTCTTTTTCTCCTCAGTTTTAGCTCTTTTCTCGTAAAAAACAGTCTCATGCTTGTTTGTATTATTAAAATTAACTTATCCTTTATTAGCTACTTTACAAATCAGATACCAAATTACACCGGAACCGATCTTTTCAACTAAAAGCACCTCCACACGTCTTACAAAGGCAATTTCAATGATTTACCGAACTTAGTTGCCATTCGTTAAAAGTGTGGAATTATGCCCATTAGTGTAGAATAATTCCACAAAAGGGCCGCAAAGATAATTCTTTTCTGCATAAGTTCCATAACTTTCACTTTTAATGGCATTCGCTACTTATTTATCAAATAATAGTATAAATTTGTAGTAACATTCATAATAACACTATAATGAAAAAACATTTGTCATTGATATTAGTTCTGTTACCGGTACTTTTTCTGGCACTCCCCGCTCTGGCACAAGAACGTAAAAAAGTCGGAGTGGTACTCAGTGGAGGAGGTGCAAAAGGGGTAGCACATATCCAGGCACTGAAAGTCATAGAAGAAGCCGGCATTCCGATCGATTATATAGTAGGTACCAGTATGGGATCCATTATCGGCGGATTATACTCTATCGGATATACTCCTCAGCAATTGGACAGCATGGTGCGCAAACAGGACTGGATGTTCTTACTGAGCGACCGGGTGAAACGTAGCGCCATGTCACTCAATGAACGTGAAAAGTCAGAAAAATATGTTTTTTCGTTTCCGTTTACCAAAAGTCCCAAAGATGCAGTTTCAGGTGGCATCATAAAAGGACAAAATCTGGCCAATCTTTTTACGGAACTGACAGTGGGGTATCACGATTCCGTAGATTTCAACAAACTTCCCATCCCCTTTGCCTGCGTTTCACAAAATATCGTAAATGGCGAACAGATTGTGTTCCACAATGGAATACTTGCCACAGCTATGCGGGCCAGTATGGCTATTCCGGGAGTATTCACCCCGGTACGGAAGGATAGTATGATCCTGATTGACGGCGGCATGATCAACAACTACCCTGTAGATGTGGCCAGATCGATGGGTGCGGATATCATCATCGGGGTAGATGTACAAAACAATCTGAAAGGAATCGACAAACTAAACAGCGCTCCGGACATACTCTCTCAAATCATCGACCTGACAACTAAAAACAACCATCAAAGCAATGTCGGCCTGACCGATACTTATATAAAGGTAAATGTAGAAGGATATTCCTCGGCCAGTTTTACTCCCGCAGCCATCGACTCCCTGATGCACCGGGGAGAAGTAGCAGCCCGCAAGCAATGGACTTCTCTGCTCGCTCTCAAAAAGAAAATCGGCATTGCAGACACGTTCGTACCCCAATCGCACGGCCCTTATACCATGTTCTCAAAGGACCGGACCCTGCATGTGGAAGAAATCACCTTCTCCGATGTAGAAGAAAACGATAAGAAATGGTTAATGAAGAAATGTAAACTGCAAGAAAACAGCAGAATCAGCATGCGTCAGATTGAGCAGGCACTGTTCATCCTGCGTGGAAACCAGTCCTACTCAAATGCCAGTTATACACTGACCGATACTCCCAAAGGTTACAAACTAAACTTCCTGCTAGAGAAAAAGTACGAGAAAACGATTAATGTAGGCATCCGGTTCGACTCGGAAGAGATAGCCTCATTATTAATAAACGCTACGGCACAGTTAAAGACTCATATTCCCTCCAAAGTCTCCGTCACCGGGCGATTGGGCAAACGATACATGGCACGGGTAGACTATACATTGGAGCCGATGCAACAACGAAACGTCAACTTTTCGTACATGTTCCAATACAATGACATCAACATTTACGATCATGGTGACCGTGCCTATAACACTACTTACAAATATCATTCCGGTGAGTTTGGATTTTCGGATGTATGGTATAAAAACTTTCGGTTTGGGTTCGGAGCACGAATCGAGTATTTCAAATACAAAGATTTCCTCTTCAAGAAACCGGAATTTACGATGAATGTCAATTCCGAATATTTCATCAGCTATTTTGCACAATTGCGTTACAACACTTTCGACAAAGGGTATTTTCCATCTAAGGGAAGCAACTTCTCCGGAGCTTATTCGCTGTACACAGACAACTTTGCCCGATATAACGGACATGCCCCCTTCTCTGCACTCAGTGCTTCCTGGGAAAGTGTATTCTCCATAAGTAACCGCCTGACATTGATCCCGGCACTTTACGGCAGGGTATTGATCGGCCAAGAGATCCCTTATGCTTATGAAAATGCGTTAGGAGGCGATGTATTCGGCCGTTACCTTCCTCAACAACTCCCGTTTGCAGGAATTTACAATATAGAACTAACTCACAATTCCGTTGCCGTGGCTTCTTTGAAACTACGCCAACGCATGGGTAGCAAACATTATATCACGTTGGCCGGAAATTTCGCCTTGAGTGATGACAATTTTTTCAAAATCCTGAAAGGTAACCGGATTTACGGTTGCAGTATCGGATACGGCCTGGACAGTATGTTCGGTCCGTTGGAAGCTTCATTAGGATATTCCAATCAATCCAAAGACGTGGGATTCTACGTAAATTTAGGATTCTCTTTTTAAGAAACTTAACCCGTATCCCGATAGGGTGTAGCCTTATGAAGCAAAGGGTGTAGCCATCCGGGCAATAGGGTGTAGCCCTACCGTGCGGATGGCTACACCCTATTTCGGTCCCTTCCCAGACGACCGGACAACCGGACAGACAGAGCACGGATTTATTTAATTATTTCAAATTTATTACTCAGAACCAAAGAAAGTCATTATCTTTACCGAAAATATTTTCTATATACTCACATAAAACATTTGGAATAATGGCAAAGAGAAGAGAACTTAAAAAAAACGTAAATTATATCGCAGGTGAATTATTTTCAGAGTGTCTGATCAACAGTAAGTTTATACCGGGTACCGACAAAAAGAAAGCTGACGAGTTGATGGTGGAAATTATGAAAATGCAAGATGAATTCATCAGTCGAATCAGTCATACAGAACCGGGTAACGTGAAAGGATTCTACAAAAAATTCCGTTCGGACTTCAATGCAAAGGTAAATGAAATCATCGACGCTATCGCGAAACTGAATTAAGAATGAAGAAAGCAATATATAGCTTTATCTACTATCACCTGTTGGGGTGGAAAACCAATGTAACGGTACCGAACTATGATAAATGTGTAATCTGTGCGGCACCTCATACAACGAATATGGACCTCTTTATCGGTAAACTGTTTTATGGAGCGATAGGCCGTAAAACCAGTTTCATGATGAAAAAAGAGTGGTTTTTCTTTCCTTTAGGAATCTTGTTCAAGGCCGTAGGCGGCATCCCCGTAAATCGAGGACGCAAAAGCTCACTGGTAGAACAAATGGCAGAGGTCTTTGCCAAAAGACCTAAGTTTCATCTTGCAATCACTCCCGAAGGAACCCGTAAACGCAACCCCAACTGGAAAAAAGGATTCTACTACATCGCATTGAAAGCGCAAGTCCCTATCGTGCTGATCGGAATCGATTACAATACGAAAACAGTTACCTCCACCAAAGCAATCATGCCCAGCGGAGACATTGAAAAGGACATGCGTGAAATAAAACTTTATTTCAAAGATTTCAAGGGAAAACATCCCGAGAACTTCTCCATTGGAGACGTTGAATGATTATTCATGAAGATCTCGATTGTACAGACAGATATTATCTGGGAAAATAAACAGGAAAATCTCCGTTTGCTCCGCGAAAAGCTATCACCTCTTCGCGGAACAACGGAGATTGTTGTTTTACCGGAGATGTTTACAACAGGATTCAGCATGAACAGCCGGCTATTAGCCGAACCGGTTTCCGGTACCACGCTCCGGAGTCTCAAAAATTATGCCATAGAATTTCATTTGTCATTGGCCGGGAGTTTCATTTGTGAAGAACAAGGTTCTTATTATAACCGGGCTTTCCTGATCACTCCCGATGGACAGGAATTTTACTATGACAAACGCCACCTCTTCCGCATGGGACACGAAGCGGAACATTTTTCGGCAGGCAGCCGGAAAGTGATCATTCCCTACAACGGTTGGAACATCTGCCTGCAGGTATGTTACGACCTCCGCTTTCCTGTCTGGAGCAGGAATGTGAACAATGAATATGACCTCCTTATATATGTAGCCAGTTGGCCGACTCCACGTATTCAGGCATGGAATACATTATTATGCGCACGTGCCATTGAAAATCAATGTTATGTATGCGGTGTGAACCGTATAGGACAGGACGGCAACAGGCTCTGTTATCCGGGGTATTCCGCTTTATATGGACCTAAAGGAGAAAACCTGACAGGAACTCCCGATTCGGAAGAAAAAATACAAACCATTGAACTTAGCCTGGAAGCCCTCACTACTTTTCGTCATAAATTCCCTAGCTGGAAAGATGCAGACCCCTTTCTCCTTTACTAAATATCCAAGCCTAAAATTCCGTATTTACTAAAAATATCTCTTGAATTATAGTATATAAATGCAAAAAAGTATCTAATTTTGCCAGACAATCAATTTATTGTACCAAAAAACAAACCCTAATTTAACTCATAACACGAATGTTAACCCAATTAATTAATGCACGTATACTCACCCCCCAAGGATGGATGAAAGACGGTTCCGTGCTTATCAGAGACAATAAGATTTTAGAAGTCACAAACTGCGATCTGGCCGTTATCGGAGCTGAACTTATTGACGTCAAAGGTATGTATGTAGTCCCCGGTGGAGTAGAAATCCACGTGCATGGTGGTGGAGGCCGCGACTTTATGGAATGTACGGAAGATGCTTTCCGGGCAGCGGTCCATACTCACATGAAACATGGCACAACAAGTATCTTCCCCACACTGTCATCATCTACAGTCCCCATGATTCAACAAGCTGCAGAAACCTGTACCAAGTTGATGGAAGAGAAAAACAGCCCTATCCTGGGACTGCACCTCGAAGGTCATTACCTGAACATGAAAATGGCAGGAGGACAAATTCCGGAAAACATTAAAAATCCTGATCCGAATGAATACATTCCGATCGTAGAACAGTATCATTGCATCAAGCGTTGGGATGCTGCTCCGGAACTTCCGGGAGCCATGCAATTCGGTAAATATATTGCTGCCAAAGGCATACTGCCTTCCGTAGCACATACACAAGCCGAATTTGAAGATATCCGTACAGCTTATGAAGCCGGATACACTCATGCAACCCACTTCTATAATGCAATGCCCGGCTTCCACAAACGCAGAGAGTACAAGTACGAAGGTACAGTCGAAAGCATTTATCTGTTGGATGACATGACAGTAGAAGTAGTAGCCGACGGTATTCACGTCCCCCCTACGATCCTGAGACTCGTATATAAAATAAAAGGTGTGGAAAGAACCTGTCTGATCACCGATGCCCTTGCATGTGCCGATAGTGACAGCAAAGAGGCTTTCGACCCGCGCGTAATTATCGAAGACGGAGTCTGCAAACTGGCCGACCATTCTGCTTTGGCGGGAAGTGTCGCCACCATGGACCGCCTGATCCGCACCGTTGTGCAGAAAGCAGAGATCCCACTGGAAGATGCAGTTCGCATGGCTTCCGAAACTCCGGCACGCATCATGGGGGTATATGATCGCAAAGGTTCCTTGCAAAAAGGTAAGGATGCCGATATTCTGGTACTGGACGAAGACCTCAACGTAAGAGCCGTATGGGCCATGGGTAAGTTGGTACCTGAAACAAATACCCTGTTCTAAACGATAAACGTTTTTGAGCGATAACGATTAACAGGCTGTGCCGGTGCAGCCCGTTAATCGTTTATTATTTATCGCCTGTTACTTATCGCTCATTGTTCAAAACCGTTCATCGTTTATCGCCCATCATTTATTGTTCCCTCCTCCCTATTTATAGGTAAAAAAAGATTTTAATTTAATTTCCCTGTCAACCTTATCGCATAGTTGATTGTTTTTATATATATTTGTTCAGAGTTTCCAATAACGACAAAGACTCAGTCAAACTTAATTAATAACAAACTTATGAAGACAAATCTTAGTTCTCAGATTACTCTCAACAGGGTCTCCCCCAGGTATTACAGACCAGAGAATGCATTCGAGAGATCGGTATTGACCCGATTAGAGAAAATTCCTACAGACATCTATGAATCTGTAGAAGAAGGTGCAAATCATATCGCTTGCGAAATAGCACAGGTTATTCGTGATAAACAGAAAGCAGGACGTTTCTGCGTACTGGCATTGCCGGGTGGAAATTCTCCGCGCAGCGTATATGCCGAATTAATTCGCATGCACAAAGAAGAGGGACTCAGTTTCCGTAACGTAATTGTATTCAACATGTACGAATACTATCCGTTGTCTCAAGATGCAATCAACAGTAATTTCAATGCGTTGAAAGAGATGTTCCTCGATCATGTAGATATCGATAAACAGAATATCTTTACTCCGGACGGTACGATTGCCAAAGATACCATCTTTGAATACTGCCGCCTGTACGAACAGCGCATCGAAAGCTTTGGCGGTATCGATATCGCTCTGCTAGGCATCGGCCGTGTAGGTAATATAGCCTTCAACGAACCGGGGTCACGCCTGAATTCCACCACCCGACTGATTTTGCTGGATAGCGGTTCACGCAACGAAGCATCCAAGATATTCGGCACCATCGACAACACCCCTATCAGTTCTATTACGATGGGTGTAGCCACAATTCTTGCTGCTAAGAAAATCTATTTGTTGGCATGGGGTGAAGAAAAAGCCCACATGGTAAAAGAGTGTGTAGAAGGTAACGTAACAGATACCATTCCGGCATCTTACTTACAGACCCACAACAATGCACATGTAGCTATCGACCTGTCAGCAGCTTCCAACCTGACACGCATTCAACGTCCATGGCTGGTCACTTCCTGCGAATGGAATGACAAACTGATCCGTAGCGCAATCGTGTGGCTGTGCCAATTGACCGGCAAACCAATCCTGAAACTGACCAATAAAGATTACAACGAAAATGGCTTGAGCGAGCTGCTTGCCCTCTTCGGATCTGCTTATAACGTAAATATCAAGATATTCAACGACCTGCAGCACACCATTACCGGATGGCCGGGTGGTAAACCGAAAGCAGACGACACATATCGTCCGGAACGTGCAAAACCATATCCGAAACGAGTAGTCGTATTTTCTCCGCATCCCGATGACGATGTGATCTCTATGGGTGGTACGATCCGCCGTCTGGTAGAACAGAAACATGAAGTCCATGTAGCTTACCAAACTTCGGGAAACATTGCCGTAGGCGATGAAGAAGTAGTTCGCTTCATGCATTTCATCAACGGATTCAACCAAATCTTTATAAACAGTGAAGATCAGGTGATCAGTGAAAAGTACGCCGAAATCCGTAAATTCCTGAAAGACAAAAAAGACGGTGATATGGATACACGCGATATCCTGACCATCAAAGGTCTGATCCGCCGTGGCGAAGCGCGCACAGCTTGTACTTACAACAACATTCCGCTGGAACGTTGTCACTTCCTGGACCTCCCCTTCTACGAAACCGGTAAAATCCAGAAGAATCCGATCAGTGAAGCCGACGTAGAAATTGTCCGCAACCTGCTCCGTGAAGTGAAACCTCATCAGATCTTTGTAGCCGGTGACCTTGCCGACCCGCACGGAACACACCGTGTATGTACAGATGCCGTATTTGCTGCCGTAGACCTTGAAAAGGAAGAAGGAGCCGAATGGTTGAAAGACTGCCGTATCTGGATGTATCGTGGCGCATGGGCCGAATGGGAAATTGAAAACATCGAAATGGCTGTACCTATCAGTCCTGAAGAATTGCGTGCAAAACGTAACTCTATCCTGAAGCATCAGTCACAGATGGAAAGTGCTCCATTCCTGGGCAACGACGAACGCTTGTTCTGGCAGCGTAGCGAAGATCGTAACCGAGGTACTGCCGCTCTTTACGACAGCTTGGGACTGGCTTCTTACGAAGCAATGGAAGCATTCGTAGAATACATCCCACTATAACCAAAGCCAATTAGTGAAATAAAACAAAAGAAGAGTGAGGAGTTTGGAACTCTTCACTCTTCTTTTGTTTAAACAGAAAAGATACAAATTATATATGAAACAAGAAAAATTCTTCCGTCTTCTTCCTATAGAGGGAGCTTATAATATTCGTGATCTGGGAGGTTATCCGACATCAGACCATAAACATGTAAAATGGAAAACATTCATCCGTTCGGGCGATCTTGACAAACTGACAAAATCCGATCTGGACTATCTTACCTCCTTGCACATCCGAACCGACATCGACTTCAGGAGCATGCAGGAAAAAAAAGCAGCGGCAGACAAAATTCCCTCAACAGTTACACAATATATTCCCTTATCTATCGAAGCAGGCGACATGACCGACATGGCACACTTCAACCTGAACAATATACCGGGAATACTCGAACAGGCATACGTTTATATCATCCAAAATGCTCAGGATACTTATCAGGAATTCTTCCGGATTGTTTCGGAAGAACGGAATACTCCTCTTTTATTTCACTGCTCAGCAGGAAAAGACCGTACCGGAATTGCCGCAGCCTTACTACTGGGAGCATTGGGTGTCGACAGGGAAGTGATAATGGAAGATTACATGCTGTCTGCCGAATATATAAAAGGGAAATATGATGCAATCGTACGAGCTCATCCCGGATTTGCCCCTCTCACCACAGTACGGAAAGAATATCTGGAAGCTGCTTTCCAAACCATTGACACTGACTATCAAGGTATGGATAACTACCTGAAAAATCAATTGGGAGTAGATACCCACAGATTGAGAATGCTGTATACCGAATAAATGGACAGTTAGCAACTTCCTCAGCCAATGACTTATCGGCAATTGCCGGTTTTTCATTTATTTCTTCTACTTTTGCACCCGATAATCATTCAACCGAGCATATGAAAAAACTATGTATATTTCTCCTGCTGCTCTTTGCTGCAACAGGAATCTTGTTTGCACAAGAAATAGAAAAAAGCGTGAAAGAGCGGCTCAGTAATTACTTTGAGACTTACACCCCGGCATCTGCCAATACCGGAAGCTGTAAGTTAAAAAGCGTAGACATAGACTTCGAAGGCAGGAAACTATCTATCTATGCTTCCGAGAGTTTTGCTTATCAGCCGTTTGTACCGGAAACAGTAGACGAAATCTATCATCAGATAGAAGAATTGCTGCCCGGCCCGGTACGTTTTTTCCGAACTACAATTTATGCCAACAACCAACCTATCGAGGAGTTGATTCCCAATTTCTTTCGCGGGAAGAAGAAAAAAGATAAATCGCGGCTTTCAAACGCAGAATATAAAGGAGCACCTTGGGTGATGAACACCTCCCGCCCTTACGAAATAACCAAAGGATTGCAGAACCGGCACATCTCTTTGTGGCAAAGCCATGGCAAATATTACAAGAACGATAAAGGCGAATGGGGATGGCAACGTCCACGTTTGTTCTGCACTACCGAGGACCTGTTCACGCAATCTTTCATTCTGCCTTATGTCATCCCTATGCTCGAAAACGCCGGAGCCAATGTCTATACCCCCCGGGAGCGGGATACTCAAAAGAATGAGGTGATTGTGGACAACGATACACGAAACGGTTCCATCTATCTGGAGATGAAAAGCCGCAAAGCCCGTTGGGAGAAAACCGACGGTTACGGATTCGCACAAAGAAAACCTGTATATGAAGATGGAGAAAACCCTTTCCTGACAGGTAGCGCACGCTTCACCCGGACTGAAAAGAAAAAGAATAAGGCATTTGCCGAATGGATTCCTACAATCCCCGAAACAGGGAGTTACGCAGTATATGTATCCTATCAGACACTTCCAAACAGCGTCAGTGACGCCAAATATCTGGTATTTCACAAAGGTGGTGTTACAGAATTTAAAGTCAACCAGAGGATCGGCGGTGGTACATGGGTATATCTCGGAACCTTTGAGTTTGACAAAGGCAGCAATGATTATGGCATGGTGGTACTAAGCAATGAGAGCAGCGAAAACGGGGTTATCTGTGCCGATGCCGTTCGTTTCGGCGGAGGAATGGGAAATATATCCCGCGGCACAGTAAGCGGACTGCCCCGTTATCTGGAGGGAGCCCGTTATTCTGCCCAATGGGCTGGTATGCCCTATGATGTCTACGGAGGCAAACAAGGAACAAATGACTATGCTGACGACATCAATGCACGCTCCAACACCATCAATTACCTGTCCGGTGGTTCTGTATTCAATCCCGGACAAAAAGGACTGGGTGTCCCCTTTGAAATGAACGTGGCGCTGCATAGTGATGCCGGATACAGTAAAACGAACGATATAGTGGGATCACTCAGTATCTATACCACCGATTTCAATAACGGACTGCTTAACTCGGGAAACAGCCGGTATGCTTCACGTGACCTGGCAGATCTCCTGCTCACCCAAATACAAAAAGACATTCGTGCCAAATTCAATATACAGTGGACACGCCGTAGTATGTGGGATCGCAATTATAGCGAAACACGCCTGCCTGCCACTCCATCCACTATCGTCGAATTGCTTTCACACCAAAATTTCGCAGATATGAAACTCGGTCACGACCCGAATTTCAAATTTACCGTAGGACGTGCCATTTACAAAGCCGTATTACAGTTCATCAGCAGTCAGCACAACAAGGAGTATGTAGTGCAACCACTCCCCGTCAGCAACTTCGCCATCGAGTTTGGCAAAAAAAGAAACACCCTGGAACTCTCATGGCAGGGTGAAAACGATCCGTTGGAGCCTACCGCCCGTCCCCGCGAATACATGGTATACACTCGTATCGGATACGGTGGTTTCGACAATGGAGTACGTGTGAATAAACCTTCGTACACCCTGAAATTAGAACCCGGATTGGTCTATTCATTTAAGGTTACAGCTGTCAACCACGGAGGCGAAAGTTTTCCATCCGAAATCTTATCTGCCTATAAAGCCAAACAAGAACATGCACGAGTGCTGATCATCAATGGTTTTAACCGATTGAGCGGACCGGCAGTAATCGACACACCGGACGAAGCCGGATTTGACCTGGAACAAGACCCCGGTGTCGCTTATCAATACAATATTTCACTTTGCGGGGCACAGACCGGCTTTGATCGCTCTCAGGCGGGAAAAGAAGGAAAAGGAAGTCTGGGCTATAGCGGAAACGAACTGGAAGGAATGAAAATTGCCGGAAACACTTTCGACTATCCTTTTGTACACGGCAAGGCAATCCAAGCTGCCGGAAACTACAGTTTCGTATCATGCAGCGATGAAGCTGTCGAAAACGGGCGTATACAACCGGAACATTATCCCATTGTGGATTTTATCCTGGGACTGGAGAAAGATGATATTTTAAGCAATCCGGCACGCAAAACGTATTATAAGACATTCTCTTCACCCATGCAACGGATATTAACCGCTTACTGTCAGTCAGGAGGAAACCTTCTCGTCAGCGGGTCTTACATTGGCAGCGACATGAGTAATTCACAGGGTAACCGGGAGTTTACGGAAAAAATTCTGAAATACGGCTTCCAAGGTTCACTCAAAGATACCCGTTCGGGACAGATTACCGGATTGGGACGCACCCTGCAAATCCCCCGTTTGCCCAACGAGAAGGCTTATGCAGTAACAGCTCCTGATTGTATCGTTCCCGTAGACTCCGCGTTTCCGGTATTTGTCTATCAACCCGGACAATACAGTGCCGGAATCGCTTATAAAGGAAATTACCGGGTATTCGCAATGGGATTTCCATTCGAAAGCATCGAAAGCGAAACAGACCGTGCCATAGTAATGGCGGCAATACTAAAATTCTTCGGAGAAAAATAAATATCCCAATCCACTTTGCCGAAACCTGATGGGTGATGTCAGTCTTTTGTCTGTAAGAAACTTGTTTCTTGCAGACAAAAGACTACATGGATAACTCTTCCAAGCAAAACATCCATAGGGAAAAACACCTTGTGTTTTCTTTCACTCATCGATACATTTTGAACATCACTTTTGCCAGCCCCCGGCTCTACGGTCATACCTGACACTCTTAAAGCTTATACTGACATAATGTCTGCTATCCAAACAAGACATATTTAACATTAACTGCCACAATGTCTGCCATCCTCTTATTCTTCTTATTATTCGGTTGGCCCTCTAATCCGGCTGTTTTCGTTCCATAATATTTTTCTAATTTCATAATAGAGTCTTCTAATCTGATTATTTGTGCCCGGATAATCATTTGTAGCGTACTACATGAACCAATTTTATATAATTACCTTAGATTTGCATCTGAGTATTACGGATAAAATAGAAAGAATAAATTTG
>ERZ791909.1304-NODE-1304-length-17778-cov-4.019071_pt1 | contig 17778 bp, 13 predicted proteins | sample MGYA00510143_ERZ791909 | MGnify/ENA primary metagenome ERZ791909 (study PRJEB30046, sample SAMN00792093) | human gut metagenome | study: EMG produced TPA metagenomics assembly of the A metagenome-wide association study of gut microbiota in type 2... | reverse complement strand
GCCAAGCACACAAACCACTGCTAAAACTAATGCTATCAACTTTTTCATACAATCACACTCCTTCGTCAAATCCCGATTGTTACATTGGCGAATGAATCCACATGTATCCCAAAATCAAGATACTAAGCACTATTACAAGCAGCAATGCTATACCAATTGCTTTGTGCTTTCGCTTAAAAGCGATAAAACTTCCCACACCCATTACTATGTATGCGAGAAGCAATAACATCGTAAAACTCATATGACCTCCTTAAATTACGATTTGTTGTTCCTTTTAGGCGCACCTGCGCCCAACCGGCGCAAAGCATTGCTTTCCCTTTATTTGGATTATAGCATAAAACCCGCGCCCCATTTCTTAAGACTTTCTTACAATTCCCCCTCGCCTTTTGGTTGCAAAATCCCCTTAGGATTGCTATAATTTGAAAAAAACACACCAAGGAGGACTTCCCATGAAAATTGCTTGCTACGCTGCGGGTTCCGTCGGCACAAATAATTATGTGATTTCCGATGACAACGGTATTACCGCTATCATCGACTGCGACGGCAGCCCTGCACCTTTATATCAGTATGTAGAACAGAATCATCTCAAGGTTACACATATCCTGCTGACCCATGGACATTATGACCATATCGGCTCCGTCAACGAAGTTGCCGCGCATTTCGGCTGCAAAATCGTCGGCGCGGCAAAGGAAATGCCCGTCTTTACCGATCCTGCGCTCAACTGTTCCCAATTTGTCGGCGGCCCCATCATCGTTCACCCCGATATTTTGGTTTCCGAGGGCGATAAGGTAACCGTCGGTGATATGGAATTTGACGTAATGGAAACCCCCGGACATACGGTAGGCTCCATCTGCTTTATCGGCAAGGATATCATTTTCAGCGGCGATACCCTGTTTCAGGGCTCCTGCGGCAGAACAGATCTCCCCACCGGCGACTGGGATGATATCAAAAAATCCCTGAAAAGGCTCGCCGCACTCCCCGGGGATTATCAGGTATATTCCGGTCACGGCCCTGCCACCACGCTGGAAACAGAACGCAGAACCAACCCCTATATGAGATAACCTGCTGCCTCAAAATTACTTTGTCTACAGCCTATGCCCCCGTACTGCCTGCGGGGGTTCTTTTTTTCTGTTCGCTTGTTCCCTCCTTTGCTTTTTGCTATACTAAAATCAATACTAATTTTTTGAGAAAAAGGAGGGCTCCCCATGAAATACATTCTTTCCTTAGACCAAGGCACAACCAGCTCCCGTGCGATTCTTTTCGACCAGAACGGGCAGATGAAAAGCGTTGCGCAGAAGGAATTTCAGCAATACTATCCACACCCCGGCTGGGTGGAGCATGATGCTCTGGAAATCTGGGAAACACAGCTTTCGGTTGCCAGAGAGGCGATTGCCAAGCTTGGCATTTCCGCAAGGGAAATTGCCGCCATCGGCATCACCAACCAGCGCGAAACCACCATCCTCTGGGACAAGCGCAACGGCAAGCCGATTTATCATGCCATTGTCTGGCAGTGCAGAAGAACCGCACCCTATTGCGATTCTTTGCAGGAGCAGGGCTACACCGAAAAAATTCGTCAAAAAACAGGGCTTTTGATTGATGCCTATTTCTCCGCAACAAAAATCCGCTGGATTCTGCAAAATGTTCCCGAAGCGAAGGCACTCGCGGAAAGCGGCAATCTGCTTTTCGGAACCATTGACACTTGGCTGATTTGGAACCTGACAGGCGGACAGGTTCACGCCACAGATTATTCCAACGCCTCCCGTACCATGCTGTTCAATATCCATACGCTGGAATGGGACACCGAGCTTCTGAATCTACTGGAAATCCCGCGTTCCATCCTGCCCGAGGTGCGCTCGTCCAGCGGCATTTTCGGCAGCACGCTCCCCCTTCTCTTTGGCGAAAGCATCCCGATTGCTGGGGCGGCAGGCGATCAGCAGTCTGCCTTATTCGGGCAGGCATGCTTCTCCCCCGGCACCGCCAAAAATACCTTTGGCACAGGCGGCTTTCTGCTGATGAACACAGGGGACAAGCCCGTTTCCTCGCAAAATGGCTTAGTCACCACAATTGCATGGGGTCTGGGCGGCAAAATCACCTACGCACTGGAGGGCTCTATTTTCGTTGCAGGCGCGGCAATCCAGTGGCTGCGCGATGAATTGGGGCTGATTTCCTCCGCAGGGGAAACGGAAGGACTTTGCAGAGAGGTTCCCGATACCTGCGGTGTCTATCTCGTGCCTGCCTTTGTGGGCTTGGGCGCGCCCTATTGGGATCCCTATGCGCGTGGCTGCCTGACAGGGCTGACCCGCGGCGCAAACCGCTGTCATATCGTGCGCGCGGCAGTCGAGTCCATGGCATACCAAACCTATGATGTGCTGCACGCCATGGAGCAGGATGCAGGCATTCCCCTTGCAGAGCTGCGTGTAGACGGCGGTGCGGCGGCAAATTCCTTCCTGCTGCAATTTCAGTCCGATATCACAGGCGTACCGGTTCTGCGCCCCTCCACACTGGAAACCACTGCCCTCGGCGCGGCATATCTAGCAGGGCTTGCCGTCGGCTATTGGGCAGATTTATCGGAAATCCGCCGCAACTGGCAGGTTTCCGCCGCCTTCTCCCCTGCGGCAGAGAGTGAAAAAATCAAGGAAACGCTCGCAGGCTGGCATCATGCCGTCAGACAGGCAAGGCTCTCCGATGAGGCAGAATAACTATATCTTGTTAAAATATGCCGTATATATTGATTTTATCCACCAGATATAGTATAGTATTCGGTATAAACCCCAAAATTTCGTTTCTTGCCGAAAAAGGAGGAAGTCTTATGTATGTCATCAAAAAGGATAATACCCACGAAGCATGGAATGTGCAGAAGGTCGTGGTTGCAGTCAATAAATCAGCCTATCGCGCCATGGTAAAATTCACGCAGGAGGAGCTGGATTTCATCTGCTCCTTCGTGGAGGAAAAGGCGCGCTCTCTGGGGCGGGAGGGCATTCCCATCGCAGAAATGCACAATATCGTTGAGGCCGCCCTCGAGCAGGTCAAGCCGGAGGTAGCGAAAAGCTATCGGGACTACCGCAATTATAAGCAGGATTTTGTCAAAATGCTGGATGAGGTCTATAAAAAAAGCCAATCCATCATGTATATCGGGGACAAGGAAAACAGCAACTCCGACAGCGCCCTTGTTTCCACCAAGCGTTCTCTGATTTATAATCAGCTGAATAAAGAGCTTTATCAGAAATTCTTTATGACAACCGAGGAGCTGCAGGCATGTCGGGATGGGTATATCTATATCCACGATATGTCCGCCAGAAGGGACACCATGAACTGCTGCCTGTTCAACGTGAAGGATGTGCTGACAGGCGGCTTTGAGATGGGGAATCTCTGGTACAACGAGCCGAAAACGCTGGAGGTTGCCTTCGATGTCATCGGGGATATCGTGCTTTCCGCGGCGAGCCAGCAATACGGCGGCTTTACTGTGCCCTCTGTGGATTTACTCTTAGAGCCCTTTGCGGAGAAAAGCTATGAAAAATATTACCGCCGCTATATCGATATGGGTCTGACCGCGCGCATCGCAGACAGAGAGGCCATGAAGGATATCCAGAAGGACTTCGATCAGGGCTTTCAGGGCTGGGAATATAAATTCAACACCGTTGCGTCCAGCCGCGGCGATTATCCCTTTATCACCATGACCTTCGGTACCGGCACAGGCAAATTTGCGAAAATTGCCTCCATCACTATGCTGCATGTCCGCCGCAAGGGACAGGGCAAAAAAAGCTGCAAAAAGCCTGTTCTTTTCCCGAAGCTGGTGTTCCTCTATGACGAAAACCTGCATGGCCCCGGCAAGGAGCTGGAGGATGTATTTGAGGCAGGGATTCTCTGCTCCTCCAAGAGCATGTACCCCGATTGGCTTTCTCTGACGGGTGAGGGCTATGTAGCGGAGATTTATAAAAAATACGGTGCCATCATCAGCCCCATGGGCTGCAGAGCCTTCCTTTCCCCCTGGTTTGAGCGGGGTGGCATGGAGCCTGCCGATGCAGAGGATAAGCCTGTGTTCGTCGGGCGGTTCAATATCGGCGCGGTCAGCCTGCATCTGCCTATGATTTATGCCAAGGCAAAGCAAGAAAGCAGACCCTTCTTCGAGGTTCTGGATTACTATCTGGAGCTGATTCGTCAGCTGCATATCCGCACTTATGCCTACCTCGGTGAAATGCGTGCCTCTACAAACCCTCTGGCGTACTGTGAGGGCGGTTTTTACGGCGGTCACCTGAAATTCCATGAGAAGATTAAACCGCTCTTAAAAACGGCGACAGCGTCCTTCGGCATTACGGCGCTGAATGAATTACAGGAGCTGTATAACGGGAAATCTCTGGTTGAGGACGGGCAGTTTGCGATTGATACCCTACAGCATATCAATGATAAAATTGCGGAATATAAGAAGGCGGACGGCAATCTTTACGCCATCTACGGCACGCCTGCGGAGAGCCTCTGTGGCTTGCAGATTACGCAGTTCCGCAAGAAATACGGCGTGATTGAGCATGTTTCCGACCGTCCCTACGTCTCCAACAGCTTCCACTGCCATGTGACCGAGGATATCACCCCGATTGAAAAGCAGGATCTGGAAAAACGCTTCTGGGATTTATCCAACGGCGGCAAAATTCAATATGTAAAATACCCGATTGATTATAATCTGGATGCCATCCGCATCCTTGTGCGCCGCGCCATGAAGCTGGGCTTTTATGAGGGGGTCAATCTTTCCCTTGCCTATTGCGATGACTGCGGCCATCAGGAGCTGGAAATGGATGTTTGCCCGAAATGCGGCAGCAAAAATCTTACAAAAATCGAGCGCATGAACGGCTATCTTTCCTACTCCCGCGTGAAGGGGGATACCCGTCTGAATGACGCAAAAATGGCTGAAATCGCAGAAAGGAAGAGTATGTAATGCGGTATCATAATATTACAAAGGACGATATGCTCAACGGCGAGGGGCTGCGTGTGGTGCTCTGGGTGAGTGGCTGCGCGCACCATTGCGAGGGCTGTCATAACGCCGTCACATGGGACCCTGAGGGGGGTCTTGCTTTTGATGCGGCGGCAGAGGAGGAGCTGTTCTCCCTGCTCTCCCGCGACTATATCAGCGGCATTACCTTCAGCGGCGGCGATCCGCTTTATACGGGCAATCGGGAGGAAATCGAACGGTTGGCGAGGAAGGTCAAGCTGGAATATCCGGAGAAGAATATCTGGCTGTATACAGGCTACCGCTGGGAGGAAATCAGCGCGCTGCCGCTAATGCAATACATTGATGTGCTGGTGGACGGGCGGTTTATTGCCGATTTGAAGGATACTAAGCTGCACTGGAAGGGAAGCTTCAATCAGCGCATCATTGATGTGCAGAAATCCCTGCAAAGCAGCTCCCTTTACTTATACCATGCAGAATGAGAGAGGAACGAGATATGGAAAAAATCAAGATTAAATATCTGAGCGATAAAATTGAAAGGCTGCGCTACATTGACGGGAAATCCGACTGGATTGACCTGCGTGCGGCAGAGCGTGTAGAGCTGAAAAAAGGCGAATTTAAGCTGATTCCGCTGGGGGTTGCCATGCAGCTTCCGCAGGGGTTTGAGGCGCATATTGTGCCGCGCAGCTCGACCTTCAAGAACTTCGGCATCATCCAGACGAACCACTGCGGCATCGTGGATGAAAGCTACTGCGGCAACAATGACCAGTGGTTCATGCCGGCATTTGCACTGCGGGATACGGTGATTGAGGTGAATGACAGAATCTGCCAGTTCCGCATATTTGCGCATCAGCCGACGCTGACATTTGCGGAAACAGACGACCTTGGGAACGAGGATCGCGGCGGACTCGGCTCGACCGGAAGGCAGTAAAAAACGGTGGACTTTACCGGACAAAGCGGACAGGACCGGACACCCTATGGACACCAAAAAGACGGGGTGTGGACACCCCTGTGGACACCCTATGGACACAGAAAAAAAGTGATTTTCCAAATGGAAAATCACTTTTTTTGTTTTGGGGGATTTTTATTGTGCTTTGTAAGTAAATTCTAAAGGCTTATATCCTTTCGCCTTAATGACAATTTTTGTTTCGCCGGATGCACTGAAGTGCTTTGTGCCTAATTCGATTTTCTTATCTGCTGTACGCAAAATATAATTTGTATCTCCAAAAGTGAAGCTAGAGCTTGCTTTTGTATATGTCTCGCCATTTACAGTAATTTCCTCTATCGCTTCGAAAAACGGATCAATTTCACCGGCATCATTTGCAAAAATCATATCATAGCTATTACTAAAGATACCGGCTGTATATGCAACAGAAGCAGGTGTCGGTGCCTCCTTGCCTTCGGCTTCACCGCTGTCACCGCCGCCATCACTGCCGCCGCTATCGCCGCCTGTGCTGCCGCCCGTCTTTTCGATGGTATAGGTCAAATCAGCATAGCCTGTTGCCTTAATAACAACCTTAACATCCTTGCTTGTATCAACACCGTTTGCCGCCAAATCCAGTGCATCATACATACTGCTGTAAGCAGAATTGATTACTGTTCTTCTGAACTGACTTTCTTTAAAGCCCAAGTATCCTTTTTCGCTGTATGCAGTTCCGTCTACCTCTACAGATGTAATCGCATTGATATACGCATGCAACTCAGTCTCTTTCAGATTTTTAAATGTCAATCTGTAGTAGTCTGTATTTTCGCCGAATACATTGGCATTTTTTTCTGTGAATACACAATTATCTACTGCAATGCTTTTGGGTGTTTCCGGTTCAGAGGGGTTGGTTGTGCCGCCGCCACTTGTCTTTGCGATTGTGAATGTTACATCTTCATAGCCTACCGCTTTGATGACAACCATAACATCATTGCTTGTATCAACGCCGACTGCCGCCAAATCCAGTTTATCGTATTCGGAAAAACCATAAGCAGGATTGCTTGCTACCACTCTAAATTTATCTTCCTCCAGATTCCCGCTAGAAAAATTCTGTTTTGTATACTCTTTGCTGCCAACAGTTACCGTTTCTACGCTGTTCAGGTAAGCCTTGAGTTCATCACCGGCAGCACCTTTGAAGGAGACTCTGTAATAGCCGTCAGCTTCATTCAGCATATAGCTGTCAAATGCAGGGGTTGTTACGGTTTCTGCATCCTTTGCGGTTACTTTGAACTCTGCTGTCAGAGGTTCCTCGTAGTAGTTTGCTGTCAGAGAAACGGTATAGTCGCCTGCTTCTACCTCCTGTGCAGTCAGAGTCAGCTTCAGCACGTTGCCATCCGCTGCGTTCTTATCAATTTCGTAATAAGCAGCCTCAGAGCCTTCTGCGCCCTTATAGAGTACGTTCTTTACAACCTTACCCTCCTTCATCAGGGCAACGCCTGTGAGGTTTTTCAGGAAATCACCCTTCGAGCCTTCTACGGTGAGTGTTGCTGTTTCACCCTGCTTGAAGGATTCTTTATCTACGGAAAGGGTCAGGTCTGTTTCTTTCATCTTGTTATTATTGATTGCGATTGTTTTCTTCTGGTAGCCTGTTGCAACGATGGAGATTGTATTTTCGCCAACCTTGAGCACGCCTGCCTTGATTGTGATTGTGCCTGCCTCTTTATCAATCTCATACGCATCCTCTCTCAGCATGCGCCAATCCCCGTTCAGATACAGACCTTTGATTTCGCCAACATAAGCTTTATTTTCTGTTGTCAGCACAACCGGTCGTCCTTCTGCTGCATCGCCTACCATGAAATCAGGTGCTGTCAGCTTGCCATAATCACCGTTATACTGTGTTTCGCCCAGCAGACCATCCTCCAGAATTGCTTTTACTGCGTAGGGTCTATTGGGATTCTTTGCATCTTCGCTGACATTTTTCAGATAATCCGCATAGGAAAGCCAGCTTGCGTTCCCTGTCTGCGCGGTATTCACAGCAGTGATATAGCTGCTGTATTTATAATAGTCTGTTGCGCCTTTATCGAACACGGAATCACGACCGGCGATATCATATCTCCAATAATTTACAATCTTCTCTACATCTGCTGTTGTCCGTTCCATTTTATGCAGGAGCAGGGCATTTGCCAGCAGGTCTGTATCGAATACCAGATTCGCAGGCATTGTATTACTGCTGCCGCCATCCTCGGAGGAGCCGCCGCTGCTGCTGCCGCCTGTTGCATGGGTCACAACATCAACATCATTCGCTGCATACTGATATACAACCGTCTTCTCCGCTTCTTCCCCTTCCCTTACATTGAACTTTGTTTCGAAGGTTTGGAAGCCATTGCTGCTGATGGTCAGCTTATAATTTCCTTTGTAGGAAAGATGGTTTTCCTTATCGTTATAGAGAACGAAGGTATCCCCAAAGAGGTAATAATCCTCGATATAGGTCAGCTTTTCTGTTTTCCCGTTGGGGGCTGTCAGGGTTACGCTTTCGATGGGGTTTGTGATGCCGTAGGTCATATCCTTCACGTTAAAGTGCAGGTTTTTACCGGATTCGGGCATTTCTGTCAGCTCCATGCTAGGTGCTTTTTCATTGACAACGTGGATGGGAACCAGTACGGTTTCACCTGCTGTGGATTTTACGCGCACATAGTAACGACCGTTGCTGAAGAAATTGGGCTGTCCCAGTTCGATTGTCAGCTGACCGTAATGACCGTATTGGTTTGTAGCTACTTTTGTATTAAATTCCAGATTGTTATTCAGACTTTCCAGTCTTTCGCTATAGCCTGCCAGCTGCAGGGTATTGATACCGTCGAACCATGCCTTTTCTTCTGCGGTATTGTAATTGAATTTGATGATTACTTCACCGGATACTTTCCCGAAACCTTCTCCTTCCTTCAATTCTGCATCAGGAGAATAGAACGCGCGTGCATTTGCGGATTTATTCAGATCGAAGGTGGTTGTCTTGGGCTCTTTACGGATATTGCCATCTGTATCATAATTTGTCAGATGATAATCCCAAACGGCTACTGCGCCATGCGTCAGCACACGCTGCGGCAGGTACTGTTTGCCTGTATAAACAGCCGCCGCGCCATCTGTGCCGTTCAGGGTGATGGTCTGTGTTTTGCCATCAGCGGCAACAACAACCTGCTTGGGTGTACCTGTCAGGGCAAGCTTTGCGATTGTGCCATCTGTGGTTACCTTGGACAGCGCCTTTGTTACGTCCTTACCGTCAACAGTTACGGTTGCCTTGCTCATATCATAGCCATCGGCAAAGACCAGAGGCAGCCATGCGCCCATATCGGTGGTCTGCACGGTTGCTTTTGATTCCTCTACGATTTTATTTGCGGTTACGGTGCCGCCGCCATGAGAGCCGCCGCCGGAGGAGGAACCACCGCCGCCACCGCCGGAGGGTTTCTTCGTATTGGTTTTGGTTGTTTTATCCGTTTTTGCGGTATCGTCTGTTTTTGTTTCTGTTTTATCCTCAGAGGTATCAGAAGAAGAATAATGCTCTCTCATGCGATGCAGAAGCTGTGCAAATTCTTCTCTTGTTACCTGCTGTGCGGGGCGAAGGGTCTTATCCTCATAGCCTGCCGCATAGCCCTGTGCAATCATTGCGGAGATTGCCGCCTTTGCCCAGCTGCTGATGCTGCCTGCGTCGTTATAGGATGCAAGTGTGCTTTCATCGCCGCCTGTTACGGAAAAGGCTCTGACCAGAATGGTGAACAGCTCCTGTCTGGTTACGGGGCGATCGGGGTAGATGGAATCTCCATCGCCATAGAGGATATTCAGCTCGACTGCCTTTGCCATGGCACCGGCATACCATGCGTTTTTATCCGCATCGGTGAAGTTATCCAGCGCGCTGACATCGCCTGCGCCTGTCTGCATCACGCGAGAAAGGATTGCCGCCAGCTGTGCGCGTGTTAAGGCAGCCTTCGGCGCGATTTTATTCTCGCCTACGCCTGTGATAAAGTTGTTCTTAACAGCAAATTCCATTGCGTCCTTGGACCAATTCTGCGGCATATCAGAGTAATCCGCAGATGCGGCAGCATAAGCCTGACTGCTCAACAGTACAGATGTGCAAAGTACGCCCGACAGCAATCGGTACATTCCTTTGTTCTTCATAAAATTCTCCTTTCAGTTTTCCTTCCCTATTATCCAGTGTTTACATAAACAAAAAAATGATTATCTTTCAACAATCACTCTTGTGTTAGGTACACCTAACTTTCAGTAGCTTATCATCTGTATTGTTCGCCTGTCAAGGCATATTTTTCCAAAAATGTCCTTGCTGAAAAATGTTTTCATCTTTTGATTCTATTGCAAAAAAATCTCATTTTCGGCAGAATTTTTATTTTTGCAGCAAAAAAACAGACGAACCGCTTTCGCAAATTCGTCTGTTTTTTATTGATTCGATTTTCTCAAATACCTTTTGATTGCTTACTGCAGGGGTGCTACTGCGCCGCCGTAGGTGTTATTGATGAAATCAACCACTGTCTGACCATGCAGAACTTCCATCAGCTCAGCAATGCCGGGCAGATTTTCGTTGCCTTCTTTTACTACAACTACGTTGCCGTATGTTTTAGCTGCTACGGATTCTGCATCCTCTGTTGCCAGAGCGTCATCCTCTGTCAGCTTATTTTGCAGTGCATAGTTGGAGTTGATTGCTGCAAAGCCCAGATCGCTCAGGGACAGAGGCAGCTGTGCAGCTTCCATTTCAACGATTTCCAGATTGTAGGGGTTTTCTGTGATATCCAGCTTTGTTGCGGTTACGCCTGCATCGGGATTCAGCTTAATCAGACCGTTTGCTTCCAGAAGCAGCAGCGCACGACCGCCGTTTGTAGCGTCATTGGGGATACCAACCTTTGTGCCGGCGGGGATATCCTTCAGATCCTTTACAGTGCCGGCATAGATGCTCATGGGTTCAAAATGAACCTTGCCAACTGCTACCAGATGCGTACCCTGTTCCTTATTGAACTGTTCCAGATAAGGGGTGTGCTGGAAGTAGTTTGCATCCAGATCACCGGATTCTGTTGCCAGGTTAGGCTGTACATAATCTGTAAATTCAACGATATCCAGCTTGATGCCTTTTTCTGCCAGTTCATCCTTTGCTGCATTCAGGATTTCAGCGTGGGGTGTGGGAGAGGCACCGATTTTCAGTGTGATTTCCTCTTTATTGCTGTCATCATTTGTTGCTGCGTCATCAGAGCCGCCGCAAGCTGCCAGACCAACAGTCAGCACACCTGCCAATAAAATTGCAAAAAATTTCTTCATAGTACGTTTCCTCCTTGTTTTAAAAAAAATATTCTTTTGCTTTTGTTTTTTTATGTGAAGCCTAAAAAACAGGCTTACAATCTTCTATCTGTGTGCTTGGAAATACGCATGCCAAGCTCCTGAAATACCAATACGATGATTGCCATGAGAATAACCATGACATACATGATATCGGACTGCTTTCTATAATAGCCATAGTTGATGGCAATCGCACCCAAGCCGCCTGCACCGACGATACCTGCCATTGCGGAATAGCCAAGGATTGTGGTGATGCTGATTGCCGCACCGACCAAGAGGGAGGGCTTTGCCTCGGGCAGAAGCACCTTTGTCATAATCTGAAAGGGAGAGGCACCCATAGACTGTGCCGCCTCAACCACGCCGATTTCCACTTCCTTCAAAGAGGATTCCACCATTCTTGCGATGAAGGGTGCGGCTGCAATCCAAAGACCGACAATCGCCGCCTTTGCACCGATGATGGTGCCGACCACCATTTTTGTGAAGGGCATCAACGCAATCAGGAGAATCAAGAAGGGGATGGAGCGGAAGAAGTTGATTACCATTCCCAGAAGGCTGTTCAGCCAAGGAATCGGATGAATTCCATCCTTATCGGTCACAACCAGAACCAAGCCCAACGGCAAGCCGATGATATACGCCAGAACTGTAGAGATGACTGTCATATAAATGGTTTCTATAAAGCCTTGCCCGACCAGAGCAAGCATACCTTCCTTAAACATATTCTACCTCCTCTACTTCTACGCCTCTGTCTGTGAGATATTGAATCATTTTTTGGCGGATTTCCTTTTCCTCGGGGAACTGCACCACCATCTGACCAAAGGCTTGATTTTCAATCGTTCTTGTATTTGCCGCCAGAATATTTACGACATTCTTCAGCTCAATCATCATCTGCCCAAGCACAGGCTCATTTTCACTGCCGCCCTTGAATACCAGACGATAGGAATACGGCAGCTTGCCTGTATATGCCTCTCGGTTTGTACCCTCGTGCATAACCAGCTCCTGCCCGATTTTTGTTTTGGGGGCACGGAAGATTTCCTCCACGCCGCCCTCCTCGGCAATCAGACCGCCATCAATAATGGCAACACGGTCACAAATTTCCTGAATGACGCTCATTTCATGGGTGATGACTACAATCGTGATACCCAAGCGCGTGTTGATATCCTTTAACAAGGAAAGAACACCTGCGGTTGTATTGGGGTCCAGTGCGGAGGTGGCTTCATCACAAAGCAGCACCTTCGGCTCGGTTGCCAAGGCTCTTGCAATGGCAACTCTCTGCTTCTGCCCACCGGAAAGCTGCGCCGGATAGGATTCCATTCTATCTGCCAGACCTACCAAATCCAACAACTCCTTGGCTCTTTCCTTTGCCTTTGCCTTCGGCACACCGGAAATTTCCATCGGGAAGCAGACATTATCCAGTGCCGTTCTCTGCATCAGCAGATGGAACTGCTGGAAAATCATACCCATGTGTCTGCGCTGCTCTCTCAATTCCTTATCGCCAAGGGCGGTCAGCTCCACGCCATCCAGCCAAACCTTACCGGCTGTGGGGCGTTCCAGAAGGTTAATGCAACGAACCAGTGTGCTTTTGCCGGCACCGCTCAGCCCGATGATGCCGAACACCTCTCCCTTTTTAATATCTGCGCTTACGCCATGGAGCACCTCCAGCTCGCCCGCCTTGGTGCGGAACCGCTTTTTGATACCCTCTAAGCGAATCATCGTTTCTTTTTCAGACATTTCCCAAACCACCTTTTCTTTATACGCAAAATAAAAAGCTCTCCTCCCGTTTGACCACTCAGTCAAAGGGACGAGAGCATAATATGCTTCGTGTTACCACCCTAATTCACAGCAACCTCACGATTACTGCCTTAACAAGTACGGGCATTTGCCGATACTCCGGCGCTGTCACGGGCGCTCCCGTCGCAGCCTAAAGGGAAACCCTCTCGGTGCGCGGCTCCAAGACCATCTTCCAACCCTTCCGCATTTCCTCCTTCGCAGCTACCGGAGGTTCTCTGTAAAATCTTTCAGGCTGTACTCTTCTTTTCATTGCCTTTGTTTTTTGAACTTGTACCCCATTATACCCCGTAAAAAATATTTGTCAACTCTTTTTTTGAATTTTTTTAATCTTTTTCTTCGTCCTCGGAGGAAGCATATTGTGCAAAGGGAATATCCTCATACAGATACTTATGAAGCATATCCTTTGCCTGCGCCAAGTCATAGACATAATACCATGCGCCGCCAATCGTCTGCCCTTCGGCGTGGATATATTCATTGGGGAACGCCGCCTGATCCAGCGTGAGAGAGCTACCCTTCAGACCGACGGAGGCCAATTTCAGAAGCTCATCATTGCTGAGGGAGGTCTGCACCATAGGGGCGAATTTCCGCACATAGGAGGGGTATTCCAGAGGGTTAATCTCCTTCGCCTTTTCAAAGAGGGACGCAAGAACCTCTCTCTGGCGAGAGGTACGCATATCATCATTATCAATCTTGCGGATACGGGAATAGCTGACCGCCTGCGGCCCGTTCAGGGTGATATAGCCTGTTTCGTAAAGGGGCTCGCCCGACAGAAGATAGGCGTTAATTTGCAGACGCTCCGCTTCGGTGACATCCACCTCGACACCGCCCATGGCATCAATCACCTCTGCGAGGGAATCGAAATTGACGGCGACATAATCGGTTACATCCAAGCCGAAATTTTCATTGAGGGTGCGGATGGCAAGCTCCGGCCCGCCATAGGAAAAGGCATGGTTGATGCGGGTGTTATTGTAGCCGGGGATGGCAACATAGGTATCTCTTGCGATGGAGACCAGCTTAACCTGCCCTGTTTTGGTATTGACGGAGGCAACCATGACAACATCGGAGCGACCGTTATAATCGTGATTGCGGGAATCAATGCCGTAAAGGGCAATATTGATGACCTTTTCATTCACGCTTTCATTGACGGAAAGATTATCCTCATCCACCTCGGTACGATCCAGACCGCCAATCATGTATAAAAATACACCGTAAGCCGCGCCGAGCAGCGCAAGACAGACAGCCAGAGTAATCAGAAGGGTCTTGAGATACAGGCGTTTCAGGTGCTTTCTGTGCTCCTCCTTTGTCATTCTCTGCTTCGCATATTTTTTCGCCGTCGGGCGTTTTTTTCGCTTCGATGTGTGTACCTCTCTGTTTTCGCGCAAGGTATGCCCCTCCTTTTTGTTGTGTTACAAGACATTTTCTTTATTTTAAAGGAGTTTTCGACAAAAAACAATTAAGATTCCTTTAAGATGTGATTTCTGCAAAAAAACAGCTCAGGCGCGAAAGCCTGAGCCGAAGGGATTTTAAATTTTACTGCACCAGCGCGAGAATCTGCTCCACGGGGGCATAAACCTCGCCATCCACGTAAAAGCATTGGATGCCGCTTTCCTTGCCGCCGATGAGAAGCTTGAAATCGGCTTTTTTGGTGACAAGGTGTCCGCTGTGATCCATGAGCATTTCATTTCCCATGGTGGTAAGGGTTTTGCCGACGGTGAGATTGAGCGTACCTGCATCCTTTTTATATTCGGCGGAAAACCTTTTGCCAAGCTGTGCCATCTGCCGCAGAGGGGCATAGGGCGTGCCAAAGATTGCAAGGGTGGTCAGCTTCGCCTCCTTGCCTTTTACGGTAACGGTCTGCTCTGTGGTCTGCATACTGTTCGTAAGCCCAACCCAGCTAAGCTCGTAGGGTTTGATGCGGTCGGTATAAATGCCGTCCACGCCTGCGGCAAGAGCATCCTCAAAGATGCGGTAGCGATTGACGGTGTGCGCATAGACCTTGAGCCCCTTTGCCTTCAGCTTGGAGATATTTTCCTTCTTTGCGCGGTCGATATGCAGGGTGACGGTATCAATGCCGTTTGCGGCACAGAAATTCGCGATATCGTCATAATTGGGATTTGCATAAAGATACAGGGTGAAAATCCAGTTTTCAAAGGGATAGATTTCCTTTATCCAGCTGAGCATTTCTTTATTATACAGCTGCGGAATGATGCGTTGCAGCACCTCCGGCGCACCAATATTATTTGCGATATTGACTAAATCTTGAAATTGCTTTTGCACCTGCGCCTTATCGGTGGTTTTGGTATCCGTTATGAGGTACATATCGGGGTATTCCTGCATGAGATAGAGCAAATCCACCGCTGTCATGGGGGTCTGCTCATAGACCGCAGGGGTCGAGGTGAAGGTTTTGGTATCCATCACCAGAGAGCCGCTCGGCTTGATTTCCAGACGATAATAGGAGCCGTCCTTTTCAAAATCGTGCCGCACAACGAGGGTACCGTCTGAGGTATAGGTGAAATCCGCCTCTACGGCACGGAAGCCATTCTGCCATGAGGTCAGGAACGCTTCTTTGGAATTGGTTTCGATTTTGCCGTCTGCCTCCCCCAAGGCATGGGCAATCAGAGGATTTTTGCTCTGCCAATCCGCCGCAAGGGCAGGCTGTGCCGCCGAAGCGCCAAGCACCAACGTCAGAGCAAATGCCGCTATTCTTTTTCCTTTCATGCTCTTCTCTCCAATCCTTTCCAATTATAAAGCACAAAAAACAGGGATAGTACTCTATCCCTGTTCCCTTGCATTTCTATTATTCGTCTTCGTCATCGAACAGATCATAGAATGTATTGGATACCTTTTCAAAATCGTCATCGCTTTCGATATTGAGAAGCTCGATGCCGTCCTCGTTTTCCTTATATTCATACAGGAGAACGGTTTCATCCTCCAGAGGCAGCAATGCGATATATTCCTTATCCGCAATGCCATCCACCGCAAACACACCAAGGATGCCACATTCCATTTCTGTATCATCATCCAGAGTGAGGGTTAAGGTTTCCATTTCCATTTCTTCGTGTACATGATCGTCATGATCGTGACCGCAGCCACATCCGCAAGTATCGCTCATTCTTGAATCCTCCTTAAAAATTATGATTTTCCGTTGAAGCACGGAAGCATTGATTGTATATATGATAACCGAAAATCTCGTTTTGGACAATTACTTTTTCTGACTTTTTTGACGGTTTGCCTCTTTTTCCGCAAGTTTTTTCGCTTTTCTGGCAAAGAAGCCCAAGCTATCGTCCGTCTGCTTTGTTTTTTTGCCCTTTTTGCCCTGCTTTTTGGACGTTTTTGCCATAGAGAAAGGCTGTTCCTTTGCTTTCTTCTTCTTGGATTTTTGGGGTGCGCCGCCGGTTTCGATGACAAATTCACCGAAATCCTCTAAATCGTCAAATTCGCCCCAGCCATCGCCCTCTACCCATTTATCCTCAATGACAGGCTTTTTCTTTTTGATCGGCTTGATGATGTCTTTTTTTGTTTTTTGGCTATCGACCAGCTTGCCGAAGGACATTTCCTTCTGCTCAAATTGCAGACCCCATGTTTTTTCGTAGCGGTGAATCCACTTGCGTTCATAGGGGGTGACAATGGTGATGGCAGTGCCTTCCATGCCCTTTCTGCCACAGCGGCCTGCACGATGGAGATAATGCGTGGGCTCCTCGGGAACATCCAGATTGATGATATGCGTAACGCCCTCGATATCCAGACCGCGAGATCCGATATCGGAGGCAACGAGGACATGGATACGCCCTTCACGGAAGCCATCCATGGCGTTTTTGCGCTCCTGCTTGCTCGCCTGCCCATAGATGCCTGCCGCCTTGATGCCGTGATAATTCAGCTTATCGACCGTTACCTCGATATTTTCGGGGTTATTGAGGAAAACCATGCACTTCTCCGGCTTTTCGCCTGCGAGAATTTTACGGAGATTGGCGAATTTTTCTCTGTGCGCGGAGAGGATATAATAATGATGGATGCCCTTAGGGACAATGCCGCCGCTTTTGGCTTCCAAATCGACCGCGTCTGCCTTCATCATGGCTGCGGCTTTTGCCTTGGCTTCGCCGCTGACAGAGGCGGAAAGCAGGACAATCTGCCGCTCCTTTAGGGTTGTTTTGATGACAGCGGCAACATCCTCGACGTTGCCGTCATCCATAAGGCGGTCCCCCTCATCCAGAACGATGGTTCTGACGAGATGTGCCTGTATTTTTTTCTTGCGAATCAAATCCAAAATACGCCCGACAGAGCCGACCACGATACGCGGCTTTGCTTTCAGCTTTTCCAACTGTCTGCCGATGCCTGCCGCACCGATGAGAAGGACACAGCCTGCCGCGATGCCCGCATTCTCCTGCAAAAGCTCCGCCTGATGATAGACCTGCGCCGCCAGCTCATGGGTGGGGGTGAGGATAATCGCCTGCGTGCCGCGGATTGACAGATCCAGCTTTTCAAAAATGGGCAAAAGATATGCTAAGGTCTTTCCGGAGCCTGTTTCGGAACGACCGATGACATCCTTGCCGGATAAAATTTCGGGAATCATTTTCTGTTGGATTTCCGTGGGGGCTGTGATGCCTTGCTCTGCCAGCGCCGCGACCAGAGCTGCACGCAGTCCCAATGCTTCAAATGTATGCTCCATAAATACATCCTTTCTTTTTTCGATGCAGAAGTTATGCCCACCATAAACAAAATCCTTCTGATACTGCGGAAAGGTTTGGGAAACGAACTGTTCATTACTTTGCTACGCAAAGCAGGCTTCGCCTGCCGCCCC
>ERZ791909.1290-NODE-1290-length-17979-cov-4.621736_pt1 | contig 17979 bp, 12 predicted proteins | sample MGYA00510143_ERZ791909 | MGnify/ENA primary metagenome ERZ791909 (study PRJEB30046, sample SAMN00792093) | human gut metagenome | study: EMG produced TPA metagenomics assembly of the A metagenome-wide association study of gut microbiota in type 2... | reverse complement strand
AAGCATCTTCATATGCCATTTTATGTTTTTAAAGACATTTACTGAATGTCCCTAAGTAAGGCAAATATTTTGATTACGGGAACTGTAGATAATATTGTGAAGAGGAGGGCTTAACCTTAATTCTGATATAAGGTAGGGTGTTTATATTGAAAGAACCTTATTTTATATCGGATATTGGAATGATTTGCTTGCAAAGGTAAAGAATATTTATAAAAAACAAAGTTTAAAGTAACAAATTCACTTGTTTAAATCAAACAGGCTTAAATAACTGTGTTTAAAGGTACATGAAAGTCCGGGGCATCGGATTTACCTATGTCCAATTTTGTAAATTGTGGTTCTATCCGGTCAAAAAACAGGGTTATCCGGCTGTTTTGATTTTTGTTTTATGGTAGGATTTTAGGTCGAGCGGTTATTACCCTTATATCAGAATTAAGGGTAATAAATGATTGTATTGGTAGTCCCCGTCTTACCACCGGGTAACTTAAATTTATGAAATTATGGCAATTAAGAAGACCATTTTGACTGTCGATTTGTACGACAATGTGCTAACAGAAAAACCTGGGGACTATTCAGGAAAAATCCGTATCACCGGCACATTTCGTAACAAAGAAGTTTCCACCGGGATCACTGACGACCGTAGTGAGTACCGTCCGGAAACCATTGAAAACATCCTGGGTATGTCAGATGATAAGAAGCTGCAGGCTCTTGCAGAGGGCAAATGCATCTCGGACGGCTTAGGACATCTCTTTCTTAACATCGGTGGCTCCTTTCCGGGCAAGAAAACCGATTATAAATCTCCTGATAACAAAATCGGCGTTACGTTTATTCCCAGTGCCGCTTTGATGAAGCTATTGGAAAACATCTATGTAAATGCAGATATCGCAACAGTAGGACCAATGATCGAACACATCACCGATTCAACTACAGGTGCAGTAGACAGCATTTTAACTCCTTCTGCCCCCGCTATTATCAATGGCAGCACGTTGTTGTTGAAAGGCACCGACCCTTCTGTCGGTGTTTACTTTACTCCCGAAAATGGAGGTGAACCGGTCAAAGTGGCTCTGGTTGTCACGAATACAACGTCTCAGATCATCGTCTCCATCCCGGCGTTGGCCGACGGAAATTATTACCTGAGTGTAACGACGCAAGCTGGTGCCGGATATTCAATGGTGAAGGAACCCCGTACGTATCGTCTTCCTATCTTACTGACGGTCGGAGATCCCGGCGGCGAAGAAGAACGTCCCGGAGAGTTATAGGCTCCTTCCGGACATGTAGGGAATACCGGTGTCCCTCACTATGGGAACACTGGTGTTGAGTGGTATGGGAACAGAGGCGTTGAGGTATATGGGAACAGTGGTGTTGATATGTATGGGAACAACGGTGTTCCCATACCCCTTACTAAAAAGTGTTAACGGATAAATTACTTATTACTAATCATATTTCAATACTTAAGGCTTATGAATGAATATGTTACTTTTAAACGTACAGCCCTTCTCATGCTCATGTTTATTACGGCATGGTGTCTACCGGTGAAGGGACAATGGTCTCAAACACAAGGGAATTATACTTTGTCCGGAGGCTGTGTAGGAAAAAATTATTTAGGTATAAATCAAGGTACAGGAGGTGGTTTGTACCTTGAATCTTCAGAGGGTGCTCAGGGGGCTTACCTTTTATTCAAACTGACAAAACCTGAACAGATTGCTAAATTCCAGTTTGAGGCTGGTAGGACATCTGATACTAATGATTATGTTCTGGGATCAGATGGGAAACTTTGGCTTCCTTTGGATGAAGCAATAAGAGAAGGAAATAAATACTCTTATTTTATATATTATGGTGCTGATGGCTCATCTGCAGGAGAAGTTATTGATTATACAATCTCTGTTCACAGTGAGAGTGTCGATGCGGATCCGTTAGCAACATTTACCGGCAGTGTGGTAGTTGTTAATCCTGTCGAATTAATCCCTTCCATAAAAAAGATTAGAGGAGAAGTTAATGATGGTATTCAATTCTCTATAACGCTAAGAGGGGGTGACACTTTTACAAACCGTGAAAATCTCGTATTGAGAATTAGTAATAATAACAGTACTGTTTTCAACCTTACTTCAACAGATGAGCAGGCATTACAGTCAGAATATAATGGGTGGTGGATTCAGGTTGACAAGGTTATGGCCGAGACTACCTATTCCTTTAATCTGAGTGCGAATCAAGAGGTTAATGATGAACTTTATGTCAGCTTACGAGAAAAAATAGAAGGAACGGAAGAAATAGAAATACCTTCCAGTTTGCATATACCGGTTCAAATACCCTATTCGGTGTCGAAACAGGATGTTGAAGGTTTACAGGCAATAGCCAATGCTAACAGTAGCCAAGAGTTGAAAGACTATGTAGCAAATGAGGGTTGGCTGACGCAGGGTGAGGAAAGTCAGGATGTTACTGTCTATACACGATGGAATGAAGATGTTTCTCCTGCGCAATTGGAATATTTGTCATTGAATAACTTCGGAGAGGGACTGACCGCATGGCCTAGTAAAGATGTCTCTTTTGATGCGTTGAAGACCCTAAGCATACATAATTGCGATGTAGCTTCTTTAGATGTGAGTTCACTTGCGTCTTTGACTTCACTATCTATTAGCAATACAAAAATCAGTACTTATTCGGATGTGACGCTGCCGGAAAATCCTGCTTTAGATGTATGGGGTAGGATGCCAACCAAAGCAATCGGCACACCTGTACAGGGGCAAGAAGATTATCTGTGTGAAATTCAGGCTGGCGATACAGTTGATCTGTCGGAATATGCAACACAGGGCGTGAAGTTTACTTGGTATCGCTATTCATACACAACACATACGGAAATAACATTGGAATCAATTTCTGCAGGTGTCTTTGTTATGCCGTCAGTGATAGATAACAGTGTGACCTATTCTTGTGAAATATCAACTGAAAAATATCCTAACTGGATTTATGAAACCAAGCAGATTCGCTTGGGGCGTGGACCTGTCAATTATAGTCCCGATGATATAAATCTACTGAAAGCACTTGCTGCAGCCAATCCCGATTGTGAGGAGTTGCAGATGTTTGTTGCCGATACTGTGCAGGGTTGGACAGAATCCTGGCCGGATAGTTATTGGCTAGACGAAAACCGGAAGGTGGCTGTTGATTGGAATAACGAGACCCCGGCACGTATCTCCAAACTGCGTGTACGGTCTATGAAAACGGTTACTTCGTTAGATCTTTCCGGTTTCACGGAGTTGGAATATCTGGATTGCGTAGAGCTAAACCTGACAAAGTTGGATTTGTCCAAGAATACGAAGTTGCAGTCTTTGTATGCTTCCGGTAACTACCAGACGTTGAGTGAAGTTGATTTGTCAAAGAATACGGAATTGCGAGATCTGGACCTCTCGTCAAGCCATGTGCTTAAAAACTTGGATATCTCTAATTGCCGGAAGCTTACTTACCTGGATGTATCTGCTTGCTATGATCTGGAAACGGATCTGGCGGGACTTCCATTAGTTACGTTGAGGATGGACAATACCTCTAAGTTGGAACGTTACGCAGTAAATCCTCCTTCAACTATTCAATCTTTATATTATACCGGGACCGATTATCCCGCTTTGGATTTATCGAAATATCCGTCTTTAGTGGGATATGGTGTACCTAAGCAGGTGACAGAGCTGGATATTACCAATACAAATATTCGTAATATGGGAGTAAGTGGCTCCGGTTTGAAGTATTCTACTCTGAAAGCAAAGGATGGAATTTATGTTGGTGGTGGAACTATGATGCCTGTTCCAGGCTTCGATTTAAATGTATTTGATGAATATGTAATCGAAAATGGTGATACGGTAGACCTTTCTTCCGAAGCGGTAATGGGTGGGATCGCTTCTGTTTATACTTGGGTAGACAACAAATCCAGAACTGAAGTAACGGATGCGTTTCTTCCGGTAAAAGACAGACCAGGGGTGTTTGTTGCAAATGGTAAGCCCGGTAAGAACTATTTCTGTATTATCACAAATGAAAAATATACCGGAGACGGTTGGACGATTAACAGTTGGAGCGGTTGGCGTCTTGAAACTTATCAGATACAAATCCAGACTCCTCCCGCAACTTACGATACAGACGAAGTTGCTGCCCTGAAAGCGATCGTGGATGGTTGTAAGAGCCCCTCATTAAAAGCTTGGTGGGACAGTGAGGCATGGAAAAACGGGTATTATTTGGATGATTGGCGTTTCAATGCATGGTGGATGTTGGATCAGGAAACGAATACATACCATTTGTCCGATTTACAACTTAATAGTTTGCAGGATACTCTTACTACATTAGATGTCTCTGCATTTGAGGGATTAACCGCTCTGTCTTGTGAAAGTTCCGGCTTGACAAGTTTGTCAGTCGCTGAAAATGCCAACCTGGTAGTTCTCTCTTGCGGCTATAGCCCTGAACTGACAACGCTTACATTGCCTGAAGATAAAACACACTTGGAATTTTTGCAATGTGACGGCTGTACGAAGCTCGAAACATTGGATGTCGGCGGATATACAAATCTTATAAGCCTGAATGTACGCTCCTGTAAATTAGAGTCACTGGAGCTATCGCAATTGTCAAAACTGGAATACCTCTGGTGCAATGGTATGGAGTTGGATGTTGATGTTAGTAGCCTTCAGAAATTAAGGGGATATGGTGTACCAAGAAACGTTGAATCATTTGATATGAATACACTGGATTCATTGCAGACTTTAGACCCTACTTATTCGAAACTCAAGTTCTCGACTGTAAAGTTGAAGGAGGGGAAACCCTGGTCCGGAGGTTATTATTCGACCAGTTTGCCGATAGAAGGATTCAGATCTTATGCTTCGGGAGTAACCCGTTATTTGGTACCTGCCGGTAAGCCTATCGACCTTTCATCCGAAATGTCAATAGATGGTAAGGCTTCGAATGTGAAATGGACCGCTTATGACCGCGAGACAGAGGCAGAAAAAGCAGTACAGGTAACCGGTGAGGGCAAGTTTACAATATCCGGCCGTGCAAAAGACCGCTTTGAAGCAATTATCACCAACGAGACCTTCCCGGGTTGGGAGATGTCTGTCTGTGGCGAATTTTATACCCGTGACGGAGATGCCAACCTCGATGATAAAGTGGATGTCCGTGATATTTCAGTTACGGCAAACTGGATATTACAAAATGAAAATGTTCTTCCTAATTCTGATTTCGGTTGGTATGAAGCAGACGTGAATGTCGATGATAAAATAGAAATTGCCGATATCACAGGTATAGCCAATTTGATTATGGGTAAGCCGGTGACAAAGAGCAACGATTTGCGTAGCGAATTTGTTCCGGTCGTTTGCCTGACCGCAGAAGATGGCTTCCTTTGCATGGAAACAGATATTCCGGTCGCCGGCGTGCAATTGTCACTGACCGGTATGGTAAAAGCAGAGCCGTTGTTGGGTAAGGCTGCCAGCTTTACACAAGCTTCCTATGCCGGCGATACGCTCCGTATGCTTGCTTATAGCCTGAAGGGAGAAACGATTCCCGCAGGTAAGACTGCCCTGATGAGGTGGCCGGAAGGTGCACGTCTGGCTGGCGCTGCCTTCTCTGATGCGCAAGCCCGTAGCCTGAAGGTTGAAACAAGAGGCGATATTGCGACATCGAACGAGAAAATCGGCCTGTCTTCTTACGACCGTATCCTCAACTATCCGAATCCGTTCCGGGGAACGACTACTTTGGTTTACCAGTTGGATGAACCCGTCGACAATGCATTTATCCAGGTATATGCACTCAACGGTTCATTGGTCGATGTAGTGGAAGGTTTGGGTACGCAGGCAGGTGAGAACCGCTTTGTCTATTCAACCCGTCTTACCGGTGGTACTTATATCTACCGTCTTGTTACTCAAAAGCAAGGGGTTACTACATACAGTAAGTCTAACACATTTATGATTAAGTAAGTTATGAATACACATACAATAAAGAAAAGTTTGACTATGGGGTTACTGCTGCTATCGGCAGCAGTAACTGCCACCGCCCAGAATATCTGGAAAACGGAGGCGATAAGCGTAAAGTCCGGCGATACACCGACTATCCAGTTGGCACTGGAAAATATCGATTCTATAACGGCGTTGCAGTTTGATCTGGCTATTCCGCAAGGTATGGCATTGGATCCGAGTACAGCCAGTCTGAGTGAAGCTCGTAAAGAAGAACATACTTTGACTGTTGAAAAACAAGATACCTCGAATGTGTATCGTTTTTTGCTACATAATACCAATAATAAAGCTATTAAAGGTAACGATGGAACGCTGATCTCACTCCCTGTCACTATTGGAGACGGCTTCAAAAGCAGTACTCTGGCTATGTCGAACGTCGTCATGACCAATAAGAAGGCAGAGAACCTCTCTTATTCAACCCAGTTCGGGTTGATTTCGTTGATCACGAAGCAAAAGGTCGTTCTGTCTGTTTCTGGATTGGAACAGCGGGTGAATGAGAATACAAATGCTGTAGTGACATTCAGCACGGTTCCTGAGAATGTAAAAGACAATTTTAGTGTAAATTATTATTCAGATGCAAACTGTAGCAGTTCAGCTGAAAATAGAAAAACTGCCGGTACATATTATGTCACCTTCGCTTATGGAGGATGCGATACACTCGAAGCATTAAACGATACCATGACAATGATTGTCAGCAACAAGCAGAATATCGATTTTAAAGCAGAAGGGACAATACTCCCGACCGCTTCGACTATTATGCAGGGACAACCTTTGTCTGCTTCTATTTTGTCAGGGGGAAAAGCCTCTGTGATTACCAGTGCAGGGGCGAGTCCTCTACCCGGTACTTTTGCCTGGACAAACGGAAATGAACCGGCAACGGCAACAGGTGCCTATAGCATCACTTTCTCCCCCGACGACTACGCCAACTATGTCACGAAAGACACCGTTATCAATCTGATTGTAATCCCCGTCTATCAGGTATTTGTCAGCCAGCCGGAAAACGGTTCTATCTCGGCAACCGGCATGAGTAGCGACAACCGTTATGCAAAAGGACAAACATTGTCCCTGAAAGCTATACCGGCTCCCAACTATCAGTTTGTAAAGTGGTCGAACGACGTGAAGACCGATACCACAACCTGGAAGGTGGATGGAAATGGGACGATCTCCGCCGTCTTTGCCCCGATCACCCGTAAGGTGACGATCGAAGCCGGGGAAGGTGGGTCGCTTTCTATTACTGTTGATGGGAAAGCGGTTGCATCCGGCAGCTCTTTGATACAAGGCTCGGAATTGAATATTATGGCAACTCCGGAAACCGGTTATAGCTTGGATGGATTGACTTTGAATAACAAATCCTTCTCTTCCGCTAAATATATATTGGGAAAAGAGGATGTCACATTTAAAGCTACATTTGCAGAACTGGTAAACGAATATCCGGTTACGGCAACCGCAACGAATGGTATTGTCCGTTTGTACAAAAACGATGGAACACCGATTCCATCCGGTACTGCATTGCCAGACGGTACGCCCTTCAAAGCCATTCCGTTTGCGAATGCCGGTTACGAACTGTCTGCCCTATGGATCGATGGGGAGAATGTGACAGGAGAAGAGGGCGTATATTCAGGAATGGTTGATGGAGAAACGACAGTGTTAGCTACTTTTAAACCGAAAGAGTATGAATTATCGATAGCGGGTACAACCGGTGGTTCTGTCTCTGTAAAGAATGGAGAAGGCAATGATTTAAGCAATGATGGTAAAGTCAAATACAACTCTTCAGTAGTGATCGGCCAACCGACAGCAAATGCTGGATATAAATTCATCTCTCTTATTGCTAACGGCCAGCGGATCGAACAGTTCCCTGCGACTTTGACAGTCAGTGGAGCTCTTGCCATCACCGCTACTTTCGAAGAACTGACACCTATTAAGGACGAATATATCATCAATGCCAAACAGACCTATACATACAACGGCCAGTATAAATCCTTCATCATTCGTACAAGCCAGACGCATGCAACGGATTTCAATGTTGCGTATGAAAAAGACGGAAGCGTTGTAAGTGGTGTTCCTATTGGTGCCGGTACTTACAACCTGACTATTACCCGTCCGGCAGATGATGTCTATAAGGCATATACTTCCGGTGCTGACTATTTTAAAGAGAAGCTGGAGATTGCCAAAGCGAAGATTGCGGTGACGGAAGCTCCTAAAATAGAAGATGGTAAGATAACAAATTACGGAAATACAACTCTTGGTAGTGATACGACCCTAAAGGTAGAACAAAATGGGAATGTCTGGAAGTTTAGTTATACACCGAAGGATGGTAAGGAGAATAATTATGTAGGTACTACTTTTTACCTCTCTACAGGTACGCTTCGGACAATAACAATTTCCGGAGCTGCACAATTACGTTCTACAGGAACGGATCCGGAACCCGCAGGTTATGTCCGGATATCTAATGGTGGGAAGGTTTATACACCAGATGAGTTGAAAAGTGAAATAAAAGAAGGCATAGAAATTACAGTAGAAGCCGTACCGGATGAAAATAGCCGATTTGTAGAATGGAAGGAAGGAGCTCCTGAAGGTAAAAATAATCAACCGTCTTTTACAACAACGGTAAATAGTAATATGATCTTTACCCCTCGTTTTACATTGAAGGAAAATGTGGAAGTATCATTATCTAAAACGTCGTCGGAGTATGGTGAGGCGCATGATATTACATTATCCTCAACAATTGAAAACGCCCAGATCTCAATTTTTAAGGATGAGGAATGTACTCAACCTGCTGAGTTGAAGAATGCCGGTTCTTACTATGTCCGTATTTATCGTCCTGCAACAGATGAGGCGAATGAGATAAATAAAGTTTTCCTTTACACCATTAATCGGGCTACCCCTACACCTGACGCACCTACAACCACCGATATTGCTGCCGGTGAAACACTGGCACAGGTACAAATGTTGGGAGGTAGCGCAGGTAGTGTAGCCGGAACATTTAGCTGGAAGGATTCGGCAACCGTAGTAAAGGCCGGAACGAACACATATCCGGCAGTCTTTACCTCTGCTGATCCGAATTATGCATCAGTCGAAAATGTGCCGGTTTCTATTACAGGATTATCTGCAACCAAGTCCAATGATCCGGGTCCTGGTCCTGATCCGACGCCAGATCCTGATCCGGAAAATCCGGATGTGCCTACCAGCATAGAAGAGATTGCATCTGAAACGCAGATTGTCGTTAACGATGGTTCTTTACTGATTTATCCTTGTGTACCGGTTGATGTTGCCGTTATTTCTATAGATGGCAAATATATTTTCCGGGATAAGGTAGGGAAAATGGTAAACGTGCGTATTCCGCAACCAGGTGTTTATATCGTAAGCTTTATGAATGAAGGGAAGAGGGTTTCGCGTAAAGTCTGTGTCTTGTAGAATTTAAAGTTCATAATTAGAAGAAGGTATGTTTCCCAAAGAGGCATACCTTTTCTATTCAGGCAATTTTACTTCATAATTAATTGCTATCTGAAAATAAACGCTACATTTGTGGAAATTAATAAATTATATTATTATGAAGTTACTTCAATATTCAATGGTTATTTTGGCTTTGTTGGCCTTTAATGCCTGTTCGGACGATGACGATCCGGGTATTCCGGAAGCGTCGAGTGCAATAAACTTTAAAACATCTGACATTTCGTTGCAATCGGATGCCCCTGTCGGCGTTTTGCTTTTGGGAACGGATGCAGAGGCGGAAAACCAAGTGAACAAAAAGTATGAAGCGAAGCTGGATAAAGGCACGCTCTATTTAGAACCTGCGGATGTTTCGAATGCGGTTATGCTGCCTGCCGGTGCTTCGGCATTTAATGTCTTCACGTATCATCCGTATTCCGATCAGTTGGATAAGGAGAGCTTGTCGCTTCCTATAGATCTTACGGATCAGGGGGAATGGTATGATACGGGATTCAAGACAAGCAAAGGTGTTTCCGTATCGGCCCCTGTTGATACGGCTGTATGGGTAGATCTGAAGGATTGCCTTTCTTCGTTAAGAATATCTGTCCGCAAATCAAAAGGGGATGCTACGGAAGTCGTTAAATTGACGAAAGACAATATATCCGTGTCTAATGTCGCTTTGTCGGGAAGTTATTCTTTTAAGGATAATAAGTTTACGGATAAAAAGGTTTCTGAGAAATATACCTTTGCCCTATTTGACGACGAAGGAGCGGCGAAAGGAGTCTTCTTACCTGGAGACGAGGCTGTTGCGATCACGTACAAAGATGAAAACGGGAAGATAATTACCCTCACGCAGATAGGTGGCGACGGTGTAGACGGGAAGACGGATATCCGTTTGGCTGCCGGATACAGGTTCGATATTACGATCACGGTAGAGGGCGATCAAGTGGAGGCTATCGCTTCCGGCGAATGATCCGGATAGATCGGATTTAAAAGGAAAGGGGAGACGGATGCTTGCGGGCGATGTCTCCCCTTTCTTTTTGCTTACTGGTTCAACATCCGGTATAACTTATCCAGTTTCGGAGCCATGATGATTTCCGTGCGGCGGTTTTTGGCGCGGCCGTCGGGATTCTCGTTGTCGGCAACCGGCATGAATTCGCCACGGCCGCAAGGCTGTATCTGCAAAGGATTGACACCGTAGTCTTTTGTCAGGATGCGGACGACCGAGGTAGCACGGATGACACTGAGATCCCAGTTATCTTTGAACTGCGCGGTGTTGATCGGCTTGCTGTCGGTATGGCCTTCGATATAAACGTCGATGTCGGATTGCTTGTTGAGGACTTCGGCGAGTTTGGCCAAAGCCTCCTTACCCCGTTTGTCGACACGGGCGCTTCCCGACTCGAAAAGGAGCTTGTCCGACATGGCGACATAGACTTTCCCGTCTTTTTCGCGGACGGTCAACTCGTCGCTACTGAAACCTAAGAGAGCGTCCTTCACGCTGTTCAGCAAGCTCTGCACCCGTTCGTTCTGTGCGTTGATCATGTCTTGCAGCTCGTTGATCGTGCGTTCGCGTTCATCCAGTTCGCTCATCTTCTGGCTTAGAAGGGAATTCAGTTTTTCCTGCTCCGTCATGTTGGTGCTGAGCATGCTTTGATAGTTGCGGATGTTCTTGCCCATACGGGAGGTGTCCCGTTCAAGTGCGGCAAGACGCGAGGTGAGGCCGTCGTTATTGTCGCGGCAGTTCACAAGCTGGTTCTGCAGGTCGTCTCCCCGGGCAATAGCTTCCAGACGCCCGTTCTCGGCCAGCAGATACTTTTTCTTCGTTACACAAGAAGTGCAGACAAGCAGTGCGGAGACTGCTACTAATAGAACTTTTTTCATCGTATAAATAATTTGGGCGAATGTAATATTTATTACACATTACTTGTACCGGGTTTAGGATATTTGCGAATAATTAAACTATAATTAAGGCAGTATGAAAATAAGAGAAATAATCGACATGGTACTTCCCACGCGGCGGGCGAGGCTGTTCGCTGTCGTAGCAGCGGGAGTCGTGTGTGGTCTCGGAGCCTATACCGTCTTTGCCTCCAGAGCCTGGAGTTACCTGTCGGATGATCCGTCGGGCTGTGTGAATTGCCATATCATGGCTCCCTACTATGCCACCTGGAACCACAGTTCGCATAGCCGCAACGCTACCTGTAACGATTGCCACGTACCCCACCAGAGTTTCGCCAGGAAATGGCTTTTCAAAGGCATGGACGGCCTGCGCCACGCGGCGGTCTTCACTATGCGCGGCGAGCCACAGGCCATCCAGGCACTCGACGGCAGCGCGGGAGTCATCATGGACAACTGCATCCGTTGCCATACACAACTGAACACCGAATTTGTCAGCACCGGCCGTATCGACCACGAAATGGCGCTCGCCGGAGAAGGCAAAGCCTGTTGGGACTGTCACCGGGACGTGCCTCACGGCGGGACGAACAGCCTGTCGTCCACCCCGAACGCCCTTGTGCCCTATCCGAAGACAAACACGCCGCAATGGCTGAAAGATATGCTTACAGAATAACCGATAAATTAAAATGCAACAGATATGGAAAAGAGATTAAAATCATGGCAAGGCTGGTTATTGTTCGCCGGGACAATGGCCGTAGTTTTTGTTTTAGGCATGTTGGCCTCCTCCGTCACGGAGAGAAGGGTGGAGATTGCCAGCGTCATCAATAACAAGAAGACGGAGATAAAAGACGTTGAAGGAAGAAACGAATTGTTCGAACCGAACTATCCGCGTGAATACCAGACCTGGACAGAGACGGCGGACACCAGTTTTAAAAGCCTCTACAACGGCAATCAGGCTGTGGACGTCCTTGAACAGCGTCCCAATATGGTTGTCCTCTGGGCCGGTTACGCCTTCTCCAAAGACTATTCGACCCCACGCGGCCATATGCACGCGATCGAAGATATGCGCCACACCCTCCGCGTAGGCTCGCCCATGACGGAAGAAGACGGCGGTCCCCAGCCCGCCACCTGCTGGACCTGTAAAAGCCCCGATGTGCCTCGCATGATGCAGAGCATCGGAGCCGAGAACTTCTATAAGAGTAAATGGTCTGCTATGGGCAAGGAAATCGTGAACCCGATCGGCTGTGCCGACTGCCACGAGCCTGAGAACATAAACCTCCGCATCAGCCGTCCCGCCCTGATCGAAGCCTTCCGGCGCCAGGGCAAGGACGTGACGAAAGCCACTCCGCAGGAAATGCGTTCGTTAGTCTGTGCACAATGCCACGTGGAATATTACTTCAAAGGCGACGGCAAATACCTGACCTTCCCTTGGGATAAAGGTTTCACGGTGGAAGACATGGAAGCCTACTACGACGAAGCCGGTTTTGCCGACTACAAACACAAGCTCAGCCGCACCCCGATCCTGAAAGCTCAGCATCCGGACTACGAACTCTCGATGATGGGCATCCACGGACAACGTGGCGTCTCCTGTGCCGACTGCCACATGCCTTACAAGAGCGAAGGCGGGGTGAAGTACAGTGACCACCACATCATGAGCCCGCTCGCCATGATCGACCGCACCTGCCAGGTATGCCACCGCGAAAGCGAAGAAACCCTGCGCAACAACGTCTACGAACGCCAGAACAAGGCCCGTGAGATGCGCGACCGCTTAGAAACCGAACTGGCAAAGGCCCATATCGAAGCCAAATTTGCGTGGGATAAAGGAGCGACCGAAGAACAGATGGCCCCCGTACTGCAACTGATCCGCCAGGCACAATGGCGCTGGGACTTCGGGGTAGCCTCTCACGGAGCCGCCTTCCACGCCCCGCAGGAGATTCAGCGTATCTTAGGCAACGGGACCGACAAAGCCCTGCAAGCCCGCTTGGCAGTCTCGAAGGTATTGGCTAAATTAGGCTATACGGACGACGTCCCGATGCCCGACCTGTCGACCAAAGAGAAAGCCCAGCAGTACATCGGCTTAGACATCCCTGCCGAACGCGCACAGAAAGAAAAATTCCTGAACACAGTCGTACCGAAGTGGCTCGAAGAAGCCAAGGCAAACAACCGTTTGGTTAAAAACAGCTGATATGTGGAATAGCCCCTGGAGATATGCGGAAGGTTGCGCGATAGGCGCCGGTTTGCTGATCACCGGCCTTGTCCTGCAACTCACGACCGGCAAGGTGGATGCCGCCCTGTTCCGGTACCCCGTCAACCTGTTGGCCGGCGGCGCCTATCTCGTCCTGATCCTCGTCCTGCATCTTCTAAGCCGGAGAAGCACCGCCCTGCGCTGGTTCTCCGGGTTGGAAGCCAGCATAACATCCTTGTGTTTTTGGTTGGTATTAGTCATTCTGATGGGGCTCACGCCGCAAGTGGCCCCTACAGAATCTATTTCCGGAGGGTTGATCGCCCGCCTGGGGTTCAACCAAATGACCACCTCTTGGCCGTTCATGCTCCTGTTCCTCTATATGCTGACGGTCTTGGGATTGGTGACCCTGCGCCGTCTGTCCCGTTTCCGGCCGAAAGACATCCCCTTCACCCTGAACCATGCCGGCCTGTTCATCACGCTCTGGGCGGCGATCCTGGGGAACGGTGACCTGAGACGACTGCGTATGCCCGTGACCGAAGGAGCCGCCGAATGGCGTGCGACGGATGAAACCGGCGGCCTGGTCGAACTTCCGCTTGCCATCGAACTGAAATCCTTCACGATCGACGAATACCCGCCTAAACTCATGGTGATCGACAACACGACTGGCAAGGCGCTGCCTGAAGGACAGCCCGCCAACCTCCTGGTGGAAGAAGCCCCCCTCACCGGCGACCTGCTGGACTGGACGTTGGAGGTGACTGGCTTCATCCCGATGGCCGCCTGCGTCGCGGATAAGGACACGGTGAATTTCGTCGGTTTCCAGACCGAAGGAGCGACCTCCGCCCTCTATGTGAAAGCGCTGAACCGCAAAGACGGGAGCCGCCGCGAAGGATGGGTAAGCTCCGGGAACTACATGTTCCCCTACGTCACCCTGCCCCTCGACACCGGCGCCGTCCTCGTCATGCCCGAACGCGAGCCGAAACGCTTCGCCTCGGAGGTGACTGTCTACACACAAGACAAACAAAAGAAAGACGCCCTGATCGAAGTCAACAAACCCTTCTCCGTCGCCGGATGGAAAATCTACCAGCTCAGTTACGATGAGACGAAGGGGAAATGGAGCGAAACAAGCATCTTCGAACTGGTGCGCGACCCCTGGCTGCCGGTAGTCTACGCCGGAATCATGATGCTGCTGGCTGGGTCCGTCTGTCTGTTCGTCTATGCACCGAAGAGAAAGGAGAACTGATATGGATTGGAGTCATTTTATCTATTTTGCATTCCCCGCCCTCCTCTGTTGGGGAGCCGGCGCCTGGATGGCCTACCGCCCGGAACGCTTCGGGCGTGCCGTCGCTTTCAACCTGTTGGGGTTGGCCGTCTTTTTCGCCTTTATCATTGGTATGTGGATCTCATTGGAGCGTCCGCCCCTCCGCACGATGGGCGAGACACGCCTCTGGTACTCCTTTTTCCTTCCGGTAGCCGGACTGATCACCTACGTCCGCTGGCGGTACAAATGGATCCTCTCGTTCAGCACCCTGCTTGCCGGCGTGTTCATCTGCATCAACCTCCTGAAACCGGAGATACACAACAAGACGCTGATGCCCGCCCTGCAAAGCCCCTGGTTCGCCCCGCACGTCATCGTCTATATGTTCGCCTACGCCGTGTTGGGCGCCGCCGCCATCTTCGCCTTTTACCTGCTTTTCCGGCGCAAAGAGGCCGGGACCGGCAGCGACCGGATGGACCTCTGCGACAACCTCGTCTACGTGGGGACCGCTTTCCTGACCATCGGGATGCTCTTCGGCGCCCTCTGGGCGAAAGATGCCTGGGGGCACTACTGGAGTTGGGACCCGAAAGAAACCTGGGCCGCCGCGACCTGGCTGGGCAACCTCCTGTACATCCACTTCCGGCTTCACCGGCAGACGCGCCACCGGGCCGCACTTGGATTGCTGCTCTTCTCCTTTGTCCTTTTGCAGGTCTGCTGGTTCGGCGTGAACTACCTGCCATCCGCACAAGGGAAAAGCGTGCACACGTATAATATCGAATAGTCATAAACTTAAAAAACAGATCGTATGAAGAAACTAATGTACCTGCTTTCCGGGCTCGTCCTGTGGAGTTCCGGCATCCTTCGTGCCGAAGAAAAAGAAAATAAAGATGCGAAAGAGAACACCTTCTCGATGAACATCCAGATACGCCCCCGGGCCGAGTACCGCAACGGCGTCCTCTTCCCCCGTAACAAAGGCGACGAGGCGACGGGCTTTATCAATAACCGCGCACGCCTCACGATGAACTACGGGCGCGACAACCTCTCGATCGGCCTCTCAGCCCAGCACGTAGGCGTGTGGGGACAAGACCCGCAGATCGACAAGAACGGCCGCTTCATCCTCAACGAAGCCTGGGCACAACTCGATTTCGGCCACGGCTTCTTCGCCAAGCTCGGCCGCCAGTCCTTAGTGTACGACGACGAACGCATCCTCGGCGCACTGGACTGGAACGTGGCCGGACGCTACCACGACGCCCTCAAACTGGGCTACCGGGACGCCGCCAACCAGCTCGACCTCATCCTCTCCTTCAACCAGAACGACGAGAAGACGATCGGCGGGACCTACTACGCCCCCGGCGCACAGCCCTATAAGACGATGCAGACGCTCTGGTACCAACATACGTTCTGTCCTGACTTCCGCGCCTCCTTCCTCTTTATGAACTTAGGCATCGAGCCGGAAGACCCCGAAACGAAAAAAGCCGATACGAAGTACATGCAGACCCTCGGCACGAACCTCTACTACCTGCCGGGCGACTGGACCTTCGGCGGAACCTTCTACTACCAGTTCGGCAAGACCGTCACGAACCGCGACATCTCCGCCTTCATGTGGGCTGTCAACGCCGCCTACCAGATCGATCCGCGTTGGAAGATCGGCATCGGCAGCGACTACCTGAGCGGTGCGGGCGATGATCCCGACGGCAAGTACAAAGCCTTCGACCCGCTGTACGGGACCCATCACAAGTTCTACGGCGCGATGGACTATTTCTACGCCTCCAAATTCATCGACAAGAACACGAACCCCGGCCTGTGGGACAACCAGCTGTCCGTCGCCTACAAGCCGTCGAAGAAAGTGAACCTCTCGCTCGCCTACCACTACTTCTCCATCACCGGAGACGTCTACGACAGCAACAAGACGAAAGCAAGCCGCGGCCTCGGCTCTGAACTTGACTTCCAGGTGGATTGGCAGATCATGAAAGATGTAAAACTTTCGGCCGGCTACTCGACGATGCTTGCCGGTGAAACGATGGAACTCGTCAAAGGCGGCCACCCGTCGAGCTGGCAGGATTGGGGATGGCTGTCGTTAAACATCAATCCGCGCGTATTTATGACGAAGTGGTGAATGGCTTAGTCACGGAAATATCCTATCTTTGCCGGACAGGAACGGATCTGGTACTAAACGCAAAAGATATGGATATATATGATATATTTAAAATCCCGCTCTTCAGGGGCTTTACCCTGAAGATGCAGGAAGAATTGCTCGACAAGCTCGAATACACGATCGACCGCTACCCGAAGGGGATGACGATCATCCGGCAGGGGACCTCCTGCAACGCCCTGCACGTCCTGTTGGAAGGAAAGCTCAATGTAGACGTGACGGACGTGTCGGGCAACATCGTCCGCGTAGAAGTCATCCAGGCCCCCCGCACCTTTGCCACCCCGCATATCTTCGCCGAGAAGAACCAGTTTCCCGCTACCTTCACAGTCGAGGAAGACGTGAGCCTGCTGCGCGTCGCAAAAGCCGATTTTTTCAGCCTGATGCACAGTATGCCCCAACTGCTGCACAATTTCCTTTGCGTCAGCACCAGCTGTAACCGTTGTACGATGACGCGCCTTCGCGTCCTTTCATTCCGGGGCATTCGCAGCCGCTACATTTATTATCTGCTCGACCATCTGAAAGACGGTTCGGACGTTGTCGAGATGGAGCACAACCAGGTGCAGCTCGCCGAATACTTCGGCGTCACGCGCCCCGCCCTGTCCAAAGAGATCAACAAATTAGTCGACAGCGGATTTATCAAGATCTCCCGCGGAAAGGTCCGCATCCTCAACAAACAGGCATTGACTTGTATGTTATGACCCAGGGCAACCGCATCACAAGTTTCAATACACATCGTCTTTTTCCGTGAAGCTGCCTCTGTCAATTAATACACCTGTGTTTTGAAAAGGAATGCCTGCCCCTTCCCAAAAAGGTAGGCATTCGTTGCCGAAAAGATGCCTGTCTTTTTCCCACTTCCCTATAGGCTTTTCCCCAACACCCTAAAGGCTATATTTTTTAGCCTTTAGGCTATGTTTTATGAGACAAGCCCCAATCCGCTCCCCCTATATCATAAAACCGGGAACAGGGTTCACAGGCTGTAAAAATAGTACTAATCAATGATTTGTAGTGAAGGCGGTAAAATTAAATTACGCGATTGAATGTAAGCGTCTCCGCGATCCCCTCCTGTATATTAGTTATTCAATGACAAGGAGTC
>ERZ791909.1271-NODE-1271-length-18172-cov-2.890710_pt1 | contig 18172 bp, 12 predicted proteins | sample MGYA00510143_ERZ791909 | MGnify/ENA primary metagenome ERZ791909 (study PRJEB30046, sample SAMN00792093) | human gut metagenome | study: EMG produced TPA metagenomics assembly of the A metagenome-wide association study of gut microbiota in type 2... | reverse complement strand
TTTGCGCTTTTAATATTTTGGACTTTGTTATAAAATAAAAACAAATGGGACTGACCAAAAGAGCCTGCCGGAAAAACAAGGAGGATAATATGAAAAAGAAGATAAGAGATGATTTTTTTAAAGAATATATCAATGTCACAGATATGAAGCCCAATGGCGCCGGACTCTTTTCTTTTGTAAGGTCCGGCACAGTCATGGAAGAAGATAAGTATGTTTCCGACCTTTATCTTTTTGACATGGAAAAGAAAGAGATAAAGAAGCAGCTGACCTTTGACGGAAGCGTCGGAATGCATGACTGGCTGGATGAAGAAAACATAATTATAGCCTCGGCAAGAAGTCAGGAGGACAAGGATGCCCAGGAAAAGGGAGTGCCGCTGGTTGTTTTCTGCAAGCTGAATATAAACACAGGTGAATATTCGGAACTGTTCAAAGTTTATAAAGGCGTTTACAAATTCAACTGTATTGATGAAAACAGATTTTTGCTGCTGGCAAGTGAAAGCCCCGTGCGCGATGAATGGCTGAAGGAAGCCGGAGGAGACTGGGACGAGTACCTGAAAATATCCGAAAGAGAGAGCCGATACTTCGTAGCCGACGAAGTGCCTTTCTGGTCCAACGACGGCGGTTACTGCAACAAAGAGAGGGGAAGAGTATATTTATATGACAGCGGACGGCTGACCTGCCTGACAGATGACGACATAAGTGTATGGGACATAAAGTCATATAAGGATCAGTACGGACTTTTCTACGGAGTGCAGTCGGGAGGAATGCAGAAAACCGAAGGCAAAGTATATAAGATAGATTACAGCACCATGGAAATCAGCGCCATAGATGATTCGGGAAGCTATATATATACAAAAATACAGCCTGTGGACTCCACCCATATACTCTTGGGAAGAAATGACAGAGCATTTCACGGAGAATATCAGAATGAATATATAGACATAGTCGATATGGAGACCGGCAAGTTCACGAGAAACAACAAGAATGCCGACATCCATTTCTACGACAACGTGCTTACGGATGTTACATATCTTAGCGGATGGCTCAACAAGATTACCGTAACGGATGAGGGAATAGTTTATATATGTACTCGCGGAGGAAGCTCGAAGCTGTTCTTCTCGCGATTCGGAAATGATGAGATGATAACCCTTTCTCCTGCAGAGGGTAAGATACTGGACTATTTTATCGATGGTGACAAGATATATATGTCTGCCATGAGGGGTCTGGACGGCGGAGAATTTTACATACTTGATCCCGCAACGGGAAAAGAAGAGCGTATAAGCGATTTTAATACACAACTGCAGGAAGAATTTGAGTTCCCTCAGGTATCAGAGTGCAATTTTGTCAACTCTGACGGCATAGAGATAGAAGGCTGGGTGATGAAGCCTGCAGACCTCGAAGAAGGAAAACAATATCCGGCGATCCTGTTCATACATGGAGGACCGGGCTCTGCTTACGGCCCGGTTGCCATGCACGAGATGTTTGCCATGTGTACTCAAGGCTGGGGAGTGATTTTCTGCAATCCAAGAGGCTCTGAAGGCAGAGGAGGAGACTTCGCGGATATAAGGACAAAATGGGGAACTGTAGACTACAGGGACTTTATGGAATTTACAGACGCAGCCATAGAAAGAAACTCTTGGATAGATCCTGACAGGATAGGAATTACAGGCGGCTCTTACGGAGGCATAATAATAAACTGGATAATAGGACATACAGACAGATATAAGGCAGCTATCTCTGACAGAAGCGTGGCTAATCTGCTCAGCGACTACGGCATGTCGGACATTGGCTTCCCATGCAATAAGGACACTTACGGCACGACACCATGGGAGAATCCGGAGTATCTGTGGAACCAGTCGGCTCTCAAATATGCGCCTAAGATTAAGACTCCGGTGCTTTTTATTCATGGTGTTGAAGATTACAGGTGCACTTATGACCATGCGCTTCAGCTTCACAGCGCCATAACCTACTTCGGAGGAACATCAAAAGTCTTTGCGGTAAAGGGAGAGACCCACGAACTGTGCCGCAGCGGCTCACCTGTAAACCGGCAGCGCAGAATAGCGGAAATGATAAAATGGTTCGAAAAGTATCTATAGGAGGAAAAAATGAAAAAGGACAGCATGATATATAAATATCTCATGATACTCATTGCCACGTGCACAACGGTAGTTTACTTCATACCTTATGCCTGCTACGATTTTTATAATCATTTCCTTGACACATACAAGATAACCGACGGACAGGCAGGACAGCTTCTGACCTTTTTCGGTATTACGGCTGTTATAGGTTACTTTATAGGAGGATGGATAGCAGATAAATTCAATCCCAAGATGCTGGTGGTGCTGTCGGCGATTCTTACGGCGGCAGCAGGCACTGTTGTAGCCTTTTCATCTTCCTTTACGGTGCTGAAAAGGCTACAACAGTGCTGAAAGTCATGTATTTCATATTTGGAATCACCAGCACCTGCATGCACTGGAGCGCATTTCTTAAGCTTATTAAGAATATCGGAGATGACGACGAGCAGGGAAGGCTTTTTGGGTTTTACAACTTTGCTTTTGGTCTTATAGGTATAGCATGCACTTACCTGATACTGGGAATGATGGAAACCGCGCTGGCAAAGTATGAATTCAGAGGCGGAATGATGATATACTGCGTGATCTCAGTTGTTTTCGGAATTCTCACGTGGATATTTGTGCCTTATGACAAGGAAAAGGCAAAGGCCAGAGAAGCAGCCGATGACAAAATAGATCTCAAACTGGTGGGAAAAGTGCTGAAGCTGCCTATCACCTGGTATCTGGGACTTTTTACCCTGGGATATTTCCTGATTCGTTCCACAGTACCGTACCTCAACCCTTATATGACCGACGCCTTTGGAGTGTCCATAGCAATGGCAGCCCTTCTGACCAATACTCTGCGAAGCGGAATGAACCTTATATCCGGACCGATAGGAGGATTTTTCATTGACAAGCTGAAAAGTTCCACAAAAGTGGTGATGGTGGGAAGCATCGGAACCCTTATTTTCACCATAATTCTGATGGCGGTGCCTCAGCAGAAAAGCATGGTGACATTGCTTATGGTAACATGCGTTATACTGCTGCTGTTTTCCTATGTCAATTCTACGGCTTTATACACGCCTGTGACTGAAGCGAAGGTACCGTTCAAATATGTGGGCACGGTTCTGGGCGTTGCTTCGGCCATCGGATATTCTTCAGATATATGGCTATATAATCTGTGCGGTTCATGGCTGGATGCCTTCGGAAACGGCGGATACAGATATATATGGATGCTTCAGGGCGGCGGAGCCGTTATGATGCTCATAACAGGTCTGCTTATGGCAGGGCTGTACCGCAAGGCACGAAGCGCTCAGGAGGAAGCCTGATACGGGGAGCGTTTTAAATGGAGATAACTATTAACAGAAACAATGATACACCTGTATATATTCAGATAAAAAACAGCATCAGACAGAAAATAATTTCGGGGAGGCTTCCCAACGGCCTGAAACTGCCTGCAGAAAGAACCATTGCAAAGGAGCTGGGAGTGTCACGAAACACGGTGGTGAGAGCGTATCAGGAACTCATTGCCGAGGGATTTGTTGTGGTATCTGCAAAGCCAAAGGGATACTTTGTGCGTGAGGTCAGGAAGTCGGCTTCGGAGAGAGTTTTTCATCCCCTGGCCAATATGCGCAGATACAATTATACCGAAAAAGAAAGCCTTTTTGACGATATCTTCAGGCGCTCAACCACTGAGGAGTACGTTTCGCTGGCAGGTATAAATGTGTGTCTGCCGGATCCTGAAGACTTCAGCTACAGTTATAAAGAATTTTATGACTGCGATGAAAACGAGGCGGACAGGCTTAAAAGAAATATATGCAGAATGCTTGCATCCAAAGACATCTTTGTAAGCGAAAAAAATATCCAGCTGATGTCCGAAACCACCCAGGCGCTGGAATATATCATGAGCCTTTACCTGAGAGACGGGGATACAGTGATAGTAGAAGAACCTGTGGTGGCAGGTACGGTAAACGTTCTTAGAAATAAGGGAGCCAATGTGATATGTGTAAAGATGCAGGAGGACGGTATGGATCTTGACGAGCTGGAAAGGCTTGTTGAAGCCTATGCACCGCGATTCATATATACCATGCCTAACCTTCATAATCCCACAGGCAGAATCATGCCTCTGGAAAAGAGAATCCGGCTTCTGGAAATAGCCAGGAAAAGGGATGTTCCCATAATCGAGGAAAACTCTCTCGGCGATTTCAGATATGAGGGAAGAGAACTGCCGTCACTTTACTCGCTGGATAAAAACAAGATGGTATTGTATGTGGACACTTTCAACCTTACTTTCATGCCGGGAATAAACACAGCTTTCGTGGTAGGGCCTGCTGAGCCTGTGGAAATGATGGGAAGACTGATAGTCACCGGACAGAATACAATTTACAGAGTGTCCCATGCCATGCTTAACCGTTTTATAGAAAGCGGAAGAATGGAAAAGAGAAAAGCTTTTCTGCGGGCTCATTTCAGAAGACAGAGGGATCTGCTCTGCAATGAGCTGGAGCCGCTGAAAAAACAGGGCTTGTGCTTCGATGCTCCGGAAGGAGGACTATGTATATGGTGCAAGCTTCCTGACGATGTAAACGAGAAAAAACTTTTTATTACTGCAGGTGAGAAAGGCCTGCTGTATATGCCGGGAAGCGTGTTTTTCCCTTACGGCTACAGCGGAAGCGGATATATACGCCTGTGCTTCTCCAACGTAACGGAAGAAGAAATGACTCGCGGAGCGAAGATACTGTCTGAGTCCATGGAACTGAGCCGAAAAAAATTTAAGGATTGGAGGGCAGAGTCAGAAAAAGATTCTGCAGTCAGATGAAGGATATAGTTAAGTACAGAAGAGAATTTCATAAATTTCCGGAAAAAGGATGGGATGAAGTCAGAACCAGCGCCCGCGTTGCGGAAATCCTTGAGGGCTACGGCATCACGAATATTTTTATGGGAAAGGAAGCCGTAAACGTGCCGACATTGGTATATCCTATGGAAATCCCGGAGGAAAGAAGAAAGGAAAACATGGAAAGGGCTGCTGCACAAGGTGCGGCAGAAAGCTATGTAAAAAGAACCGGAGGGTATCCGGGTGTTGTTGCAGTGATAGATACAGGAAACCCCGGACCTACTGCAGCTCTGAGATTCGATATGGACTGTCTGCCTTACGACGAGGAAGGAGGCGCCGAAGCGCCATCTGCTGTCGGTGGCTACAGATCCGTAAACCGAGGCTGTGTTCATGCCTGCGGCCATGATGCGCACACCGCCATAGGTCTTGAGCTGGCTAGCAGAATTGCTGCGAATCCGCAAGAATATCGGGGAATCATCAAGCTGATATTCCAGCCTGCAGAGGAAACCACTCTGGGTGCAAAATCAATTGTTGACAAAGGCCATCTTGACGGTGTGGATTATTTCCTGGCGGTGCATCTTGCGTTGTCTGCGGAAAACGTGCCGCTGCCATCTCACACCATTGCCTGTGGAGTAAGAGACTTTATGAGCTGCAGGCAGCTTGACGTGACTTTTCACGGCAAGGCGGCGCACCCGTGTGGCGCTGCCCAAGAGGGAAAAAATGCCCTCCTGGCTGCATGCAGTGCAGTGCTGAATCTTCACAGCATCGCTCCTCACGAAAAAGGTCTGTGCAGGGTCAATGTAGGGCAGATTAACGGAGGTGTATGCACCAACACCATAACTCCAGAGTGCACAATACGCCTTGAGTATAGAGGTCAGTACAGAGAAATAAGCGATTATCTAAGAAAAAGAGTGTTTGATATTCTTGACGGCACTGCAAAAGCATATGACCTTACTTATACATATGTCGACCATGGAGAGGTACCGGCGGGACAGAGCGACGAGAGCCTTATGGAGATAGTCCGGCAGGCAGCCGGCCAAGTGCCGTGGTTTGAAAAAATATACTTTGACGGAAATCTGGGAGGAACAGATGACGCGGCGGTAATGATGAACAAGGTTCAGGCTCAGGGGGGTTCAGGTGTGTACATAGGCATCGGAACGGACATAACAAATCCGCTTCACCATCCGGCCTTTGACTTTGACGAGTCATGTATGGAAGCTGCAGCTGATCTCCTTGAACAGACACTGAAAATGCTGACATAAATTCTTATACATAAACAAAACAGACGGCTTTAAAGCACACGCCACATAAGGCAGTAATTTCAAAATACTAACTTATGGGCGTTGCAAAAGGGCAAAACAAAAAGATGAATACCGAGAAGAACTGTAAAAGGTTTTTCTCGGTATTTTCTGTTTATAGCGGTACATTCGACTATCAAACCGCCTTTGAGTACAATTATGGTAGAAAATCAAAGGAGGAAAAAATATGGGCAAATTTATAGAAGAATTCTATTACGGCAACATTGACCCGCAGGCACGAAGCACCAAGCAGAACAAAGCCGTGCAGAAACAAATGGAGGTTTTGATGCTCAATGAGGACTTTTTGACCGAAAGGCTTTCCGGCGAAAACAAAAAGAAATTCCTTGACTTTGTAAATGCGTGGAGCGTGGTAAACGGCGAATCCAATCTCGACAGTTTTATGATGGGATTTCGCTTGGGAGCAAACTTTGCATACGATACCTTTGTAGCAACCGATACCCCATTTCAAGACTTGCTGAAGGAGTGAGTGATATGCGTGATAAGAAGTATTACATAGCACTTGATGATTTTGAATGGCGGGTGGTTGTGAACTGCTTGAATGAAATGCGAAACAACCTTATTGCTAATGGTAAGTACACCGATGCGGTAGACGAGATTCTGCTGAAAATCATTGATGCAAAGCAAAAGAAATTCAAGGTAATCTACAAGGAGGCGTGATTATGGAAAAGGTTATTTATGACGAAAAGAACGGTCTTTGGTACGAACTGCAAGGCGACTATTACATTCCCTGCTTGAAATTGCCAGAGGAAGAACAACAGCCTATCGGCTTATGGGGACAGCGACATTTGATATACTTAAAACAAAGTCACAAGGTATTATATTATAATCTGCTAACAAGCTGTAAACTCAATTCACATATTGCTGAGATGATAAACAGGCGAACGATATGTTCTTTCAGTTGGTAAAAGAAGTTGCCGAAAAAGAAAATATAACCGAAGAACTTAAATAAAATGACCAAATGTTGTGGGTACAAAAGATGAACTATATCCGTAATCGTGTAACGGAAATTGTAAATAAGGAAATCATATACGCATAGATGTAACGCAATTATATGGAAAAGCGGAGGGCTAGTACCAAATACCTTGCTCTCCGATTTTTTTGCTTTATATACGGTTGAAATTTGAGCCTTGCAAGTGCCAAAAGCGTTACATTGGAACGTTTATATCAAAACGAAAATAACTGTTCACAAAAAAGCTTCATACTTTTTTGAATTACAGCGAAAAAGCTATTGCAAAAAGGGAATAAATCCGATATATTGATATAAATACCAATTAAGAAACGGAAGTGAAAGCGTTTGGCAATACGAAAATCCAGTATACCGACCAAAAATCATATACTTGCAGTCAGTGCAAAGCTACTCTTGGAGCAGGGCTACCGAGATACCACTATGAAGCAAATTGCAAATATGGCAGGGGTGTGTCTGTCAGCAGTATGCAGAACTTTTTTCACAATAAGGAAGGCTTGATTGCCGAGCTGGTCGGTATTATGTTTTCCGGTCAGTTTAACACGGCAAAGCAATCATTGAAGGCTTCACTTACGCCCATTTATACTTATGCTGTGGAAACAGCAATTCAGATCGTCTTAACCGAACGAAACGAAAATCTGAGGGAGATCTATACCGAGGCATACACAATGCCCGACACGCTGGAATATATCCATCAGAACACGGCGAAAGAACTGAAAGCCATTTTCGGTGACCGTTTCCCCGATTATGAGGAAAGTCAGTTTTACGAAATTGAGATCGGAACGGCGGCGTTGATGCGTGGGTATATGGCAAAGCCTTGCGACGTGCATTTTCCGCTTTACAGAAAAATCGAACGGTTTTTAACCGCTTCTCTTCGAATTTACCGTGTCAGCGAGGAAGAAATCGAGCAGATACTTGCATTTATTCGCAGTCTTGATCTAAACCAACTTGCCGATGGTGTTCTGCGGCAATTGTTTGAGCAGTTGGAGAATTATTTTGAAAGTGATTTTTCCGAAGCTCACCGGACGGCAAGTTCGGGTACTTGGACAGAATAAAACGGAATTTTTAAGGGGATATTCCTTAGTGGTAGTGATACATACTACTAAACAACCTTATAAGCATAAAATATAAAAGTAGGTGTTTCACTTGGGGCATTATAAAAACAAAAAAACGGATGGACAATCACATTGATTGGTGCCGCTTTCCCCATACATAGTCCCCCTCATATTCTGAACCTTGTTTCAACCCTTTGCTGTAACCTGTACAACAAAGGAATCCCCGTCTATTCACCCACTCATTCTTGTTATACTTCAGGGAGGTATCATTCATGAAAAAACGTGTTTTCGCCTTATTTTTGGCGCTGTGCCTTTCGTTCGGCTTTTTGTCGACCGACTGCGGCTTGTTTCCGGCGGTGCATGCCGTTACATCAGGTCTCTGTGTCTGTGGGGGCTTTGCACACCAAGATATGCTGGGGCACACCAGTCCAAATTATGTTACTTGGGATTCCAATTATCGCTGGGGTACGCGCAACGAATATAATCCAGACACCGGCAAGTATGAAGAGAAAGAATATATGTATGGAAGCTATATTTCCTCTTTTGAAGAGTTGAATATAGCGTATGAGCTCAGCAAAGCTGAGGCTGAAGCCAAAAATGATCCCTCACTGATTATCGATACATATATCATGGCGTGCGATTTTACGGTGACCAAGCCGTGGATTGTTCCCAAGGGCGCCGATATCACCATCATCACTCAGGGCCATGATATAAAGGTGGATCTGACCGGCTTGCAGCACTGGTACCAGCATTATTATTGCGCCATCATGGCAGTTGACGGCTGTACTCTCACCTTGACCTCCGGTCTCGGGAACGAGGCTACCAAAATTTCCGGCGTCACCCACCCCCTCGACGACACTACCAACAACACTAAAATTGATCGTTATTTTTCCGCTATTGGCGTGTCAGGCGCGGATACTACCGTGAACCTGTACGGTATTGAAATCGATATGAACGATACCCAAACCTGCTACGGCATTTATTGTCAAAATGCGGGTGAGGTTAATGTTTACGATCATGCCTGCGGTAGCGGCGGAAAGAAAATTCAAACCAAATTAACCGGAAATAATTATGAGGCGGTTTATCTCAGAGGCGGTGCTCTTAATATGTACGGCGGCCTTATTACCGGAAATCAATCTCACGGCATACATCAAGAGCTGTATGACCTTTCTTCTGCCTTCGCTGGATTAAAATTTAGGAATGAACTGAATATTTACGGCGGCACAATTTCCGATAATCAAGGCGCCGGCATATATGTCAGTGTTCAACCCCTTGAGGCTTTTAAGAATTTGAAGCATACAATACAGCTCTATGGAGGCACCATCACCGGCAATAAGCAGGGCGGTATACAGCTTCATAAAAACTCCACGCTGGCGCTGCACGGCGAGGAGGTGGATACCGCCATTGCTCTACCGAAAGGCAGCAGAAATACCGATGCCGTCTTGGGTCCAATCAAAATCACCGGGAACACCGGCGGCAACGTGATTGCCCACTGTGACAACCCGGGAAGCATCACCGTGACCGCCGGCATCGATTCTGTGCTGCGTGAGGGCAGTACCATCGGCGTTACCGAAACCGCCCTGACTACCTACAGCAAGGATAAGGAGAATGTCACTGACGGCACTCCCGAAAGCTGGTCGTTTTTTACCTCTGACTTATCCGGCTATGTGATGTCCTTTGAAAACGGCAAGGTAATTCAAACCAAGAGAATTTCGCCGATCTTGCGGGTGCAGGGCATCAATACCACCTACACCGGCAAGCCCGTCGATGCCTCGCTTGCCTGCGTTTCCGCCTCCTGCGAGGGCGAATGGGTGTGGAGAACAAAGGCGCCGACGGATGTGACAGACAGCGGATATTATTGGATAGATTTTAACCCCGAAGCTAATCACTATGCCAAATGTAGCTATCAGATTTATGTTACCATAAACCCTAAGCCGATCAGCTTGACTATCACTCCCAACGGCGGCACTTACGGCGGAACCATTACGCCTGCCACCGCCACCATAGATGGCTTGGTGGAGGGGGATACCACCACGGCGGTTATACTGAAGTATTACGGTACTTCAAACGACAGTACTACGAAGTACGATTATGTCACCACTCCGCCGACGCTGGCGGGAAAATATACCGTAAAGGCGTATCTCAATACCTCCAACTATAGTTTTTCCAACACGAGGACCGCCGAATACAGGGTTCTGCGTGGAACACAGGAGGCGCCGACGCTGATAGGGCATAACGAGACCTTCCAAGGCAAAAATGATGCCTACATTGAGGGGCTGACAACCGATATGCTGATCAGTAGTGACGGCGGTAAAACCTACACGTTGCTGAATTCCTCCACTATCAACGATCCGCTTCCGCCGAAGACCTACTATGTGCGATACAAGGCTACCTATAATCTTGAGCGCTCTGAACCGACTGTTATCACCCTGTCAGAAGGTCCGAAAATGAAGGTCACACTGCCGGAAAGCGACGCTCAAAAGGGTTATACCATCACTGCCGACAGCACGGAGTTGGCCTGGGGTGAGGAGCTCACTCTCAGCTATTCTCTGAAAAACGGCTATACCGAGACCGACAGCTTTAAGATCACGGTGAATGGCACCGATATCACCGCATCCATCCGTGAGCAAGGAAGCTATACCTTTGTGCCCACCGACAATGTGACGGTGGAGGTGACCGGAGTGGCGGATACCATCGCCCCGGATGTGACGCTTACCGCAAAAACGGTGAGCTGGAAGCAGTTTTTCAACAAGCTTACTTTTGGCTTGTTCTTTAAGGAAACGGTCGATGTCACCGTGGTCGCCGAAGATGGCGGCAGCGGCATTGATACCGCTGAATATCTGGTGACGGAGGAACCCTTCACTACGGAGCAGGCGGTCAAGGATGATACCTCCGTATGGACGGCTCTCACGCTGAAAAACGGCTCTGCCACTATAGCGGTGACCGAGCAAGGGAAAAAATACGTATATGTGCGGGTGAGCGATACAGCCGGAAACATTATGGTGGTCAGTGCCGACGGCGGTATGGTGGTGTATACCGATTCCACTGCCGACACCCACAGCATCGATTTTACTAAAACCGAAACGCAGGATGTCACCGCTAAGGTGAATTTGAACGGAAATACCGTGAAAGACATTTACAACGGTACTGTGCTGATTGACAGCACCCAATACACCGTTTCGGCCGATGGCACCATCGCCCTGAAGGCGGCGTATTTGGATACCCTGACGGCGGGTGAGTATACACTGCACATTACCTACAACCCCTGCGGTGAGCAATATGCGGAATATCCCGCCGACGGGGTGAACATCAATGAAGAACCGCAAATCACCTCGCTGAAGCTGACGGTGAAAAAGCAAACCGGTACGGCAACCATTACCGGCACGCCGGATAAGACATATGACGGCACTCCCGTCAGTGCGCCACAATATACCTGCAACAACACGGAAGGTATCGTCACGGTGGAATACAAGGCGCAGGGAGCGGACGACAGCGAGTACACAACAACCGCTCCTAAGACGGCAGGTAAGTATACTGTCCGGGTAACGGTTGCGGCAGACGGAAATTACAAAGCAGCTTCGGCTACGGCAGATTTCACGATTTCCGCAAAGAAAATTACGGTAGCTATTGACGGAAAAACGAGCATTTACGGTGATGATATCGTAACACTTACTTCAACCGACAACGGTATTCTAAACGGTGATTCAAATGTATATAGTCTTTCCACTATTGCAAGCAAGACCGCAGGTGTCGGAACTTACGATATTACGGGTACTGCGTTAGATGATAATTACAGCATTACCTTTACGGGAGGGAAAAATGCATACGAAATTACAAAGCGTAATCTTACCGTAACCGTTGTTGTAAATGATAAGCAGTATGACGGACTGAATACAGCAAGTATCAAGTCGGTTATACTTAACAATGTTGTAAATAACGACAGCATTACCCTTTTAAACGGCACACCGACCTTTAATTCTGTAAATGTTGCAAACGGTATCGGTATTACATTTACCGACTTTACTTTAAGCGGTGATGCAGATGTGCTGAAGAACTACACTTTAACACAACCTACGGGTGTTACTGCAAACATTACAAACGGCTGGAATCCGGTAAAAGATACGGAATACACCGCAAGTATACCGAATGCAAAAGGCTGGTTAAAGGAAGATTTGACCGTTACTGCAAAGGACGGCTACGAGCTTTCACTTACCAATACTGCAGATGGAACTTGGGAAAATACTCTTTTCGGCGCAGTTGAGAGTGCGGACAGCAGTTTGAAATTCTATGTACGCAACAAAACAACCGGTGCTATTTCCGAACAGGCAACCGTAGCCTATAAGTTAGATAAGAACACCGAAACTACGGGAACTACCGGCAAGGTTGAATTTGTGGGACGAAGCAGTTGGCAGACTTTTGTAAATCATATTACTTTCGGTCTGTTCTACAAAGATGAGGTAACCGTAAAAGCAGAAGCCGATGACGGACTTTCCGGAGTGGCGAGCATTGAATACGCTGTTTCAGACAAGGCGATGTCCTTAGAAGAGGTAATGGCAATCACCGACTGGACAGCAATGCCTAAAGACGGTGTAGGCGTAACGGTAGAAGATGAAAAGACATTTGTTTATTTCATCCGCATTACTGACAAGGCAGGAAATGTGACTTACATTTCTACCGACGGTGCAGAGTATGACACTACTTGCCCTGCAATCGGTGGTATTGAAAACGGTAGCATTTACCACACCACACAGGTGATAACCGTTACCGACAAAAATTTTGAAAGCATTACAGTAAACGGCGAGCCTGCAACTCTCGACAGCGAAGGTGAACTTGCTTTAAACGGTAATCTTGAAACAACCTATGCCATCCATGTAATGGATAAAGCCGGCAATGTAACCGAGTACATCGTAACAATGAAAGTCATTGCGGACATTACAGATTCCATAAAAGACATTACCGTGGATGATGTAAAAAGTGATGACAAAGAAACCATTGAAACGGTTATCAAAAATATCAAAGAAGAACTGAAAAACGACGATTTGACCGATGAGGAAAAAGCAGAACTTGAAGATGAGAAGCAGAAAGCAGAAGACCTTATCAAGAGAATCGAAGAAGCAATCGGTTCTACCGAAACGGATAATACCGACAAGGTAAAAGATATTACTTCGGAAAATGTGGAAACCAAAGATAAATCTGACCTTGAGAAAGCCAAAGATGAACTTGAAAAAGCACTTGATGATTACAAAGATAATCTGACAGATGACGAAAAGAAAGACATTCAGGACGAAATCGACCGTATCGAAAAGGCTCTTGAAGTCATTGATAAGGTAGAAAAGGTGGAAGATTTAATTAACAAGTTACCGGAGAATATTTCTAAGTCTGATGCCGATGCAATCAAGAAAGCAGATGAAGCATACAACGCTCTTTCAAAATATGAGCAGTCCATCTTGGATAAGAATGCCAAGAAGAAACTGGATAATGCAAAATCTGCATTGGAAACATTGAACAGTCCAGCAACCGGAGATAACGGAAAAATTTGGATGTGGTTTGCACTTCTCTTTGTAAGTGGCGGCGGACTACTCGGTACAACTGCTTACAGAAGAAAAAGAAAAGAAACCGAAAACTAAAATTTCATAACTTAAGAATTACTTATCCCGTCTGTTTACTTCAAACAGACGGGATAAAATTTTGCCCCAAAAAACAGTATTTCTACTTTCCGAAGAAAAACATCTCAAAAGCATTAACAAATATATGTTCGATAATGCATAATAATTGGATTTTAAATCCATTTTTATATGTACTAATGCAACATAATGAGGATTATGTCATAGCCGCCGTTTTCGGTGGCTATTTTTATATTATCAACCGCATGTTTTCCATACGCTGACGGTGTTCATTGCCGGTAGTGATAATATAAATTCGTGTGGTGTTGATGCTACTGTGGCCGAGAATGTCTGCGAGCTTGGCAATGTCCTTTTCTATGCCGTAGAATGTTCGTGCAAACAGGTGGCGCAGATTATGAGGAAACACCTTTTGCGGATTTACTCCTGCCTCCACGCAAAGACTTTTCATTTCTCGCCAAATGTTGGTTCGACTCATCGGTTTGCCACTTCGGGTTATGAAGATCGCACCCGAAGAAATCTTTTGCTCTGCTGCATAGCGGAGCAATTTCTTTTGTAGTTCCCGAACAATGAATACCGAGCGTGTTTTACCTTTAAGAGATACAACCGCTTCGTTGCACTTTACCGCTTCTACCGTGATGTATTGCAGTTCGCTAACACGGATACCTGTTCCGCATATTGTTTGGATCAGTAAGTTAAGACGTTCATTGCCTTTTTGTTTGGCAGTGTTTACAAGTCGAATATATTCCGCTTTAGTTAACTCCTTTTCTTCGGGGCAGTAGATCTGTCGTTGTAGTTTGATAGACTTTACCTTCAAATCCGCCCATCCAAGAAAAGAAAGCAGACTATTGATAGAAGCAAGCACTGAATTAACGCTCCGTGCAGCATAGTTTTCTGAAAGCAATTTGTTTTTATAGGCAATAACTGTTTCCTTTGTCATCTCCGCTTCCCCAACATAAGCACAAAATGCCCTTACATCACGCATATACTTTTCTATGGTATTTTCGCTTTTTTCCTCGCTCTTGAGATATACGGCAAACGCCGCTATTTGAGTTTCTGTTAATATTCTTCCTTTCATCGTATTTACCTCCGGATAGTTTTGATAATATTTTACCCGAAAAGTATGATTATGAATTGTCACCATAATTTTAGGTAAATGCGCATTCAAAGTCGAATATGCCGTTTTCTCAACATAATAATTGCCCCGTTAAGAACGCAGAATTTACTGTACCCTTAACGGGGGCTTTTTTCGTTATATCAGGTCTTTTATGGCTTCTTTTAATTTCATAAGCGCTTTTTCACATTTCTTGTGTGCGGTGTTGGCGGAGCTGTATTCGTGGTCGGTGGCAATATCGGTATACATCATTGGCTTGATGGGTTTCTTCTTTGGTTCGCCGTACTCGTCAAGGTCGTTGTGATCCATATAAAAGGCACTGTGACAACCAAAGCAGAAGCCGAGCCGCTGAGCAAGCATCATTACCGCAAGTTTTTGATCCGTCAGCGTAACCGTGATGAAAGGTAAGGTGAAATATATGAAAAAAGTAGATATATTATTCGATCCAACGGCGGTTAATGTAATACCGCCCGAACCCATAGATGAAAACGAACCCGTTTGTCTTGCGGATTATATGATGCCCCGCAGTAATGAGCGTGTCTTTGATTACAGCAAGGTGCGCCGCTTCGGTGAAGATACCTTCACTATGAAGATCGGCGGCACAACCTATGAGGTATCCACTCATTTTAATCCCAACGGCAGACAGTGCGTATTTGAACAATTTAAGGAACTGATATTGTCCGAGCAACTATTGTAATGCTCGCACATTGGAAAAAGACAATCGGGCATTGTAAAATATAATTACCCTTTTTGCAATGTCTGGTTGTCGGAAAGGAGATTATGAAATGACAACTGCAAACAATATTAAAGGACAAAATATAAACAACGATTTGATTACCGCCCTCTATTGTCGCCTTTCTGTTGAAGATATAAAGGATGACAAGAACAATAAGAGACGGAATATAGACGAATCCAACAGTATCAGCAACCAAAAGCAGATTCTTTTGGACTATGCTAAGAAACACGGATATACCAATACGATGTTTTTTGTGGATGACGGCATTTCGGGTACAAGCTTTGACCGTAGCGATTTTAACCGTATGCAACGTATGGTTGAGGAAGGTAAAATCGGTACAATTATCGTAAAAGACCTTTCCCGTTTTGGTCGTGAACATATCGAGGGTGGTCGCCTTGCGGAAATCGTATATCCTACGCTCGGCGTTACCTTTATATCCATTCACGAAAACGTAAATACCTCTACGGGTGAGGGTATGGAAATGATGCCGTTCTACAATATATTCAATGAATGGTATGCGGCGCAGACTTCCAAAAAGATCCGTGCGGTATGGCAGTCCAAAGCCGACAACGGCAAGCGCATTTCTTCTACTGTCCCTTACGGCTATGTTAGGGATGCAGAGGATAAAGAAAAATGGCTGATTGACGAGCCTGCGGCGGCAGTTGTGCGAAAGATATACGAACTGTGCCTTGCAGGGCGTGGCCCGTCACAGATTGCACGGCAGTTGGAAAGTGAGCGTGTGTTAGTACCTTCGGCTTACTATGAATCTGTTGGCAGAAAGCACTCGCAGAAAGTTCCGCTAAATCCGTATAATTGGGATCAGGCAACGGTTGTGGGCATTTTGGAAAACAGACAGTACACGGGATGTGCCGTCAACTTCAAAAGCACCACCGTCAGTTATAAGGTTCACAAGGTTATTCATAACCCTGTTGACCAACAGCAGATTATCCCAAATATGCAAGAGCCAATCGTCAGCGAAGAAATATGGCTGAGAGTGCAGGAACTTCGTGAGAACCGCCGCCGCAATACAGCAACGGGCAGAACAAGTCTTTTTTCGGGATTGGTATTCTGCCCCGATTGCGGGGCAAAGCTTCATTTCTGTGCGGCAAAGAGCCTGAAGCCGAATCAAGAGTTTTTCCGTTGTGCCAACTATAAGGATGGCAGAGGAACTTGCAAAATCCATTATATCCGCAACGTAGCACTTGAAAAAATCGTGCTTGAAGCAATCAGCGATATGGCTGACTTTGTTCGCTGTCACGAGAGCATTTTTATGTATATGATAGCGAAGAAAAACAAAGCAATGCAAAAGGCTGAATTTGAACAGCTGAAAAAGACGGTTTCCAACAGCAAAGTGCGCTTGGGCGAATTGGATAAGCTGATGGCAAAACTTTATGAGGATAATGTTCTTGGTCGTGTAACTGATGATTTCTTCCAAATGATGATGAAGAATTACGAACGGGAACAAAAGGAACTCACAATGGCTGTTGCCAATGGGGAGCAAGTATTACAATCTTCGGAACAAAAATCTGCTGACACAAGGCTTTTAATCCGTACCTTTAGAGAAATGACGGATATTAAGGAACTGACACCGATTATTGTGAATAAACTGATTGAACGCATCGAAGTTCACAATAACGATAAGACCAGCGGTCATTGCTATGTAAAAGTGGATGTTTACTTCACCGGTGTAGGAATGATTTCAATCCCAAGCGAAGAAGAACTCCTTGCTATGATGGAGGATATACGAAAGAATCCGGAGGAATACCGCCTTGCCGCATAGCAAAAGGAAACGGTGCAACCCCTTTTACGGGGTTACACCGTACCTTACATAAAATACTTCCTTACGTGGTCTGTCCTAAAGGCCGTCTGTTTTGTTTATGTGCGGGATGCAGATACTGCGGGAGGAACTGATACACAAACTCTGTAAACTGCATATATTTTGGACAAAGAGACTGCCGTTGCCCATTGACCCTACATGTGCACGAATGTTTTAATTTTATTACGCTTCCTCTTTATTTAAATTACGTTTTGCGGTAAAATTAAACAAAGGAGGAAAGCACATGTCATTTGCAGCGGAAGTAAAAAATGAATTATCCAGAGTGGAAACAGAGAAAAAATGCTGCCAACTGGCAGAAATAGCAGGCTTTCTGCGCGTTGCAGGAAGCATAGGGCTTGCAGGTCTGGGAAAGTTCAAGATAATAATAACATCTGAAAATCCGGCTGTGATCCGTCACTATAAGAAGCTTTTAAGTGACTATTTTGACATCGACACTGTGCTCGAAGTGGGAGAAAGCAGCTCGGTGGGGAAAAAAAGAGCGTATAATATAACCATAGACGCAGAAAACCGGAGCGAGCAGATTCTCAGAGAGACCGGAATCCTTCTGGTCAGAGAGGGAAATAATTATATATCAGACGGAATATATGACGGGATTGTCAAAAACAAATGCTGTAAACGTGCTTACCTCAGAGGAATATTCATGGG
>ERZ791909.1268-NODE-1268-length-18216-cov-3.924398_pt1 | contig 18216 bp, 15 predicted proteins | sample MGYA00510143_ERZ791909 | MGnify/ENA primary metagenome ERZ791909 (study PRJEB30046, sample SAMN00792093) | human gut metagenome | study: EMG produced TPA metagenomics assembly of the A metagenome-wide association study of gut microbiota in type 2... | reverse complement strand
CTTGGACTTTGATGCTTTTAAAGAGAAGTCCGGGGAAAAACAAACCGTGGAGCGCATTCCGTATTCCATCCTGGCCGAACCGGGAGAAGGTGCAAGAGTAATCGATGCCGGTTCATTGGAAAAAGACATGATACAGGTTGCGGAGGATACCGCCGAACCTTTGAAGACGATATCCGATATTCCCGATGACATACCGACGATAAAATCTCCCGATGCTCCAAAAGATGTGGATGCCCTCTTCAAAAAACTGTTCCCGGAACGCGAGGAAGGGGAAAGCGAGTATATAAAAGTGGCGATCAACTTCGATGCGGCCACACTTGGCGATGTGATTCCGGCCTTTGCCTCGCCACTGAAGCTCAATTATATTCTCGATCCGGCTGTGACCGGCACCATCACCATGTCGCTCAAGGCCAGTATGACTCCCCGGGAGGTATGGACGCTTTTTGAACAGATTCTGCAGATGGCCGGTGCGTACTGCGAGATGGAAAATCAGGTCGTGCATATTCGTCCGATTGCCAAAATTCCGCAGGAAAAGAAGATGTTCCAACCGGATTCGAATATTGAAGCCCGGCTGATTCCGCTGAAATACGTCACTGCCAAAGAGCTGGTGGCGCAACTGAAACCGTTCCTGAGTGATACGGCCGCCGCAACCGGCCTCGATACGCAGAAAGCCGTGATGCTGGTGGAAAATACCGCCAACATGGGACGTCTGCTGGCGCTGGTCGAACAGCTCGACCGGCGCGCCAAAGCCGGTTGGCATCGGGCCGTTTTCATCTGCCGCAACGTGCCGGCCTCGCAGATTCAGCAGGAGCTGCTGGAAATCCTGCCGATTCTCGGTTTCGCGGTGGCGGACGGCAAACAGGGCGCCGAAACCGGGGAAATCAGTCTGGTATGCCTTGACCGGGTGCAGGCGATTGTCGCTTCGGCAGTGACGCCGGAACCGCTGGCTGAAGTTCGCAACTGGGTGAAAGTTCTCGACAAATCGGATATCGGCGAGCAGGAGCGGGTTTTTCTTTATGAGGTGATCAACGGCAAAGCCGATGAACTGTTGAATGCCATTTCCGTAATTTTTCCCGTGGAAGGGACGACCATGAGCGCCGATTCATCCGGCAAATCGTCGACCAGTTCCGGCAGCAGCGGCATCGGCAGCGCCAGAACCGCGGCCGGCGCCAAATCCGGAGGTACGCAAAGCAAGGCCAACACAGCCAGCACTTCTTCAACAGGAACAGCCCAAAGTGAGAATACGGGAAACAGCATTTACGACACTCCCGTCAAAATCTTTGCGGACGCCGTTCACAACCGTCTGCTGATCCGCACAACGCCGCGAACCTATGCCATGGTGCGGGCCATCCTGAACCGGCTCGATACAATTCCGACCCAGATTCTGATGCAGATTCTGGTGGTGGAGATCGAACTCTCAGACAGCAATGAGTTCGGAATGGAATTTTCCATGACCAGCGGTTCCGGCAACCAGAAATCAATCTTCGGAACCAATTTCGAATCGTTGACCCCCAATACCGGCACCGGAGCCGGACAGAGCGGCGGAACGTTCACGATTTACAATCCGAAAAATCCGGATCAGAAATTCGGCTACATCCGGGCGCTGGCCAGCAAAAACAACCTGCGGGTTCTCTCCAGCCCGCAAATTGTGGCCCGCAGCCATTCCGAAGCGAAGATTTCCGTAGGAAAACGAGTGCCGGTCATTACCAATGAGATTACCGATACGCAGTCGAGCATCGTTCCCGACAACACTTCCCTGCGCCGTTCCTACCAGTATGAAGACACCGGCATTATTCTGACGGTAACGCCGCAGGTGACGAAGGGCGGGTTGATTTCCATGTCGCTGGAGCAGATCATCTCCGATGCCGTGGAAAACACCATAAAAGGCATTGAATCCCCGATCATCAAGGAGGATGTCCTCTCCACGGAACTGGCCATCCGCGACGGCCGGACCCTGATTATGGGAGGACTGATCAAAGAAAAGCAGAATGACACAATCAGTTCCCTGCCGTGGATCATCGATATCCCTTTCCTGAGAACGTTCTTCAGCAATACCAACAAAAGCCGGGAACGGACGGAAATCCTGGTGCTGATTACGGCCACGATCATCAGGGAAAATACGAATCTCGAAGAGATGGTTCGCCGTTATAACCAAGCCGTTCATGAAATCGAGCAGTTCGAAAACCGGCAGTACCAGCATGTCAGACAGAAAGCGGCAACCGCTCCATCCGTACCGCAGGCAGGCGAAGCTCCCGCCGGAAAGGAGTAGGTATGCCTGAAGCCTGGAATAAAATCGAAGAACAATTGGCTGCCCTTTACTCCGGCTATCCGGAGAAAGTCGCGTCGTTGGGAAGGCGTGAAGCCGACTGGCAGCTCTGCAGTTCCAGAATATTCACGGAAGTCGAGCTCCTGAACGCCTATGCCGCAGCGACCGCCTGGCGGGTCCCGGAGGATGATGAACTGGAAGAAATTGCTCCATGGCCGGAAATATCGGTTGATTATCTCAACTTCTGGTGCTGTCTGCCTTATCGCAAGGAAGGCGGGCGGCTGTCGATCCTTGTGGCGGATCCTTATGCCGTCGAACAACACGACAGCTTCTTCCATCAGATCTGGGGCGTCGATACGGAATACCTGCTGATCCGCCGCAGCAAGCTCGAACACCTGATCGCGGATACCTATAATCACCGTGACGAAAACAACGACCGCAGCAGTGAGGATGATGGCGACGATGTCGAAACCTTGAAAGCCCTGGCCGGAGAAGCGAAAATCGTGCGTCTGGTGAACGAAATGTTCAATCGCGCGGTCGAAATGCGGGCGAGCGACATCCATGTGGAACCGGAAGAGGAACGGCTGACCATCCGGTTCCGCGTGGACGGAGTTCTCAATGAATACCAGACCTATCCGAAGTCCGACTATCCCGCGATCGCCTCCCGCATAAAACTGATCAGCGGCCTCAATATCGCGGAGAGCCGGGTGCCGCAGGACGGGCGCACCCGGTATTCGATCGGGCGTTCGGAAATGGATCTGCGTGTCAGCACCCTCCCTACCATGAACGGCGAAAGCATTGTGCTGCGGCTCCTGAAGAAAGATGCGATTTCCTTCGATCTCGGCAACGTCGGGATGCTCCCGGATATGCAGGAAAAATTTGACCGGCTGATTTCGATTCCACATGGTATCGTTCTGGTCGTCGGCCCGACCGGCTCCGGCAAAACGACCACCCTGTACAGCGTGATCACTAAATTGAATGACCATCACCGCAAAATCATCACGGTGGAAGATCCGGTGGAATACCGGCTGCCGGGCCTGTCGCAGATGCAGGTGAATGAAAAAATCGGCGTCACCTTCGCTTCCGGGCTTCGGTCGATTGTACGGCAGGACCCCGACATTATTCTGGTCGGCGAGATCCGCGACCGCGAAACCGCCGACATCGCAATCAACGCGGCGTTGACCGGCCATCTGGTTTTCAGCACCCTGCACACCAATGACGCCGCCGGAGCTGTCAGCCGCCTGCTGGATATGGGCGTCCAGAGTTTTCTTCTGGCCTCCGCGCTTTTCGGAGTGGTTTCGCAACGGCTGGTCAGGAAAATATGCCCTCATTGCAACGGGAGCTGCATTGACGCCGAACGCGGCGGGAAATGCCGTGAGTGCAACGGTTCCGGTTTCCGGGGCCGGATGGGAATTTTTGAAATGATGATCGTCAATGAGGAGCTTCGTCAGGCGATCAACGCTTCCAGCACCAGCCAGAAGATCGAGGAACTTGCCCGGAAAAACGGCATGACCAGCATCTTCGAGGACGGGATGCTGAAAGTCGAAGCCGGGCTGACGACGGCTGATGAGGTAAAACGTTCCGCATCGGAGATCTGATATGCCGCTCTATAAATTTCAGGTAACTGACGCACAGGGAAAAGTGCAGGAAGTCACGATTGACGGGGATTCTCAGGAAGACGCCGTCAACCGTCTGCGCAACCGCCGGCTCTTCCCTGTTCAATGTTACGGCGAAGCCGGAGCGGGAACATTTGCATTCCGAAAAAGTTTCAACGTATATGCCTTCACGAACCGTCTGGTTCCGCTGCTTCAGGCGCATGTGCCGCTGGAACGTGCGCTCGGCATTATGGCGGAAGGGTGTGCCAAAGAGAAGGAGCGGGATGTGATCGTTTCTCTCCGCAAAGGACTTCATGAAGGGAAAAGTTTCTCGGAGCTGATCCGGAGCCAGGGGGATCGTTTCCCGAAAATCTATGCCAATCTGGTCGAAACCGGTGAGGAGAGCGGATGCCTTGAGGCGGTGATGGGCAATCTCCAGCACTTCATCAACGACAGTAAGGAGCAGAAGGATTTCCTGATCACGAGTTCGATCTACCCCGGAGTGATCCTGACGATCACCCTTGGGGTGTTGATGCTGGTGTTCGGGGTCTTCATTCCGCGCTTTGCTCAGATTTTCATGGATATGGGCAAAGAGCTGCCGACGCCGACTCAGATTCTGCTTTCATTCAGCCGCATTGTCAATACTCTGTGGCCGTTATGGCTGGCGCTGCTGCTTGCGGGGATCTGGTTCGCCATTCGGGTTCGGCGCGGCGGACGGGAGCGGAATTGGTGGGATCGGCAGATGATCAAAGTCCCGATTCTCGGCCGGCTGCTGGTTACGGTTGACGTCAGCCGTTTCATCCGTACACTGTCCATCCTGATCAGCAACCACGTACATCTGTTGAAATCGGTTCAAATTGCGGAAAAGGTCATTCAGAATCATACGATTGCGCAAACCTTGACCAACGTTGTCCCGGAGCTGCGCGGCGGTTCCAAACTGTCGGAGGCGCTGCGGCACAGCAAATTCATTCCTCTTGATGTGGTTCAAATGCTGCGGGTCGGAGAGGAGTCGGGCGAAACCGGCCCCATGCTGGCCAAGGTCGCCGATGAATTGGAGAAATCCGTCAAGGTGGAGATCAAGCGGCTGCTGGCGTTATTTGAACCGGCCGTCATCGTATTGCTGGCATTGGTGGTTTTGCTGGTCGTCATTTCCATCTTCCTGGCTGTCATAGAAATGAATAATGTCTGAGGTAAAAATGCTGAAATTCAAAACTAAACAGACATTGTTTATAATATGGACAATTCCTTTGATGTTTGGTGGAGCAGTCCCGGCTTTGCCTGACATCCAACGCTGTTCTTTTCTGCACGAATCTCCCGAAAATCCTGAAGAACAGATTACGGCCACTTACGTCAATAATCGGTTCAACAAATTGCTGGAACTGTATTTCACCGACTCGGATGAAAAAGCATGTCAGGGGAGACTGGAACATTGGCCGGCCTACTTAAATCCGGTTTCGTGTCCCGATCATGCAGGTTCATGCACCCGGGAGCATTACCGGTTGTTCAAGACCAATTTCGTACAACTTTACTCCTTTGAGAAAGTTCAAATCATTTATTCAAAAGAGGATTCCATACAATTCAGCTTTACCAATGCAATGGTAGTTGGCAAAGAGTCTGCACCCTTCAAACAGATTATCCGCAAAATTGCTCTTACTCAAGATCGAAAAAAAGGAATTGTCACGACCTCCTTCTGGAACGATGACGAGTGCAAAGAGGTATGCCGGCCGCTGAACTCGAAAATCTCCACAGTGATTCAAGCGCTGGATACAGCCGGACATCTGTTGAATGAACAATATCGGGATTCGACAGGCGGAATCATTTCCGTTCAACATAATCAATGAAACCCAGGAGGTCACCATGAAAAGTTGTTTTACCCTGATAGAAATGGTCATCGTCGTCGTAATCATCGGCCTTCTGGCTTCCATTGCCACTCCGCTTTACTTCCGGCATGTCAATTCCAGCAAAATTACAACGGCCAAAGCGCAAGTGCAATTATTTGAGCAGGCGGTCATGGACTTCCGGCTGGATACCGGAAAACTGCCGACGCAGAGCCAGGGGCTGGAAGTGCTGGTCACCAGGGATCAAAGCGTCAAAAACTGGAAGGGCCCCTATATCAAGGGGATTCCGCTTGACCCGTGGCAAAACGAGTATGTGTACCGGATTCCGGGAGAACATGGCGAATTCGATATCCTGAGTTATGGAGCGGATGGGCAGCCGGGCGGTGAAGACGACGATGCCGATATCGGCAACTGGATCGTCAGAGCGGAAAAAGCGAATTGACGGAGAATTCAATGCGCGTATGCCGCTTTTCTCTGATTGAACTGGTTGTTGTGGTATCGATCATTCTTCTGATTACCGGTCTGGCCGTCGGAAGGATGGGGAAAATACCCACATTCGCCACGCAGGAGAAGGTGGCTCGCGAAGTGGAGCGTCTGTTCGCGCAAGTCAGTCATATTGCGGCAATTCAGGGGGGCGAGGTTGAAATCCATTATTTCCCGGAGCGGCGTCTGTTCCAAATCGCGGATTCCATGCAGCCGGAGAATGGTCTTGAGAAAGACAACCGCGCATTTCTGACGGAAAATTACCGTTCCTTATATTTGCCGGAAGGCGTGAGCATTGCATTCGATGGACAGGAGGTAAGAGAAGCAGTTGTTTTTCAGTGTTTCCCCGACGGTACTTCGGCTGGGCCTCCGATGTTCCTGACTTTGAATGATGAACGGATTTTTATGAAATTTTCTCCATTGACCGGACGTCTGCTGGTGATTCGGGAGAACGAAAATGAACGTTGAACAACGGTATTTCACCCTGGTGGAAGTGTTGATCGCCCTGGCAGTCCTATCCCTCGGGATTCTGGCGGGAACCGGCCTGTTATCGAGCGCACGGGAACGCTGCCGGAAAGCGGAAGCGGAATGGCAAGAACAACACGCCATGACGCAGGCGGCGGAATATTTTCTGCTGGCCGGTACGGAACAGGAAATGCCGGAACGCTTTTTCCCGTTCTCGGACTATCGCATTTCCGTCCGCCTTGCCAATCCCGTCAATCTTCCAGCGGAGGTGCCGGATCGGAAATCCGGCTGGCGGCTGGCTACGATGCACCTTCAGCTTTTCGGTCGTGACAATGAACTTCTCCGGGAGCTTTCCATTGACCGGATCATAAAAACGGGAGAAAAATGACACGGAGGTCTTTCACTTTAATAGAAATGGTCGTATCGTTGGGAATCCTGCTGATGATTCTGACGATCTCGGCAATGGCGTTGTCCGTTGTCCAAAGGACCTGGAAGTCGACAGCCGATCACGAGGCGAGTTTAAAGCAGTACCGCACGATCGATCTGATCGTGGATGTCGCATTCCGCAATGCCATACCATTCTATTGGCGTGACCGCAATAACAAGGAAGTGATGATTTTCTCAGGGGAACCCGATGCCGTGACGCTTGCTTATCTGCACCGGATCAACGATCGCCGGGAAGGTGGAATCCGCTTCCTCCGGCTGTTCCGTCAGAATCGCCGGCTGATCGCCGAATACCGGAAACTGCCGTTCCTGTACGACGGCGCCGAAGAATTTGAATTCGAGCGGGAAGTCATTGCCGAAAATGTCACCGGCCTGAGTTTCATTTACGCCGATCGCCGTGACGACCGGCTTGAGTGGCTCGAAAGCTGGGATGCCGAACAGATGAAAAACCTTCCGCTGGCAATCCAGATGGAAGTTCGTTTCAGTGACGGGACGCAGCAGAACTGGCTGCGTCGAACTGCCGGCAACGGACAATTTCAGGAATGGGGGCGGCGTTTAAAAACGCAGAAATGAAGATGGAACGATCACATGAAAAAGGCATCGCTCTGGTTTCCGTTCTGGGAATGCTGGTGACGTTTATGCTGTTGACGGCCGTAATCGTGGCCCTCTCTCAAACGCAGCGGTATACCGTTTCAACCTCCACACAGTTGGGAGATTCCGTCTACCGCAGCGAAAGCGCGGTCAATCGCACGATCTGGCTTTTGATGAACGACCGGGCGGTATTTCCGGACCGGGCATTGAAAAAGGAGAGTGAGCAGTTATTGCGACGGGAACGATTTCAGGCGGACGGTCAGCCGCGATTTTTCCTGGTGGATGAAACCGCGGTTGAGGTCGTCATTCGGGATATGAATGCCGGAATAACACTTTCCGGGTATAATCCGGGGGCCGCATTCAACTTCCTGACGGCCCGGCTGAATGACAATCCGACATTGAAGCAGCATTTCGACCCATTCAGGAACCGGTTGATGGATTACACGGATTCGGATGAGCTGCTTCGGCCGAACGGCATGGAGCGCGCCGATTACGAAACCATGAAGCTTCGACCACTGCCCCGCAATGCGCCGCTTCAGTTCCGCGAGGAGATCCTGTGGATACCCGGCTCGGAATATTTCATCAGGCCGGATTCCGGCGGCCGTTTGGCGGATATCAACCTGGTTCCTCCGCGCGGGTTGCGCTTCACCGCCGGCCGTCCGCACTTTTTCAGTGCCTCGCTGGAGCTGATTCAGGACAAATGCGATTTTACCGACCGGGAGCTGGAAACCATTGCGGAATTAAGGCAACGAATCGTAGCCGGTGAGAGTTCCATAGAGGAAGCATTTTCTCATTATCCGCTCTGGTATGAAACCTTGAAAAAACAGTTCTCTTTTACGGAATCAGCCTATTACACCCTGGAAGCAAAGATATCGCCGCAGGAAAAAATTCCGTCTCGCCGATTGTTGGTTTCCCTTCGGTTAAGCAGTGCTTTAGGCGAACAGAATATACAATTTTACGAATGGATAATCTTATAAGTGGAGTTGAACACATTTTTTTTAGCTTTTCTTCACTTCATCTATTGACATCCGGTTTGTTTTGAGGTATAATTGAAGTAGTTGATGTCGGAGCCGTTTTCAGGTTTGTGAGATTCAATCGAGTGACTGACTGCTTGAGGGGGAATCATGGGATCAATGAAATCCAGTCCGCAGAGTACTGAAGCATCGCTGCGATCCGTGTTTCCCCCATCAATTTCATACGCTATCATTCGTCCTTTTTATAGCAACGGGACCTATTTCAAGCAGGAGGTAGCGTATGACATCGAAGCTTTCACTGTTCCTGTTCCTTTGTGCCGCCGGGTGTTATCTGGGGGCGGCGGATACTCCTGCTGAAACTGCCGCGCCGCCTGAAACCAAAGAGGCGCTTGTCATTTCATCTTTGCCTGACAATATCAAACTGATTATCGGGCAAGGCAAGGATACATTCTACGTTCCGCGCGTAAAGGCGATCCACGCCCTGCCGACTAATATGCCGCAGGATCAGATTGATGCCTGTTACGACTTCCTCTATCAGAAACTCGAAAAGCAGTCCCTGCCGGATCTCCAGTTCAACGGCCTGAAAAACGAACTGGTCTTCGCGCTGATGAAACAGCGCAGGAAACCCGCCGAACTCGCCGGTCATCTGGTCAAGATGTATAAGGATAAATCCTACGACACCACATGGCGTGATTACTGTGTCCAGTTCTTCGGGAAGTGGTATCCGAATGCCCCCGACAACCAGGGACGCAAAGAGATGGTGGCCGGCCTGTGGGACGCATTGAAGAATGAACGGGACACCCGCATTGCGGGAGCAGCAAGTTCGCAGCTGTGCTTCCTCGCCCGCAAACATCCGGAATTCAGCAAAGACGAAGTGTCCGCCGCCAGTCTGGATGCCTTGACCGATCCCAAATGCGCCAACATCAGCAAAGTGGCCCTCCTGCAGACGTGCGCAATCCTCGGTAATGAAAAAGCTTTGCCTGTTGCACGAAAGATTGCAGCAGTTGAGAAAAATCCAATCATGAGGGCATCCGCCATTGCCGCAATTGGGATTCTCGGTAATCAGGAGGACTTAAAATTTCTCCGGGAACTGGAAATTTCTCCTAATATACGTATATCCCAAGCCGCTAAGACCGCAACAGAAAAGATTACATCCAAGACTCAAAAATAAACTTAAGGAGCAAATACTATGAAAAAACGAACAATGCTCATTATGTTATTGTGTGTAGTTAGTATTTACTCTTGGACTGCCAATCTTCCCCCGAACGAAAATCCTAAACCCCAACCAGATTGTTGTAAAAATCAACCATGTAATGATTGTGTAAGTTATCAAATCACTTTTGGTCGTGCAGCTAATGAGCCAACCATTCCAGATGGACAATTCTCTATCTATACTTTACGTCCAAATTTAAATCTTTTTTCCCCTGCAAATTTACACTATTACCATCCCTTATTTACCCAAATTATTAAAGATGAAATTTCCTCGGGAGAAAGAATTGTACAACTTCAAGGAGAAAATCGAGAAGCTGAAACATATATATTTCGCTCCGGAGAAAGTATCGGCTATCCAGGCGAAGGATTTAGAACCAAGCTTAACCAAACCCTTGTTATGCTTGATGCTGAAAAACAACCAACGACGGAGACTCCTATTTTTTATCGTTTACAAAAATCAAATGGAAGCCAAATAATATATTCTGTGATATCTCGAAAAGCAATCACATATATTACACCAACCGGGAGAATTCTCTCGGCAGATTCACGTGATCTCCGACTCGAAGTTATTTATAGTACATTAGGTGGTCCCCAGCAGGTTTATTCAGGGGTTGATGGACTCGCTGATATAGTTGTTGTAGATGAAGAACTTGGATATATTTTAGGATACGAAATCCGTATATATGCCCCAGAACAAGTTGGTGATAAAAACGATAACGGGCTTTACACTGTTGAAGGGTCTCCTCATACTATTTATAGGATTCAAAATCCAAGTCGCCCTTCTCTTGGAGGCTACACTACCACAGATCCCAGTACAGGAGAAGAAATTTCTGTTCAAACAGTGGAGCCCCCGGATATTCGAAATGTAATCATCTCAAAAAAAGTTGCCGGTTTATCTTTTAATACCAAATACAGTTACAGTGACATTGCCGATGATTGGATAATGAATCGTGGCGATGGAGAAGAAATTACAGTAAAAGAGCAAACTTGGAATTCATCTCATACAGTGTGTACAGAAATTAAGCAAATCAAGGACAATCAAGGAAAAGTATCATATCAAGAAACAATTACAAAGCAAAAATTCTCTTTTGGAGATGCAATTACCCAAAGAGTTGTTGGTGATGGAGAAAATGCACCAACAACTTGGTATGGTTATTATACAGATAGTTCTCAACTTGGTTGCTATGGAAAACGTTATTGGGAACGGCATTCAAATGGTACATGGAAAAAATTTTACTATGATAATCAGGAACGCATAATTCAACAAGTTTCTCCATTTAAAAATCAAGATATTGATGTTTCACTAACTGATGCAAGGGTAATATATTATCTTTATAGCCCTGTAGATGCACGAGATGTTCCTTATGTAAATGATCCACGTCCACGAGTAAAAGAAACGAAAATTGGTGGAGTTACAACCCATAAAGAATATTTTGCGTATTTTGTAAACACAGATGGCGAATATGTTGAAATTCATGAACAATGTCAATTAGAAACAGCAGAATATGGAAATGCAACAAATGCAAGAACAGAACGAATATATTATGCTTCTGATGCTGATCTTGCCTCAGCCGGTCGCCTCAAAAGCATAAAATTTCCTAATGGTAAGCTCGATACCTATACCTATGCTTATGGAAATTACCTTCCTAATGCAATACCACAAAATGCAACTTTTGTTCCTGCTAGTAATGGGTTAGCATTACGATCCACTATTGTTCATGGGACTTGGGATAACCCGGCTGGTATTGCTTTCAAAAGTACTAAAGAAGAATGCATTAGTGATTGTTATGGCAATCAGGTAATGAAACGTAAATACATCTGTCTCGACGATAATGGTACTTCATATGATGAATTTTACTGGCAAGTTATGACATACAATAGTGAACATAAGTTATTAAATACATATAATTCAAAAAACGAAGAAATGAATATAACTTGGAACTGTTGTGAAATGGAATCCTTTTCAGATATTAACGGTATTCAATATTCTTTTACGTACGATAATCTAATGCGGTTAAAATCTCAGAGAAAATTAGCTGCCGCAGACCAACTAGGCAAGGAAATAGTTTATTCATATAATTCATCAGGTAAAATTCTGAGAAAAGTATCTGAAATCTCAGATGAAATCTTTTCTTATGATCTAAGTGGTCGTCTCATTTCCCAAACCTTACCATCCGGTATTAATATTATTTTTCAATACGAAAATGAAAACACGGGAAGTTCTGTAACAAAAACCCAACAAAATCAATTGACCCAAAAAACAAGTTATTATAAGGATCTTTTCTTGAAAAGTGTTACAGGAACAATGCAAGTTTCTGAATTTTATGATTATGGAGTTTTGCCAAGTGGAAAGTTTTGGATCAAAAAAAGTATGGGGACGGAAGACAGTATGCGTTGGGAAACGGTATATTATGATTTAAATAATCGGATATGCAAAAAAGAAAAATCTGGCTTCAATGGTAATATACTTGAAGAGTTTTATATATATAATTCTTTCGGACAGCTGAGTAAAATTCAGAGAACTAATCAACCTTCAGTTTTATTTGTTTACAATAATTGGGGAGAACTTACCCAAATCGGCTTTGATGCCAATGGAGATGGTATTTTAGAGCTAGCATCTAAGGATCGAATTCTTCAAACAGAGTTATCATTACAAAATGAGAATGGTCATTGGTGGAAAGTAACGAAGCGATCTATATATGGAACAGAAAACGTCGATCATCAAACAATTTACGAAATTCAGAAAGAAAAAATTACGAATTTAGCTCCCAATATAATAAGTGAAATTATTTCAACAGATATTTACGGTAATACAACTACTGAAAAATGGCATATTGATCGAGAAAAGAAAATCACGAAATTTTCCATTCTGTTTCCATTTTCATTAAAGCCATTTGAAAAAATATTTGTTAATGGATATCTCAATATGATTAATAATTATGATGGTAGAACTATGGCTTATTATCGGGACGGCTGGGGAAGAATCATATCAGAAACAACATCACGATTGGGAACCTCATATTTTACTTATCATGATAATGGAAGTGGGAAAATTGGAAAATTGGCCTCAGAGACAGATCCTGCAGGAAATAAATATGAATATGATTACGAGGAATTACGGGGACTTCTATCGATGATAAAAGACCCTTTAGACCAGTATACTTTTTATTCTTACAATTCTTTTGGTAAACGTACGCGAACTTGGGGAAGTAAAGTCTATCCACAACAATACAATTATGATCATCTAGGACAAATGACTGAATTAGTGACATTCCGTCAAGGAAGTGGTTGGGATAATAACTCTTGGCCTCAAGACATATCAGCAGGTGAAATTACCAAATGGACATATGATGCTGCTTCAGGGTTGCTTATCTCAAAGATTTATGCAAATCAAGCGATTGTCAACTTTTCCTATTCTGCTGATGGCAAACTTACTCATAGAGAGTGGGCGAGGCAAATAGCAGGTGATAAACTGAGCACAATATATGGGTATAACGATTTTGGACAACTGAAAACAGTCACTTATTCAGATGACACACCGTCTCTTTCATTTACGTACAACCGATTAGGGTTGTACCAATCAATCATAGATCAAGCAGGTTCGCGCAATTTTACATATAATGAGTATTTTGATGTGATCAAAGAATCACTTCTTGGATCGAATAATATAACTATAAACCGCTCTTACGCCGTGAATGGGGTCAAGGGACGATATACTGGGTTAAATGTTAATGAATATGAACTTTATGCATATAGTTATGATGATTTAGGACGCCTTTCCGATATTATAACTTCAGATGGTGAATTCAATTATTCAAGATTAAGCGATAGTAATCTAATTTCAGAAATCAATCGTCCTAATGAAACTACAACAACATTTACATATGAAACCACGCGGGATCTGATCCAAAAAATATCCACAGTAAATATAAGTGATATTGAATATGTTAACAATGGACTTGGATATAGAATTATCCAAAAAAACAATAATCTAGTATCTGATTCATCTGAAACTTATACTTTTTCATATAATAATAAAAACGAAATAATCTCATGTCATACAAATTACATTGAAGATTATTCCTATATTTTCTCATATGACAATATAGGAAATTTTATTGAAGCTAACTCATCAGGGCAAACTAATAATTACATTACCAACAATGTAAATCAATATACTTCTTATAATACAAATCAAACTGTAAATGAATTGTCATATGATGCTGATGGCAATACTTGTAGTTATAATGGCTGGGAGCTTATTTGGAATGGAGAAAACCGTCTGATTGAAATGACAAATACTGATACACGTTTAACATTTAAATACGACTATATGGGAAGACGCATTGAAAAATCAATATTGAAAAAATCAGGAGATAATTGGGAACTGCTAAAAAATAGAAGGTTTACATATGATAATTATAAACTAATCGAGGAAAGAGATGGACTCAATAATAATACTTTATTGTATAGATATATCTGGCAGCCTAAAGAATCATTAGATGCAGAAGTTCCACTTTGCATTCAAGATATTGTTGCAGAAAAACAATATTTTTATTTAACTGATGGTAATAAAAATGTCTATCAGATTATTGATGAGACAGGTAATATCGTTGCTGAATATAAATATGACCCATTTGGTAAAATTGTAAAAATTTCAGGAAGCTTTGCCACAAATAATCCAATTCGATTCAGCAGTGAATATTATGATAGTGAAACAGGACTCATATATTTTAATTATAGATATTATTCTCCTCAGCTAGGGCGATGGTTATCAAGAGATCCTCTGGGAGAAAATGGTGGAATAAATTTATATGCTTATGTCGGTAATTCACCAATAAGTCGCTTTGATCTTTTGGGTCTGTATCCTACTTCGCGGAATCCATCGCGATACTACCCAACACCTACCAATATACAAGAGTATTATGAACGGGATAGACAAGCTCAGGAAGATGCAAGAAGACAAAGACAAAAAGATTTTGACGAATGGGTTGAAAATGAGAAAAAACAGATTTATGATGAAGATGGCAACATCCGTCCTGATTCATGGATAAGAGGTTTGACCCCTTGTCCGGAAAATTATGACGGCTATGATCCTAATGAATGGGAAGATGGTGGAATTATTTTTTCTGCTCTACAAACATTACCTTCTCCATTTGGTTCTTTTCATCCCGGGGGAAAAAAAGAATTGAGAACAAAAAATCCCCAAGGAGGACCAGGAAATCAATGTATTTATGATGAATGTGGAAATTTAATCTCTGATCCTCCCGGGGCAGGTTCTGCTGACAAAACCTCTCCTAATCATGACCAAGGGGGGCATATGGATGACGATGTCGTTCCATACAAACACGCTCGTGGTTTGGATTCTCAAAATGGAAAAGATGATAATCAGCGAAAATATTATGATGCACGTCCTTCTGTTTATCAGAATGGAAATAACGTGTATGTCAATGGCAAAAATGCCGGCCCCGTGAGTGAATGGTAATTATCTTGTTGAGATGAGGGAAAAATGTTAACAGGTTATATAGTCATTTCTTGTATCAATTTATTTTTATTGGTACTTTTAACAAAGTATTTCTATCAAACATTGTCTTGTATCGAAACAATGGTCTTAGCTTTTTTATTACTTTGCCAATCTTTAGTGCCAGTCAGTCTAGCCCTGCTACACTCAGCAATGATTGTTTCTGGACGTTATTTTACTTATCTTTTTCTTAGCTCTTTGATTTTCATTTTTATTTTAATAGTACTTTATTCAATACTGATCATGGTAAAAAAATCAAAGGAGATTACTCGAATAAAAATTGGGTTTACATGCATTATTATCTCAGTAGTCATTGATATAATTTATTTAATTTATTTCCTTCAAGGACTGGCATAGATATCAACTAATCTCTTGGGCGTTAGTTCGATATCTCGAGGCTCCGCCTCGGGGATAGTTTGACCGGTAGTAAAAAACTTCATTAAAAAATCAATATAATATGAACGTATATGCCCAGTGAGCCCCATCTAGAAATCCTCCCGAAGTGAGATTACCTTGCCTCCGTAACTTGAAACCGGGAGGCGCAAATGGAACGAGAAAGGCGTAGTCGTGACTACTGGCGGGAACAGTTGTCGGAATATTGGGATGGCGGTTTAACGATTCAGGAATATTGCGAGCTGAAAGATTTGCCATATGAGAATGTACGTCGCTGGATAGGGATCTTGAAGAAGGAGCGTGAGGGAAAATCCCCTGCCTCCGGAGAGTTGGAGTTTGTAGAAGTTCCTTTGGCGGCAGGAGGAGCCCGGAACGGTTCCGACAGCGGAATAAGCCTTCACGCTGCAGGTTTTGAAATTCAAGTTACGTGTGATTTCGATCAAGCGACCTTGCTCAATGTTTTGACGGTATTGAGGACGTTGGCATGTTCGGTTTCAGCGGAGCAATAAAGTTCTACTATTGCCCCACGCCGATCAGCATGCGCAAATCGTTTGACGGTCTTGCGGGAGCGGTGGAAGAATATATTCAGCAGGAGCCGGAATCTGGTCACGCTTTCGTATTTTTCGGTCGCAGTCGCAAAATGGTGAAGATTTTGCAATGGCAGGGAGATGGCTTTACGATTTGGATGAAGCGCTTGGAAAGCGGTGCCTTTCACCTTCCCAAATCGGCGGAAGGGCGGATTGAATTGTCCAGTCGAGAACTTGCAGCGCTCCTGTCCGGGATCAAACCGCATCGCTATTACAAAAGATACTCGAAAAAGTCTTGACTGGACTTGAATTTGAGTAGGAATCCGGTATATTCTCATTATGGTATTACCGGTGGTTACAACTTTGGATGAGGCGCGACACGCCATCCGGGATTTGGCTGAGGAGAATGAAAAGCTCAGCAATGAGTTAGCGTGGTTCAGACGCCAGATGTTCGGTTCCAAAACGGAGCATTATATTCCTGAGGATGAAACTCCATCGCTTTTTCCTGAAGAAGAGGAGGAAGCTCCTATTGAGAAAGCTCCTCAGAAGGTGTCGGAACACGAACGTAGAGTCCGACAGCCGAATGCTCTTTCTGAAATTCCATCTGACCTGCCGCGCGAGGAACGCATCATTGATGTTCCGGAAGAAAAGCGGCAGGGAATGACTTTGATCGGCTACGAGGAAAGCGAACGAATCGCTTACCGCACCGGATTATATGTGATTCATTTCAAGCGGGCCAAATATGCCGATCCCTCTGATGCGTTGCGCGGTGTAGTTACGGCTCCGGCTCCGGGAGATGTTTTCGATTCGGTCAGCGGCAGAACTCGTTATGACATTTCTTTCGTAGCAAAAGTGGCGGCGGACAAGGTGGAGAATGCTATCCCTCTGGAACGCCAGGCACGAATGTTCAGCAGCGATGGATTGCCGGTGGCTCCATCCACTCTGGAAGATCTCTACAAGCGCACGGCAGATGCCTTGCTGCCCCTTTATGAACGGATGGTTGACCGGATTATGCAGTGCGATATCCTTCATGCGGATGAAACGTTCATCAAACTAATGGTCAAGGGGGCAAAGAAGTGTAAGCAAGCATATCTGTGGTGTCGATTGACTGGAGTCGGGCCGCCGATGATCGCTTTTCACTTTTCACCGTCCCGATCCCGGGATGTCGCAAAAAGTCTGCTCGGAGATTACTCCGGAACAATCATCAGAGACTCTTACGCGGCCTATGAAAAACTGGACTGCGAGGTTGCATGTTGCTGGGCACATGCCCGCAGGCGCTTTCTGCAAGCCGTTGAAAACGGATATGGAAAAGCTGAGCCTCTGTTGAAAATTATACAGGAACTCTACCAAATTGAGCGTGTTGCAAAAGAGCGGGCAGAAAAGAAGGGCACGGAAACCGCCCTCTTTCAAGAGCGGAAAAATGCACGCCGGCAGTCTCAGAAGCTGGTCCAGGAATTTTTTGCGCAGTGCCGGGTTCTCAAGGAGTCGGAGCGTCCATCTTCACCGGTCGCGCAAGCCATTTCTTATGCGTTGAACATTGAAGCGGAACTCAAAAAGTTCCTGAAGGATTCCCGATTGAACATCGACAACAATCCGGCTGAGCGCCTCAATCGAGGAATTGCGATCATCCGAAAGAACTGTCTCTTTGCCGGAAGTGAAGCCGGTGGTCAGCGTCTCGCAATCCTGTATTCATTCGCTGCAACATGCAAAGCGAACGGCATCTGCTTTCGCAAGTGGCTCGAAGACGTTCTGCCGCGTTTGAATGCCACTCCGGCAGAGCAGATTGATTCTCTGATCCCCAAGGGAGAAGCAAAATAGTCAATAAGCTCAGGCTCATTATTATGAAGCGGGGAATGCCGTCTGGCGCTCAAACGCCAGACGGCATCATTTTTCTCCTGGCTCTAATT
>ERZ791909.1266-NODE-1266-length-18265-cov-20.716035_pt1 | contig 18265 bp, 10 predicted proteins | sample MGYA00510143_ERZ791909 | MGnify/ENA primary metagenome ERZ791909 (study PRJEB30046, sample SAMN00792093) | human gut metagenome | study: EMG produced TPA metagenomics assembly of the A metagenome-wide association study of gut microbiota in type 2... | reverse complement strand
GGCAACCTGATGGTCGGTGCAAACTGCGCCGGTTTCCTGAAGGTGGCCACCGCCATGATGGCACAGGGCATCACCTACTGATCCCACTGCATCGTTTCAGGGGCTGCATCCGAAGGGGTGCGGCCCCTTTTTTTTCCTGCATATTTCCTCTGTCCGTTGTCCATACTCCCTTTGCCAGAAAGCGAAGGGAGTATTTTTATGGATGAGCAGATGTTTTGTTTCCAATGTGAGCAGGCGGCCAACGGGACTGCCTGTACCGGTCGGGCAGGTGTGTGCGGGAAATCGGCTCCGACCGCAGCGGCGCAGGACCGGCTGACCGGTGCCCTGATCCGGTATGCGGAGCAGCTCATTGGCGAAGGCCGTGCTCCGGCTCCGGAGCAGGCTTTGCTGCTGATGCAGGGGCTGTTCACCACCATCACCAATGTAAATTTTGACGAGCACACCGTCGGGCAGCTGATCGAGAAGATCCACGCCGCCTGTCCGGGCATTGCCGAGGACTATGATATGCAGCAGCTCTGGCAGGAGCCTGACCCGGATGTGCGAAGCCTGAAATGCTTTGTGCTGTTCAGCCTGCGGGGAATGGCCGCTTATAACTATCATGCTCGGGTGCTGGGCCGCATCGACCCGGAGCTGGACAAATTTTACTGTACCGCCCTGAAGGCAGTGGGCACCTCGGGGCTATCCATGGAGGAGCTTTGGCTCCTGGTGCAAAGGACCGGAGAAGCCAGCTTCCGCACCATGGAACTGCTGGATCATGCCAACACCGGTGCCTTTGGCGAACCGGAACCGACAGAAGTCCCTCTGACCATCGAGAAAGGGCCTTTCATCGTCATTTCCGGCCACGACCTTTACGACACCCAGCAGCTTTTGGCCCAGACCGAGGGCAAGGGCATCAACGTTTATACCCACTCGGAACTCCTGCCCGCCCACGGTTATCCGGAGCTGAAAAAGCGCTATTCGCACCTCAAGGGAAATTTCGGCACCGCCTGGCAGAACCAGCAGTCGGAGTTTGAGGATATCCCTGCCCCCATCCTCTTCACCACAAACTGTATCATGCCGCTGCGCCCCAGCTACGCCGACCGGGTCTTTACCACCTCGGTGGTCTCCTATCCCGGGGTGCCGCACATCGGGGAGGACCGGGACTTCACCCCCGTCATCCGGAAAGCGCTGGAACTGGGCGGCTACCCGGAGGATACCATCATCCCGGGCATGAACGGCGGCAAAACGGTCACCACCGGCTTTGCGCGGAGCGCTGTGCTCTCCCACGCCAATGAGATCGTTGCGGCCGTGAAAAGCGGGCAGATCCGCCACTTCTTCCTGGTGGGCGGCTGCGACGGTACCCGGCCCACCCGCCGCTACTACACCGAGTTTGCCCGCCTTACCCCGCCCGACACCATCCTGCTGACCCTGGCCTGCGGCAAGTTCCGCCTGAACGACCTGCCCCTTGGCACCGTGCCGGGCACCGGCCTGCCCCGCATCTTGGACGTGGGCCAGTGCAATGACGCCTACAGCGCCATCCGCATCGCATTGGCGCTGGCCGACGCCTTTGGCTGCGGCGTCAACGACCTGCCCCTCTCGCTGGTGCTGTGCTGGTTTGAGCAGAAGGCCGTGTGCATCCTCATCGCGCTGCTGGCGCTGGGCATCCGGAACATCCGGCTGGGGCCTACCCTGCCCCCGTTCCTCTCGCCGGGGGTGGTGCGCACCCTGCAGGAACGGTACGGCCTCAAGCCCATTGCCACCCCGGAAGCCGACCTGCAGGCCATTCTGGGCGGGTGAGGTTTCGTTTGGTTATTTTGCAACAAACCCGCAAATCAAAGCATTCCTGAGTCCTGAGTGTTCCGCATCACTCAGGGCAAATCCCTCCAAACCGCCGTACCCGCGTGCACAACGCCGGGTGCGGCGGTTTTGCTTGTATACCGCGCACAGCTGCGGGGGCTCGCGGCGTTTCGCACAAGAAGCGGCGCAATGTGTGTAGCATATTTGGTGCAGCTGTCACTTGAAGATTTTTCAGGAATCTGTATAATATCAGGTATCGGAACAAAGGCGTTCCGCAGGGGCATCCTATGCCCTTGCGGGGCGCTTTTTTCTTTTTGCAGGGGATAAAAAGCTGCAGAGGGTGCCGCAGCCCCCGGTAAACAAGTAAAAAGGATGGGAAAGACTATGGAAAACTTTACAGAGCAGAAAACCACCCTTGGTCTGTACGACCCACAGTTCGAGCACGATGCCTGCGGCATCGGCGCTGTGGTGGACATCAAGGGACGTAAAAGCCACCAGACGGTGGACGATGCACTGTCCATCGTAGAGCGGCTGGAGCACCGCGCCGGTAAGGACGCCGAGGGCAAGACCGGCGACGGCGTGGGCATCCTGCTGCAGATCAGCCACAAGTTCTTCTCCAAGGTGGCCGAGGAGCTGAACATCCGGCTGGGCAACGAGCGGGAGTACGGCGTGGGTATGTTCTTCTTCCCCCAGAACGAGCACCTGCGGGCACAGGCCATGAAGCTGTTCGAGGTGGTCACCCGCAAGGAGGGGCTGGAGTTTCTGGCATGGCGCGAAGTGCCCGTAGACCCCGATGCCGTGGGGCAGAAGGCGCGGGACTGCATGCCCGCCATCTGGCAGTGCTTCATCAAAAAGCCTGCCAAGGTAAGCAAGGGCATCGAGTTTGACCGCCGCCTGTACATCGTGCGCCGCGTGTTCGAGCAGGCCAGCAACGGCACCTATGTGCCCAGCCTGTCCAGCCGCACCATCGTGTATAAGGGTATGTTCCTCGTGCACGACCTGCGCCGCTTCTACGCTGATCTGCAGGACCCGGATTATGAATCCGCCATCGGCATGGTGCACAGCCGCTTTTCTACCAACACCAACCCCAGCTGGATGCGTGCACACCCCAACCGCTTTATCCTGCACAACGGCGAGATCAACACCATCAAGGGCAACACCGACGCCATGCTGGCGCGTGAGGAGAGCATCTCCAGCCCCATTTTGCAGGACGATATGAACAAGATCCTGCCCATCATCAACACCTCCGGTTCGGACTCCGCCATGCTGGATAACGCGTTGGAGTTCATGGTGATGAACGGCATGGACCTGCCGCTGGCTGTGATGATCACCATCCCCGAGCCGTGGGAGAACAACAAGAACATCAGCCAGAAAAAGCGGGATTTCTACCAGTACTACGCCACCATGCTGGAGCCATGGGACGGCCCCGCCGCCATCCTGTTCTCGGACGGTGATGTGATGGGCGCGGTGCTGGACCGCAACGGTCTACGCCCCAGCCGCTACTACATCACCAAGGACGGCCGCATGATCCTGTCCTCTGAGGTGGGTGTGCTGGAATGCGACCCGGAGAATATTCTGGTCAAGGAGCGCCTGCGTCCCGGCAAGATGCTGCTGGTGGATACCGTCAAGGGCGAGGTGGTGGACGATGAAAAGCTGAAGGAGCTTTACGCCAGCCGCGAGCCCTACGGCGAGTGGATCGACCGCAATCTGGTGCAGCTGAGCGGGCTGAAGATCCCCAACGTGAAGGTGGAAAGCTACACCGGCGAGCAGCTGACCCGGCTGCAGAAGGTGTTCGGCTACAAGTACGAGGACGTGAACACCATGATCCTTGCCATGGCGCGGGCGGGCGCAGAGCCCTCCGGTGCCATGGGTACCGACACCCCGCTGGCCGTGCTCAGCAGCCAGCATCCCCCGCTGTTCAACTACTTTAAGCAGCGGTTCGCACAGGTGACGAACCCGCCCATTGACGCCATCCGGGAAAAGGTGGTCACCTCCACCAGCGTTTACATCGGTGCCCACGGCAATCTGCTGGAGGATAAGCCCGAGAACTGCAAGGTGCTCAAGGTGCACAACCCCATCCTGACCAACACCGACCTGTTGAAGATCAAGTACATGAACGTGCCGGGCTTCAAGGTGGCTACGGTGTCCATCAACTACTACAAGAACACCAGTCTGGAAAAGGCCATCGACCGGGTATTTCTGGAAGTGGATCGCGCCTACAAGGAGGGTGCAAACATCATCATCCTGTCCGACCGGGACGTGGATGAATACCATGTGACCATTCCCAGCCTGCTGGCTGTTTCGGCAGTGTCCCAGTACCTCATCCGCACCAAAAAGAGCACCGCGCTGGCACTGATTTTGGAGAGCGCCGAGCCCCGGGAGGTGCACCACTTTGCCACCCTGTTGGGCTACGGTGCCTGCGCCATCAACCCCTATCTGGCACACGAGACCATCGGGCAGCTGATCGACGAGGGTCTGCTGGACAAGGACTATTACGCCGCTGTGCAGGACTACGACAACGCCATCCTCAACGGCATCGTGAAGATCGCCTCCAAGATGGGCATTTCCACCATCCAGAGCTACCAGAGCAGCCAGATCTTCGAGGCTGTGGGCATCTCGAAGGAGGTCATCGACAAATACTTCACCGGCACGGTGAGCCGCGTGGGCGGCATCAGCATGGCAGACATTCAGGCCGATGTGGAGGCGCTGCATAACGCTGCCTTTGACCCGCTGGGGCTGGATATCAACATGGAGCTTGCCGACAGCGGTGCCCACAAGTTCCGCAGCGGCAAGGAAGAGCACCTGTTCAACCCCCAGACCATCCACCTGTTCCAGAAAGCCTGCCGCACCGGCGATTACGCCACCTTCAAGCAGTTCACCCAGACGGTGGACAACATGGGTGCCGAGGGCGTGCATCTGCGCAGTCTGCTGGACTTCAACTACGCCGCAGACGGCGGCATCCCGCTGGAAGAAGTAGAGCCGGTCTCCAGCATCGTCAAGCGGTTCAAGGGCGCTGCCATGAGCTACGGCGCACTGAGCAGTGAGGCGCACGAGACCATTGCCATTGCCCTGAACCGTCTGGGCGGCCGCAGCAATACCGGTGAGGGCGGCGAGCCTGAGGAACGCTACCACAGCGAGAGCAATTCCAAGATCAAGCAGGTGGCCTCTGCCCGCTTTGGCGTGACCAGCAAATATCTGGTCAGCGCCGAGGAGATCCAGATCAAGCTGGCACAGGGCGCAAAGCCCGGCGAGGGCGGCAACCTGCCCGGTGCCAAGGTGTATCCGTGGATCGCCAAGACCCGCCACAGCACCACCGGCGTGGGCCTGATCTCTCCCCCGCCCCACCACGATATCTACTCCATCGAGGATCTGGCAGAGCTGATCTACGATCTGAAAAACGCCAACCGCAGCGCCAACATCAACGTCAAGCTAGTCAGCGAGGCCGGTGTCGGCACCATTGCCGCCGGTGTTGCCAAGGGCGGCGCACAGGTCATTCTGGTGTCCGGCTATGACGGCGGCACCGGTGCTGCACCCCGCACCTCCATCAAGCACGCAGGTCTGCCTTGGGAGCTGGGCATCGCCGAGACCCACCAGACCCTGATCCTGAACGGTCTGCGCACCCGTGTGCGCATTGAGAGCGACTCCAAGCTGCTGTCCGGCCGGGATGTAGCCATCAGCTGCATGCTGGGCGCCGAGGAGTTCGGCTTCGGCACTACCCTGCTGATGGCAGAGGGCTGCGTGATGATGCGTGTGTGCAATCTGGACACCTGCCCCATGGGCATCTGCACTCAGAACCCCGAGCTGCGCAAGAACTTCAAGGGCAAGCCGGAGTACATCATAAACTACCTCACCTTTGTGGCAGAGGAGCTGCGAGAGTACATGGCAAAGCTAGGCGTGCGCACCGTGGACGAGCTGGTGGGCCGCACCGACCTGCTGCGGGTCAAGCCCGCTGCCCCGGGCAGCCGCGCCGCAAAGCTGGATCTGGATTGCATTCTGCACAACCCCGCCATTGCAAACAGTAACGTCCACTTCATCAAGGAGGACAGCTACGACTTCCATCTGGAAAACACGCTGGACATGAAGGTGCTGATGAAGAAGTTCAAGCTGGGCAGCAAGGCTCCCCAGAGCGTCAGCCTGAATGTTTCCAACGTGGATCGCGCCTTTGGTGCCATCTTTGGCAGCGAGATCACCCGCAAATACGGCAACGACCTGCCGGACGATGTGTACACCGTGCACTGCACCGGTGCAGGCGGCCAGAGCTTTGGTGCCTTTATCCCCAATGGCCTGACGCTGGAGCTGGTGGGCGACTGCAACGACTACATGGGCAAGGGCCTTTCCGGCGGCAAGATCATCGTGCGCCCGCCGCAGGGCATCGACTTCAAGCCCGAGGAGAACATCATCACCGGTAACGTGGCGCTGTACGGCGCTACCAGCGGCAAGGCGTTCATCTCCGGCGTGGCCGGCGAGCGCTTCTGCGTGCGCAACAGCGGTGCTACCGCCGTTGTAGAGGGCGTGGGCGACCACGGCTGCGAGTACATGACCGGCGGCACCGTGGTGGTACTGGGCCAGACCGGCAAAAACTTTGCAGCCGGTATGACCGGCGGCATTGCCTATGTGCTGGACGAAAACTGGGACTTCTACCAGCGGGTGAACAAGGAGACCGTCAGCCTAGAGCCGGTGGAGCACAAGTACGATGTTGCCACCCTGAAGGAGCTGATCCGCGCCCATGTGGAGGCCACCGGCTCTCCGCGCGGCAAGGAGATTCTGGACAATTTCAGTGCGTTCCTGCCCAAATTCAAAAAGGTGCTGCCTTACGATTACGACCGCATGCTGCGGGTCATCGCCTCGGTGGAGGAGCGTGGTCTGGACGGCGAGCAGGCACAGATCGAAGCATTTTATGCAGTGCAGAAGCATAAGTAAGGAGGGGCAGCAGCATGGGTAAGACAACAGGATTTATGGATTATGCGCGCAAGACCAGCACGGACGTTGCGCCGCTGGAGCGCCTTGAAAATTTTAACGAGTTCCACATCTGGCTCTCGCGGGAGCAGCAGCAGACGCAGGCCGCCCGCTGCATGGACTGCGGCGTGCCCTTCTGTCAGGCAGGCATGATGATCGGCGGCATGGCCTCCGGCTGTCCGCTGAACAATCTCATCCCGGAGTGGAACGATCTGGTGTACCACGGCAAGTGGGAACTGGCGCTCCACCGCCTGATGGCCACCAACCGCTTCCCGGAGTTTACCAGCCGGGTGTGCCCCGCCCTGTGTGAGGCCGCCTGCACCTGCGGGGATGTGACCGGCAGCAGCGTCACCGTGCGCGAAAACGAGCACGCCATCATCGAGACGGCCTACGCCAAAAACTGGCTGACCGCCACCCCGCCGCCGACCCGCACCGGCAAGAGCGTTGCCGTGGTGGGCAGCGGCCCTGCGGGGCTTTCAGTGGCCGAGTACCTGAATAAGCGCGGCCACGCCGTCACGGTGTTTGAACGCGCCGACCGCGTGGGAGGCCTTTTGATGTACGGCATCCCCAACATGAAGCTGGACAAGGCAGTCATCGAGCGCCGGGTCAAGCTGATGCAGGCCGAAGGTGTTGTGTTCCGCACCGGCATGGATGTGGGCGGTGCCGTGCCCGCCGAGCAGCTGCTGGCAGATTTTGATGCCGTAGTGCTGTGCTGCGGCGCAAAAAAGCCCCGCGACCTGAACGTGCCCGGCCGGGACGCCAAGGGCGTGCACTTTGCGGTGGACTACCTGACCAGCGTGACCAAGAGCCTGCTGGACTCGGGTTTTGCAGACGGCAAGGCCATCAACGCAGCCGGCAAAAATGTGCTGGTCATCGGCGGCGGCGACACCGGCAACGACTGTCAGGGCACTGCCCTGCGGCAGGGCTGCGCCGACCTGATGGCACTGGAAATGATGCCGCAGCCCCCTGTCGAGCGCACCGCCGCAAACCCGTGGCCGGAGTGGCCCCGGGTGCTGAAGGTGGATTACGGCCAGACCGAGTGCATTGCAAAGTTCGGCAAGGACCCGCGTGTGTACCAGACTACCGTCAAGGAGTTTTTGAAGGACGAGGCCGGTAACCTGACCGGTGCCGTCATCAGCTGCCTGAAGCCGGAGCGCGACCCCGAGACCGGCCGCACCAGCATGGTGCCCACCGGCAAGGAATTTACCTACGACTGCCAGCTGGCGTTTATCGCCGCAGGCTTTACCGGCTGCGAAAACTACACAGCCGATGCCTTTGGGGTGGAGCTGACCGCCCGGGGCAATGTAGCCGACCACAGCTTTAAGACCAACGTGGACAAGGTGTTCGTCTGCGGCGATATGCGCCGCGGCCAGAGCCTTGTGGTGTGGGGTCTGCGCGAGGGCCGCGATTGCGCCGCCGAGGTGGACCGCTGCCTAATGGGCTACTCGAACCTTTAATTTGCCATTCTCTTTCCTATCCTAAACAAGCAGAAGCGGGAGCCCGTTCAAGGCTCCCGCTTCTGCTTTTATTGTATGCTGTTTAATTGGTATCGTATTCCGGCTCTGTACTGCCCTCCGGGGGCGTTTCCGGGGTGGTAGGCTCGGTAGCGGCAGGCTCCTCCGGGGTGGCAGTGATCTGCACACTGGGGTCTGCGGCGATATACACAGTGATCACCGTGCCCACCGTGACCATGGCGCCCTCTTCCTCGCTGGCAGAGACCACACAGCCCGTAGCGTAGGAGCCATCATTCACCACCATAAAGCAGCTGGCCACAAGCCCCCGGCTGCTCAGGATCTCAATAGCCTTATCCTGCGATGCACCGACGATCTTGGGCATCTCCACCTTCTCCGGGCCCTGACTGACCACGATCTGGATCACCTCGCCGTTCTCCATCACCTCGCCGGCCTCCGGCTCCTGCCGGATGATCTGCCCGGAAGGCACGGTATCGCTGTACTCCAGCACCGCCCGGAACAGGTACATACTGGTGTACTCGCGGTTATTCTTGATTTGTTCGTAGTCGATGCCCACAAAGTTGGGCACAAGGTTCTGGGGCTTCATTTCCTCGCTGCTGGCAGCTTCCGAGCTCGGCTCCGAAGAGGGAGTTTGTTCCTCCTTGCTGCTCACGATGCCCCACAGGGTGAGCAAGATCAGAACGGAAAGCAGGATCAGAATGCCCGCCAGCAGCCCTTTCAAACTGAGCAGGTGTTCCCTGCCCTGCCCGCTCTGCTCTGTCCGCGCCGGATGCATCGGGGTCTCCGGCTTCATGGTGCGGGTCAGCTCGGCGGTATATTCCTTGGAAGAAAGCGCCTGATACAGCTGCGGCACGGTCTGGATGCGCTCCATGACCTTGAGCCGCAGCCCCAGCTGCAATACATCGGAAACATAGGCCGGTACGGCAGGCTCTACGGTGCGTGCCCGGGGGTTAGAGTCCGACACCACACGCTGGGCAGCGGGCATGGGTGCCTGCCCGCACACCATGCGGTAAAAGACGGCGGCAAGGCTGTATTCGTCGGTGTAGCGCCCCTCAAACTCGGCGGTAGTATACTGCTCCGGCGCGGAGTAACCCTCGTACAGCTGCTCGTGCAGACCGCTGCCTGCGGTGCGCAGACCCACGGTGGCGTACCCGGCCAGACGACAGCGGCCATCCGACATTACCCGGATATTCTCCGGGCAGATGCCGCGGTGCACCAGCCCTGCCTTGTGCATGGCCGCCACGCCCTCAAACACCGGGCGCAGCATGGCGCAGGCCTCCTCTGCCTGCACCGGAGCGGGACGATTTTCCAGCCATTGCTCCAGCGGGGTGCCGCCTAAGTTTTCCAGCACCGCATACACGGTGTTGTTGGCCTCCACCACGTCCAGCACGGCCTCCAGACCGCTGGCGGGGGTAATGCGCTGGACGGCGCGGTACAGGTCTGCAAAGTCCATGCGGGTGGTCTTGAACAGTACTTCGCTGCCCTGCTTGGGGCGTAGGACGCAGTCCGCACCCCGCTCCGCAGAAAGGGTGACGGGCAGGTACTCTTTGATAGTCACCCGGAAAGCACCCAGATTCTCCACGCCGCTGTACAGCACGCCCTCGCCGTCCAGACTGCGCATCTCGCCCACGGTGTAGCGCCCGGCCAGCACCGTGCCCACCGGCAGGCAGCCCGCCGGGTTGCATCCCTCTAAGATCTTCCCACAATGGGGGCAGACGGTCGCCGCAGGCGGCAGTTCCCCCATGCAGAACGGACACAGGCGTTTTTGCTCCATAGTGTTCTCTCCCCTTCCAAACTTCTATACATTTTATTGTATCATAGTGTTCCCCGCCGTGCAAGCTGTCCGCATTTTGGTGCACACGCAAAAAAGACCGGGGCCCGCAGCCCAAAGGGCTGACAGGCTCCGGTCTTAAAGATGCAAGGGGTTTCCCTTATGCTGCGCTTAGTGGATGAACACAGGGCCCAGCGGGTTTGCAATGGGACTTACATAGCCGCCCAGCAGCTTGGGGATAGCAAGGCTGATGTCGGGGATGTAGGTCAGCAGCAGCAGTGCAATGAACATGCACAGGTAGAACGGCAGGGTCGCCTTGACTACCTTCTCCATGGGACGCTTTGCAACGGCAGAGCCGATGAACAGAACGGAGCCAACGGGAGGAGTCAGCAGACCGATGCCGCAGTTCAGAACCACGATGATACCGAACTGGATGGGATCGATGCCGATGGAGGTGGCGATGGGCAGCAGGATGGGGGTAGCGATCAGGATGATGGGAGCCATATCCATGATCATGCCCAGCACCAGCAGGATCAGGTCGATGAGCAGTGCAATGATGTAGGGGTTATCGGTGAGGTCGGTGATGGCGGTTGCTGCCAGATCAGGCACATGCAGCATGGTCAGGCAGTTGCCGAACACTGCAGAGGTAGCGATCAGGATCAGCACGATGGACAGGGTGTTGACGCACTCGTCCAGAGCGTGCCACACGCCCTTCCAGTCCAGACCCTTATAGACGAACACGGAAACGAGCAGAGAGTAGATAACGGCGATAGCAGCGGACTCGGTAGCGGTAAACACACCGCCGACAACGCCGAACACCACGATGATGACAGCGGCCAGTGCCCAGATGGAAGTGCCCAGCTGCTTGACAAAAGCCTTGATGCTGAAGGGATCACCCTTGGGGTAGTTGCGCTTGACCGAGATGATATAGGAGCCGATCATCAGCACGATAGCCAGCAGAGCGCCGGGCAGATAACCGGCCAAGAACAGGCTGCCCACGGAGATACCACCGGCGGTGGTAGCGTAGATGACCATGTTATGGCTGGGGGGAACCAGCAGACCCTCGCAGGAGGAGGTGATGGTAACAGCGGTGGAGAAGTCTGCACCGTAGCCCTGATCCACCATCATGGGGATCATGATAGAGCCGATGGAAGCGGTATCGGCGGAAGCGGAACCGGAAATGCCGCCGAAGAAGTAGGAAGCCACGATGTTGACCATGGCCATGCCGCCGCGCATCCAGCCCACGCAGGCGTCGGCCAGTGCGATCAGCTTTTCAGAGATGCCGCCGGAGCCCATGAGCACGCCCATGGTGATAAAGAACGGCACAGCCATCAGGCTGAAGGAAGAAATGCCCTTGACCATCAGGCGGCAGACGTCGGTCAGTGCCTGACCCTGCACCAGCATGCACAGCACGCTGGACAGACCAACGGCGTATGCAATGGGGAAGCGCAGGAAGATCATAACGAAGAAGCTGACAAGAAGGACAATGATTGCCAGTGTCTGAACTGTCATATTACATTTCCTCCTTTACAAAAAAGCTCTTGATATGGTTATACAGCGACTCGATCTCGAAGATGATCATGGCAACACCGGCCAGCGGCACCGGGAAGTACATCCAGAAGCGGCTCAGCCAAGGCATGGAAACATAGAAGCCACGGCCGCCCAGCGTGGTGGCGTAGTTCCAGCCGACCGCCATCATCACCACACCAAGGATCATCACGGCCACGTCAGACAGGATGTCCAGCGCCTTGACCACTTTCTTGGGCAGGTACATATCAAAGGCAGTCATGCGGATGTGTGCGCCGCGGCGGATAGCCAGCGCAGCGCTCAGCACAGCCATGTAGCTCATGCAGGTCAAAACGACCTCCTCAGACCAGGAGGGGTCCGGGATAAAGGGGACGTAACGGCCAATGACCGACATCGTGGTAATGAGGATATCTGCGATCAGCAGGATCTTGCAGATGAACAGAACCACCTTGTAGGTAATGTCGTACGCCGGTCTGATCTTATCCAGAGTGGTAAAGATTTTCGGCATAGAAATTCCTCCATATAAAAGCCCGGCGAAGCCTGCGGGCGTATTCCCGTGGGCCCCCGCCGGGCAATGTACTACCTAGATTGGATGGAAAGCCAGCTTATGCCTTCATGTCCAGCAGCTTCTGGTACAGCTCAGCCTGATCAGAGGTGTTGTCCTTGATGACCTTGGCGCAAGCTTCCTGCCAAGGAGTCTTGTCGTCCACATCCACAACGTTGCAGCCGGAGGAGCGCAGCTCTTCCAGAACCTTGTTCTCAGCAGTCTCAGACAGATCAGCGTTGAACTTCTGGGTGTCGGCAGCAGCAGCCATAACAGCAGCCTGCTGGTTAGCGGTCAGCTTGCCCCATGCGTTGTCGGTGATAACAGCCTGCACAGCGCCCAGAGTGTGGCCATCCAGGATCAGGTTGTTAGCAACCTCGGGGAAAGCGTTGGACTTGTAGTTTGCGATGGGCTGCTCAGCGCCATCCACAACGCCGGTCTGCAGTGCGCTGTACAGCTCGCCGAATGCAACGACGGTGGGGTTAGCGCCCAGACCCTCGACCATGCCGTTCATAACAGGGTCGTTGGACACACGCAGCTTCATGCCCTTCAGATCATCGATGGTTGCAACAGGCTTGACGGTGAAGAAGTGACGGAAGCCCTCCTCGCCGTAGAACAGGCCGCGAACGGGCAGGCCCAGCTCCTGGGGCTCGTTCAGGAACTCAGGAGCCAGATCGCTGTTGGCAAAGTTCCAGAAGTGAGCGCGGTTGTTGAAGGTGAAGGGGATGGACAGGAGCTTAGACTTGTTGCAGCCGTAGCTGGTCAGAGCGAAAGCAGAGATACGGCTGATATCAATGGAGGTAGAGCCGCCCAGAATAGCATCCAGAACGTCGTTCTCAGAGCCCAGAACACCGGAAGCCTGCACGTCAACGACCACAGAACCGCCGCTCAGCTCCTCGACCTTCTCCTTGAAGTGAGTACCGGTCTGGCCAACGATGGTATCCAGCGGGTTGACCTCGGCGTAGACCAGAGTCACCTTGGGATCGCTGGCAGCAGCTGCTGCATCACCGGCAGCAGCAGAAGAAGCTGCGGTAGAGGTGGAAGCAGCGGTAGAAGTGGAGCCGCTCTTGGAACCACCGCAGGCGGTCAGAGCAACAGCAGCGGTAGCTGCACCGGCAACGGCCATAAAGCTACGACGAGAGATCATTTTCATAGGAATCGTCCTCCTTAAAATAATTGTGAAATTCTCCGGGCGCACAGGTGCCGGAGCTTTCGTTCATTGACTGTACACACTTTAGCAAATTTTCCGAAATGAAACAAGGGCTTTCGAAAAATGTCCTGTTTTTCGAAAGAATGTCAAGATAGTTTTTGCCATATTGCACAACCGTTTTCTGTCTTGTTTGTGCAACACTGCCGACCAGTTGGATACATTCCTGTATTCATAGTAAAAAATAACACCCCGAAAAATGTCCGTCCGGGCATCCATCGGGGTGTCTTTTTCAGCTTTTCTGTATCCGGTCGATCAGTTCCTGCTGGGCAGAGAAGCCATCGTACATGGGCTGTACCGCTGCGCGGAAGCGGGCTTTTTCGGCCTCGTCCAGTTCGGTGACGCAGATGCCCCGCTTGCGCATATTCTGCTCTGCGTTCGCCTCCCGCCGTGCCCAGAGCTCCCGCTCTGTCTGTGCGCTCTCCCGGGCGCAGGCACGGATCACCTCCGGGAAGCTCTCGTCCAGCGCGGCAAGCTTTTTCATCACCGCCGGGCTGGCCAGCTGCACCTCCGGCACCCGGGTGTGTTCGTCCTTCAGGAAAAAAGGCGCCACCTCGTAGTGTCCCATCACTTCGTAGCTGGGCCAGTTGTTCTCTGCCCCGTCGATCTCGGCATTATGCAGGGCGGCATACACCTTGCTGTACACCACCTGCGCCGGCTTTGCGCCCAGTGCGGTGATCATGTCGCTCATCATGTCCGACTCCTGCACCCGGATGGTCAGCCCCTGCAAATCATCCAGCCCGGTCACCTTTTCCCGGGTGTAGAAGCTGCGCACACCGGCGTCGAACCACGAAAGCCCTACTAAGTCCATCCCGTCCAGCATGGCCAGAAACTCATCCCCGATGCTGCCGTCCAGCACCCGCCACATCTGCTGGGCATCGCTGTACAGGTAAGGCAGCTGCAACACGCTGAGCTCCGGCTCGCACTCTGCCAGCTGGCTCAGGGACACGCGGGAAAAATCCACCCCGCCGAACTGCATCTGCTGGATGACGCTCTGCTCTGCGCCCAGTTCCGCCCCGCTGTAAACCAGCACCTTCACCCGGCCGCCCGTACGCTGCGCCACAAGTTCGGCAAAGGCCTTTGCCGCCTTGCTGGTGGGGTAGTCCTCCGGCTGGTTCTCCGCATAGCGCAGGATGAGCGGCTTCTCCTGCTGCGAAGAAGCAGACTGCGCCGTGCAGCCTGTAACTGCCAGTGCCGGGGCTGCCGCAAGCAGACGCAGCAGCTGACGGCGGGTCACAGCCGCGCCTCCCGGGCTGCCTTTGCCGCTTCCTTCCGGTACTGGGTGGGGGTCATGCCGGTGCGCTTTTTAAAGGCGCGGGCAAAGTAACTGGCGTCCTCGTAGCCCACCATGGAGGCCACCTCCGCTGCGGAGCGGAAGGGGTCGGCCAGCAGTTCTTTAGCTGCGTTGATGCGCAGCTCGGTCAGGCAGTCCAGAAAGTTCATCTTCTGGTATTTTTTGAACTGCGCCGAAAGGTACGCCGGACTGATGTGCAAAATTTCGCTCACGCTGTCCAGCGAGAGGTCTGCCATATAGTTATCTTCCATATACTTGCGCACATGATCCATCACCAGTGCGTTGCGGTCGCTCTCCCCTTCCCCGGCGGGCTCGGTCTCCTGCTCCGGGGCGGTTTCCGGCTCCGGGGCTTCCGCAGCCAGCTCGGCCAAGCGGCGGCCGGCTTCAATTTGCCGGATAGCGCGGCGGATGGCGGCCTCGGTCTCGTCCGGGTCCACCGGCTTCAGCAGATAGTCGCAGGCACCCAGATGCACCGCCTCGTGGGCGTACTGGAACAGGCTGTACGCCGTGATAAAGATCACCTTGCACTCCGGGCGCTGTTCCAGCACCGCGCGGGCGGCATCCAGGCCGTTCATGCCCGGCATCTCGATGTCCATCAAAATCAGGTCTGCTTCCCAGAGCACGGCGGTGTCGGCGGCTTTGCGGCCATTTTCCGCCATCTCCACCGTCACCTCATGCTCGAACCGGCGCATGACGATATCCGCCAGCGCCTCCCGCTCCATCCTCTCATCATCCGCGATCAACAGACGAATCATTCCTCAAATTCCTCCTCATTCTCCACCAGCGGCAGATACAGGATCACCGCAGTTCCCCGCCCCGGCCGGGAGCGCACCACCACCCGGCAGCGGGCATCCAGCAGCCGCAGACGAGCAGCCACATTATAAATACCGATATGTTCCCAGCGGGGTGCGGGCTGCTCCAATGCCGTGCGCAGCTGCTGCAGCTGCTCCGGCTCAATACCCACACCGTTGTCTAGCACCCGGATGCACAGCAGGCCTTTTTCCCGCAGGGGGATCATGCGGATGCGCACCACGCCGCCCTCTTCCTTGGGGCAGATGCCGTGCTTGAAAGCGTTTTCCACGATAGGCTGCAAGATAAAGGACGGCACCATAGTCTCGGTCAGATCCAGCGAGTCCGAGAACGCCCACTCCATCTGCACCCGGTCGCCAAAACGCACATGGTAGATGGAATAGTACTCGTCCACAACGCGCACCTCCCGGGAGAGGGGCACCTGCTCATCGTTGCTCATCAGGCTGTAACGCAGCAGATGGGAAAGCGCCATGATGAGCGCCTGCGTGCGGTAGGCGGACTCTGTGCCCGCCATCTGCTGGATGACGTTCAGGGTGTTGAACAAAAAATGCGGGTCGATCTGGCTGCGCAGCTGCTGTAACCGACTGCGCTCCATGCGGTTCTGCAATTCCAGCGCCTCGGTCTTTTGGCGGTGCAGCTCCCGCTCGATCTCGTTTTTCTCCTGCAGGGTATTCACCTGCTGCGCCATAGAGTGCTTCATGCGGTTGAAGGACTCCGCCAGCTGACCGATCTCCGGCTGCTTGGGCAGCGGGATGTCCGGGGTATCGAACTGGCTGCGGCTGATGGCGCGGGAGGCCTCGATCATCTGAGACACCGGAGTCAGCAGCTGCATGACCATCAGACCGGAGGCGCAGCCCAGCGCCACGCACAGTGCCACCACCACGATCTGCATCAGGGCGATTCGCTCGCCCAGCTCCGAGATCTCGGTGTAAGTAGTCTGGGCATCCAGGATCGAGGCTTTCAGCAGCTGCATGGTGTACTGGCTCAGATACCCGCCGCAGACCGAGACCTTGTTGTAGTACAGCTGGGAAGCCTTTGCTTCCTGCCCACTGGAAAGGTAGCCTTCCAGCTCTTCCAGCAGGGTGTTGTAGCTGCCGTAGGTGGTCTCCACCGCGCCGTACAGCACCCACTGCTCATCGCTGACGTTCTGCAAGCCGTCCATATTGGATCGGATGCGCCACAGCCATGCGTTGCTGGTGGAGCAGGCTGCCTGAAGCTTTTCCAGCATTTCCACAGTCTCGCCGTTCTCCCAGCGGTACGCTTCCAGAATGCTGATGGAGCTTTCCACACCGCCCTGAAAGCGGCTGATGGCGTTAAAGTTGCCCATCTGGTCGTCCTGCACCTGCTGCACCGCCCGTGCCTGATAGCCGTTCAGGGCAAGCTGCAATGCAAAGGCCGCAAAAAATGCTGCCAGACACAGCACCATGCGCTGCTTGAGCGTAACGCTGTGCTTCCAGTTGCGCTTTTCCATGCAAGGCTTCCCCCTTTTTCGTAAGGTGTATCTGAAAACAAAGAAAATGACGAATATTTCGCAAGCACAAGCGGGATTTAAGGCAAATAGCCGCAGGAATCCTTTGTGGATTTCAAGGCTGTTTAACGCAAAATCCAGCTGTGCTTGTAGAAATAGACTAAATTTTCGACTTTTCAGATACACCCCAGATAATATCTTATTTTACCACGCCTTGCGGGCGGTTTGCAAGCCGGATGCACCGCCGCCGATGCATCTTTTGCTTGCTTCTTGCCGGTAAATGTGGTACTATGCCCAAAAAGGAGGGTAACTTTATGACCCAGAATGTTTGCGTTTCCGTTCAGATGGATGAAAAAAGCTTTCACGATTTTGCATCTTTTGACCTGCTGCGCCACAACAAGGGCTGGCAGCGTCCGGCGGTGTTCACCGCCATTCTGCTGGTGTGTGCCGGCATCTGCCTGAGCCAGATCGGCAAGCGGGAGGGTGCCGGGCTGCTGACCGCCGTGCTGGCCATCGTAGCCATCGGTCTGCCCGCCGTATACTTCGGCACCTTCTTTGCCAACCTCTCCAAGCAGATCAAAAAGCTGGGTCTGCCCCGTCCCTTCTACCGGCTGGAACTGGACGCCGCCGGGCTTTCGGTCTGGATGGCCGGTGAGCAGAACAAGACCGAGCCCACCAACCGCTACACTTGGAACACCGTGTACTGCGCCTACCGCACCAAAGAGGCGGTGTACATCTACGTCCAGAAGAATCAGGCCTATCTGCTGAACGAGAGCATGGATGCCGCATGGAGCCTGCTGAGCAGCGCCCTGCCCGCTGCCAGCCTGCACGACTGCCGGAAATAAGGGCACCGTGACGATTTTTCATGCGCTCCGCTTTGCTCTGCGCATGAATAGCGGAAAATTATGGTTCTTTTGAAATCCCGGAGCGTCTGCGGACGCTCCGGGATTCTATTTTTACATAACAATTTTCACAAAACAAAAACCCACGCTGCGGCAAAGCAAAAGCGCAGCGTGGGTCACGGAAATAGCGTTATAAAGTTTTAGCGGGCCAGAGTGTACTTGTGCAGGGTCTTGCGCACTGCGCCGTTACCAGCGTACAGCTCCTTGACCATGCCCTCGATCTTTTCGCCAAGACCGACAGCGTACAGGTCCACGCCGAACACATCGGCACGGCTGTACAGAGCCTTCAGGCAGCTGAAGTCCTGCTCGCCTTCCTTGACCTCCAAGGGGTTGACGATGGCCTGCAGCTCAGCCAGCAGCGGATCGGGAGAGATCTCGAAGGGCTGGCCGTTGTCGTCGATGCCCTTCAGGTAGCGGGCATAGCCTGCCAGCACCAGCGGGATCAGCACAAGGTTGGACTTGTCCAGACCGCGCTCCTCGTAAGCCTTGATGGTCTCGCCGAAGCGGATAGCCAGCTTCTGAGAGGTATCGGTAGCGA
>ERZ791909.1255-NODE-1255-length-18337-cov-2.765398_pt1 | contig 18337 bp, 15 predicted proteins | sample MGYA00510143_ERZ791909 | MGnify/ENA primary metagenome ERZ791909 (study PRJEB30046, sample SAMN00792093) | human gut metagenome | study: EMG produced TPA metagenomics assembly of the A metagenome-wide association study of gut microbiota in type 2... | reverse complement strand
TATACGCTGCACACACCTTCACCTGTCATCAGCATTCTCTTCATATGATACAGCAGCCCTGCCAGCTGGGCATGATGATTTTTCTGGGCCGCAGGGTAGTACATTATTTTTTCTTTATTGTCTGTAAGGACTTTGACACACAGACGCTTCAGATCACTGTCCTTCATGCTTTCGGCTGTGGCATATATGTAATCATACATTTCCTGCGGCTCTTCAGGTGCCGCTTTTACAAAATCACATATATTCTGATCGTCCTCAGGCTTTACTTCCCGTATACGCTGTACCCGCATCTGCAGCTGTCCCTGCCACTCGGTTACTACTCCTTTGACCTTTACAATGGATTTTTCCGGAATGGCTTTCAGCATTGGATATTCCGCATCGCTTACATCCCACTTTTTCCCGGATATTTCTCCGGTCTTGTCGCCAAGAGTAATATCAAGGTATTGTTTCCCATTTGATCCGACTTTGATGGCAACGGTTTTTGCCATAAAGAATTCCGTGATCTCCATGTCTTTTCTAAGGTCTTTTACAAATAATTCCTTCATAGATACCTTTCCTTATGAATTTATTTCATTATATTATATAACAAAACATCTCATGCCGCAAGTTATCTCGCTATACGTCCGATGCTAAGAAATACTGCCCGAGACTCAGGAAAAACTTTATGGTAAATTTTACCATTTACTTGTCTTCGTGTCAATCCCCCCTTACTGTTTTCATTATTTTAAAATATCCGTAATGCACGCTATCCGGTCTTTTCTTTTTCGGAAAATAGTTTATAATAAACCCATAGGAGGTTTAGGACATGGAATTTGATGCAAAAAAAGTGACTCAAGATATAGTAAAATGGATTCGTGACTGGTTCGAAGAAAACGGTCCCGGATGTAACGCCATAGTAGCAATCTCAGGAGGAAAAGACAGTTCAGTTGTTGCAGCCCTCTGTGTAGAAGCTCTTGGCAGAGATCGGGTAATCGGTGTTCTTTTACCTAAAGGACAGCAGTTTGATATTGATGTTTCAAAAGCTCTTGTGGAACATCTGGGAATCAGACATTATGAAATAAACATTCAGGACTGCTTTGACGGCCTTATGAAAAAGCTGCAGGAACAGCTTCCTGAAGTTGCGGTTCAGACAGTAACCAACCTGCCGCCACGGCTCAGAATGGCTGCAACATATGCGGTGTCTCAATCTCTCAATGGCCGCGTTGCCAATACATGCAACCTTAGTGAGGACTGGGTGGGATACGCAACACGTTACGGAGACGGCGCCGGTGATTTCAGCCCTCTCAGCAGACTCACAGTACAGGAAGTAAAGGCTATAGGCCGGGAACTGGGTCTCCCTTCGATGTTTGTGGACAAGACACCTATAGATGGTCTGCAGCCAAAAACTGATGAAGAAAACCTGGGCTTCACTTACGCCGTTCTGGACAGGTATATCCGCACAGGCGAAATAGATGATATTGCCACCAAAGAACGTATTGACAGGCTTCACAGGATAAACCAGTTTAAACTCAGGTTTATGGACTGTTTTGAATACAGACCTTAAATGGAATATCTGGACATTTTTAACGATAAAATCGGGTCTGCTGCATATGATGCTATGCGGCAGACCCGATTTATATTGAAGACTATTCTGTTTTTTTCTGTTGGTTCTCTTCTGCCTTTTCAAGCATGACAGTTGCCTTGAACAGGTCACCGTCTACGGTTATCTCAAAGATTCCATTCATAAGTTTTACCAGATCCTTGGCAATAGCCAGACCAAGTCCGCTTCCTTCGGTGTTTCTGGATTCATCGCCTCTTTTAAATCTCTCCATCAGCTCTTCAGCTGAAATATTCAGCTGATCTCTGGATATATTTTTTATTTCCAGAACCACATCGTCACGGCCCTTTACGCTGATCTCTCTGACATCGATATAAACACGGCTTCCTTCAAGAGCATACTTGGAAACGTTTCCCAGCAGATTTTCCATGACTCTCCACATCAGCTGCCCGTCAGCCACCACTCTGGTACCTTCACACAGATTTTTCACCTGCACGTCCAGTGATTTGGCGCTTAACCGCTCTTCCATCTCGGCAAGGCTCTGCGTCAGAAGCGATGTTATGTCAATGGCTTCCATATTTACCGGAATTGCTCCGGAGGAGGCTTTAGCTGCTTCAAAAAGGTTTTCTGTAAGCACCTTCAGTCGCTGAGTCTTCTGATCGATAATGTCAAGATACTCAGGTGCATTAGGACTGTCCAGTCCCTCTTTTTTCATCAGATCCACATACGATATCATAGAAGTAAGCGGCGTTTTCAGATCATGAGATACGTTGGAAATAAGTTCTGTCTTCATACGCTGATTTTTGAGCTCATTCTGAACCGCAATATTGGATGCTCTGGATATCTGGTTTATGTTGTCAGCCAGTCTGTCCAGCTCTCCTTTTATGCCTTTCTCCCCGTAATCTGTTTCTATTTTGTATGACAGGTTTCCGTTTTTAACTTCTTCCACGCCCTGTTTGATGTTTCTGAATTTTTTCACAAGACTTGGTACAAAGATAAGAATAAGAACCAGCACAAAAGGAAGTCCTATCCATGTAGCTGATAAAAACGCCCCTGCAATGAGGATTATCATAATCTTCAGCAGTGTCCTGTCGCTGCTTTTTACAGCTTTGTAGATTGCAAGAATGCTTCCGCCCAGAAGTGATTTCTGCCAGAGCATATGCGCTTTGAACTTCTTTATCAGAGACATCAGGCACAGCAGCATAACGGCGGGTAAGACAACCATTGCCGCTACAAGGAAGGTTCCTTCCACATTGGCAGGTATTGAGCCGCTGATGTTTTCATTGAGCTCCCATACCCCCAGAAAATCTCCGGAAAGCCACATGTAATAGAACTGCTGCATGCACAGGCACGCCAGCAGTCCGAGACCTATTGCCCCTGCTGCCTGAATTTCCGACCAGATGCAGTCAAACCATGTCAGATGAATTCTTCCTTCCTCATCTTTTGCATATCGGCCGCTCATTACCGCCAGCAGAATCAGTAATCCTACAGCTATAACAGCTCCAACAATCATACCTATGCCCGTAAAATTCAGCAGCCAGTCATGCCTTGCAGCATCTGTTATCTGCCCGTAATAGTACCCGTCATGTACATCTTTCATCCACCTCATATCCTGGAGCGCAGCAAACATGCTTCCGGCAATTCCAACACATGTAATGATAATTACCTCAATGAAGAAAAGGAAACCGTATGCTGCCCGTCCGGAGTTAGATTTTTTCAATTTTGTATCCAATCCCCCACACCACCTTTAAATATCTAGGATTTTTCGGGTCAATTTCAATTTTCTCCCTGATTCTTCTGATATGTACTGCCACCGTATTCTCAGGGCTGTATGCCGGTTCGTTCCATACGGCTTCATAAATCTGCTCTATACTGTACACTCGTCCTGCATTCTCCGTCAGCAATTTCAAAATTCCAAATTCGATAGGCGTCACAACAACCTGTTCTCCATCCAAAGTAACCCTTTTTTCGTTGTCGTCCACAACCAGCCCCCCTGATTTGTACACGCCCGATACTGCCGGACTTCCGGTGAGACTTCCCAGATTCACATATCTCCTCAGTTGAGATTTTACCCGTGCTATAAGTTCCAGCGGGTTGAAAGGCTTTGTCACATAGTCATCAGCTCCGACATTGAGACCCGTAATCTTGTCATAATCTTCTGACTTGGCGGAAAGCATTATGATGGGGATGTTTTTCTCTTCCCGCAGTTTCATGGTGGCCTGTACTCCGTCCATCTTAGGCATCATTATATCCATGATTATCAGGTGAAGAGTTTCTTTTCTTGCAATCTCAAGAGCCTCAAGACCGTTGTAGGCTTTAAACACCTTGTACCCCTCATTGCGCAGATATATTTCTATTGCCCCTGCTATTTCCTTATCATCATCGCAAACCAGGATGTTCATGTTCTGCAAGTTCTCCATCAAACTACTCTCCTTTCGCCTTATGAGCATATATTAAGGGCTCTTTTTTACAAAGGAGCCCATTTGTTTCTTACAAAATTATTAACTTGAATCTATTCATAGTGGCTCATCAGCTGTTAGCATTAAGAGCCTGCAGCACTTTGGACGCTACCGGTCCCGCTGTGGCGGCGCCATAGCCGCCTCTTTCAACGCATACTACAAAGGCCAGATCGCCGGAATATCCGCAGAACCAGGCATCAGAGGCTCTGCCGGGTGCACCTTCTGCAGTGCCTGATTTAGCGTGGAGCTCCAGTCCCGGATAATTCTGATCACCGTAATTGGTCACAACATTGTTTCTCATCATATTGCCTATCTGCTGCGCGGTATCAGCCTCCAGAAGCCTGATTTTTCCGCTGCTGCTTCCCTGCAGTATACAGGGCTCCGCAGCCTCACCCCCACCTGCAATGGCGCCGATATACACCATCATGGACAGCGGGTTTACCTGATCCTCGAACTGGCCTATTCCTGCCCATCCCAGATTGATGTTATAAGTATCAAAGTTAAAGCTTCCGGGAACACTTTTTATTCCGTTAATATCATAGGAAGACGTAAGGCCCAGTTTGTCTACGGTCTGCTGCATAACTTCTCCTCCCATTTCCACCGCAAGAGAAGAATATGCGCAGTTGCATGAATTTGAAAGGGCGCCATATATGTCCACCGTTCCGTGGGGAGTCTCACAGGTAACCTTTTCTCCTTCAATTTCGTAACTGCCGTTGCATTTAAAAGACCATTCATTAATATCCGGTATATTCTCAAGAGCTGCTGCCGTAGTGACCAGTTTAAAGGTGGACCCCGGTGTAGCAGTAGCTGAAATCACCTTGTTTATATAAGAACCCGATTCGGCATTCCGGGTCTCTTCTTCTGATTCAGGGTCAAATCCCGGGCTACTTACAAGGCACAGAATCTCTCCCGTTTTATAGTTGTAAACTCCCACAAATCCGTCATATCCGTTCAGCGCATTATATGCTGTTTTAGAAGCTTGAGCATCTATTGTAAGTTTCACATCTCTTCCCGATCCCAGCAGTGTGCCTTTTGTACCTGTGACGATATTATATCCGACGATTCTGCTGCGAAAGGCATAATTGGCGCCCGTAGATATGTTCTGCCCCTTATCTCCCACGACATGAAGAGTTGCTCTCCTTATGCCGTAGTCTTCGTTATAATGCTGACCCTCGCTGTCATTTTTCAGCAGCAGCTCTCCGTTTCTGTCATATACAGTCCCTACGGCCAGGCGACCTTCGCTGTAAACGTGGGTATTGGCATAAAAGGATGCCCATGTTCCCCCGTTTATCACCAACTTTACTACAAATACTCCCAGACCCGCTATCAGCGCTGCTGCCATAATCAGGCAGAGGAGTGCCCTGCTTTCCATCTTTTTCATATCTTACCCCCTGCTTTTACTGCGATGCTCGCCCTCTCTCTGGTATCCGATGCCTTAAGAAATGCCAGAAGTGCCCATGACACCAGCATGCTGGTTCCTCCATTGGAAACGAATGGGAAAGTTACTCCCGTAAAAGGCAGTAAGTCCACACATCCGAACACATTGAGCATGGTCTGGAACAGGAACATTGACATTGCCCCGCAGGCAGCTATGGTATAGTATGTGGATCTCCCCGCCAGAATAGATCTGTATGCAAATACAGACAGAGTTACTATGGACAGTACCGCCAGGACTGCTATAATCAGTCCCCATTCTTCTATCAGCATGCCAAACACCATATCAGTGTCAGCAGCAGGTACGCTTTCCAGCCAGCCTTCTCCGGCCCCTACTCCCACAAGTCCGCCGCTTGCCGCCGCACTCATTGTTCTGCTCTGCTGGAACCCCGCAGCATCCACCACTGCCGCATCCCAGACATGTCCCCATGAAGCGAATCTTGCAGCCACATAAGGTTTAAATCTCAATATCATAAATCCACCTGCAGCTGCTGCTCCCACCAGCAGAACAAGCTTTGAAAAATCGCCGCTCCTGAGAAATGATATTATCAGGAAAGTTGCAAAGAATATTATTGCGGTTCCGAAATCTCCCATGAGACCCAGACATGCAAAACAGTATGCCGAGAAAAGCAAAAAAATCATAAGATTCTTTTTTTCATACAATTCATCAAGTGTTGCGGCGCCCAGCCATATAAAAGCCACCTTTACCAGCTCTGATGGCTGGAAAGAAAATCCTCCTATCTGTATCCAGTTGCGCGCTCCGTAGCTGAAGGTTCCTATTGTGAGGTTGGCAATGAGAAGAAGTGCCGCTACGACCATAAGCACTATCCGCATGGATTTTGCTCTCTCCAGCTTGCGCAGAATTATGCACATCACAAACATCGCTGTCACTCCCATTGCCAGCGATATGAACTGTTTAAACAGGCTTTCAGGCGCCGAAGAAGCCACCACCGCCAGACTGAGGGTAGACAGGAAAAAGGCTATGGTCTCCATCTCAAAGGCAGTATTCCCCAGACTTTTCATTACTGCGAAATATGTCCACATCAGCAGCATTAAACCGCCAAAAGCCGCGTACACTTGCACCATATGTTCTGTGCCCAGTGCAATCCCCAGCTGAAAAGCCGTCAGAAGCTGAAACAGGGTCAGTGCTGCAAGGGACGGCCCCGCTGACATGACTTGTGTATCCGAACGCCTCATGGCTGTATTATTATTTTTTTCTTCTAAGCTTATAGGGTACAGCACCATTTCCGTCATCCCGGTTTTAATTACGTCTCCGTACTCCACTTGGACAGCGTCACCCATCCTGGTACCCGCGTCACCCCATTTCAAAAGACCTATGCCTGAAGCTTTTTTTGATCTTCTGGCTCCCCGCAAAGCACTTACATCTTCATCATTTATATATGTTCCGTTTCTGGAACCCAGATCCCTGTATATCCATTTCCCTCTGGTATTCCTCATGAGGATTCCATGGTTGCGTGAAAGTGTAGGATCCTCCACAGATATATCGCAGCTTCCTGCTCTTCCTATAACATTTTCCCAGTGAGTCAGCGGCACGCTGGCTTCCTCCACGCCTGCCGGATTTCCGTCCTCATCTGTCTTGTATGTAGTCAGGTGTATATATGCCCACACTTCTGCCGGATTCTTGCTTTTAAGCAGAGATTTGATAGCTCTGAGCAAAATATATATTGCCAAAAACACAAATACCCATCGCACCAGCTCCGTGAACAAATCGCCTAACTGGAAATTGCCTTCAAAAAAATCAAGCATCTGTTTCCGCCTTTCTGTAAACAACCTCAAACCTATATTATATTGTATCACAGCAAGTCAAGAAACGGAAGTGACTGTTATGTCACATTTGAAGTCGTAAATCTCAGATTATCTTATGTTTTTGTCCCTTTACGATCATAAGGTCCATATAATACAACCCATCTTTTTTGCAGTTCCAGATGAGTCTGCCCCTTCCCACATTAGGTATTCTTGTCTGCAGATCCCACTGAGGATACAGTTTCCGAAGCATAAGGCCATCTCCCGTAAGCAGCGCAACGAAAGTTATATAATGCTCTTTTGTCATTTCATGGCTGCCTGTAATAAAATAATCATTTTCTATTATCTCCACATGAAGTTCTTCACCCTCTCCGGCTTTTTTAGGTTTCTGTGTTTCAAGTTTTTTACCGCAGCAATATATATCTGCCTCCGCCATTGCGGCAATTACGTTGCCGCATACGGGGCATACATAAAATTCAGTTCTTTTCATATTCCCTCCTAAAATATCCTTTTCTCCCAGTTCCCCTTCAAGGAGTTTTTTTATTTCAATTCCGAACACATGAGAAATTTCTGTCAGCAGCGAAACATCAGGACATCCCATACCTCTCTCCCACTTGGAAACAGCTTTGTCGCTCACATTGAGCATATCCGCCAGTTCTCTCTGTGTCATATTTTTTTCTTTCCTGAGCTTGTAAATAAGCCTGCCTGTTTTCGTATTATCCATAGTTTTTCTCCCTCTTCTGCTATTATAGCTTCTTGCTGTCTATGACACAATAAACGCTCCGTAGAAATATAAAAGACTTCGAATTTACTGATAAATCCGAAGCCTTCCTCCGTAATAATATTATTTTCCGCAGGTGTGTGTCTGTCCGCATCCGTGCTCTCCACAGGTATGCTCCTGTCCATCCTCATGCCGGTGGTGTGTGCATGTCACATCTGAATTGTATCCCAGTCTTCCTTCAGCCAGAGCTGCTGCTGCATCGTCTGCCTGTCCCGACACTCCGCCATACAGCGTTATGCCCGCCTCTGCCAGTGCGTTCTTGGCACCTCCTCCTATTCCTCCGCATATTAAAGCATCTACTTTCAGCTCTTTTAAAAATCCCGCCAGTGCGCCATGTCCGGATCCTGCTGTATCTACCGTCTCCGCTCCTGTAATTTCTCCGTTTTCAATTTCGTAAATTTTAAACTGTCTGGTATGTCCGAAATGCTGAAATATCATTCCGTTTTCGTAAGTAACTGCTATTTTCATATATCCCTCCGTAGGTGTAAATTTATTTTGCACAGCGATGTTTTTTGCATCCGCCGCAATCGCACGTTTTTTCCCTGCCGCTGCAAAGTCGATAATCTCCGCCTTCTATCACAAGACGGCATCCCTCTACAATAGCCTCCGCTATCTTCATTCTTGCGCTGCTGTATATCTGCTGCACGGTGGTTCGGGCCACTCCCATATAGCCGCTGCATTCTTCCTGAGAAAAGCCTTCTTTGTCTATCAGCCGCACAGCCTCGTACTCATCAACATTAAGTATGACGGTTTTCTCTGCTTTCATGCAATTCACCGGTGCGAACTCTGTATTTTCCGGCATGCAGCACACTTTACGACATTTACGCGGTCTCGGCATATTATTTCCTCCTGCCTCACTTCATTTCTGACATATGTCAATTATATTGTATCACTTTTATAACATATGTCAATAACCTTCTTGCTTTAATTTCCCTTAATTATGTATTGGCTATTACAAAACGCAGCTTTGCAAAAACGAGCAGCAGCCGGCAACTTCAACAGTGCCGGCTGCTTGCCCGTATTATATAAATAAGCAAGGCCATTAAGCTTTTTTCTTTTTCAGGAAATATGCTCCGATAAGTTCCACAATTGCAAAAACAATCAGATAGAAAAGCACCGGACATGCAAACTCTCCCGCTTCTCTTGCTGCCATATACGGAGCCACTCCGTGAGCATACAATGCGGCAACAACCATAAAGACACTTCCGCATATTCCTGCCGCCGGGGCTACATACCTTCTTACAGGCCCCAAGTCGTCGGCCTTTTTCATAAAGCGTACAAAAATAGGTATATACAGCGCGTAAATTGTAACGATAGGCAGTTCCGAAGAGTCAAATCCGAAAATTCCGAACCAGTTCATAGGAGCAAGGTTTGCCCCATAGAAGAAGAGAAACCAGAAGCCACACAGCAGCAATCCGAAAATGGACGCGTTGTTTGGCATATTCGTTCTTGAATCCACCTGTGAAAAAATTTCAGGCTTAGGTCCTTCATTTCTGGCAGCAACAGCATAAAGACCCCTGGTGCATGCCAGCATCAGTCCGTTGAGAGTACCCATGCAGGAAATAGCTACAAAAGCATTAAGCACATTTCCGAAGGCACCACCAAAAAGATTCAGGTATGCCACAGTAGCTCCGTCATTGATCAGTTCATCTACTGAAGCTGCTCCGGCCACACCGATATAATAAAAGAGATAAATAGCAACAATTATTATTCCGCCCACAATGAGAGCAATAGGCAGATTCTTTTTTGAATCTTTAAGTTCTGCGTTTATGGAAGTGGCAATTATCCAGCCTTCATAAGCGAAAGCAGTGGCAACCACCGCACCAAAAAGCAGAGAACTCGTACTTTCGTCAGCTGTACCGGAAAATGACATGTTTTCCAGAAGAGTTCCGTTTTCCCCTATAATTCCCACAACAATTCCTACTACTGCCATAAGTATCAGCGGCACAAGCTTGATAAATGTGGTGGTTACCTGAAAATGACCCGCCAGCTTGGGCGCCAGGGCATTCATGGCATAAGCCATGCACAGGAAGAAGAGAGACAGCGCCATACATTCAGGACCTATGACACAGCCTCCCTGGGATGCAGGGATTAAAAGGTTTACACTTGGAAAAGCTGTTGTAATAAATACAAGAGTGTATCTGGCAGAAAGCCATGCCAGTACAGATGTAAGAGTGGGATAGTAAATAAGGGCCATAAACCATCCTACATAATACCCATATTTACTGCCGTTGGTTGCCTCCGCATAGTCAACAAGACCATTGACCTTTTCATATTTGGTGGCCATAATGGCAAAAGCAGCAATGCAGCACAACATAATTGCACCGCCAATAAGCCACGCGGCTATACCGAGAGGCATGTTTCCTTCAGTTTTCTGAAGAATAGTCTGTGCTTTAAAAAACACTCCGGATCCGATTACCGTTCCCACTACAATGCAGATAGCGGTAAGCAGTCCGTACTTTTTGTTCAGACCGTTTTCCATATTAAGTTCTCCAATCACACATATATTTGACATTCACAATTAGCAGTATTGTACCATATGAGGTATATATTAACAAGTACTTCAGTATATATATTGAAATTTATGCTATTTACGAAAAATTTTTCCTGTGATATCATTACATCAAAGAAGATGGAGGATATTACAAGGAGGATATGCCAATGAGATACAACGATTTTAAAGGCGATAAAGTTTCAGTTCTGGGGTTCGGCACCATGAGGCTTCCCATGGACGAAAATGGAAATATAGATTACACAGAAGGTGAAAGAATGACAGCTGCAGCCATGGAAGGCGGAGTCACCTACTTTGACACGGCATACAGGTACCATGGCGGAGAAGCGGAAAACTTCTGCGGCAGAGTTATATCAAAGTACCCCCGTGAAAGCTACATGCTTGCTGATAAGCTTCCTACATGGCTTTGCAAAACCATCGATGATGCAGAAAGAATATTTGAAGAACAGTTGAAAAAATGCAATGTTGATTATTTCGACTTTTATCTGTTGCATAATGTGGACGAAGAGACATGGCCGAATATTGAAAAACTTGACCTGGTCAGCTTCGTTGCCCGTAAAAAATCTGACGATCTGGTCCGTCACATAGGCCTCTCCGTTCACTGCAAACCTGCTCTTCTGGAGGAAGTTCTTAAAAAGCATGGCGACACCCTGGAATTTGTCCAGATTCAGCTTAACTATTTTGACTGGGAGTACCAGAATGCAAAAGAACTTTATTCCATTGCCCGCAGATATGATAAGCCTGTCATAGTAATGGAGCCGCTTCGCGGAGGCATGCTGGCAAAACTGCCAAGCGCAGAAGCCCGCCGGCTGGTAGATGACGCTGCCCGGAATTCGGGAGATCGCACCGAAGCTTATCCTTCCTATGCTCTGCGCTATGCTCAGCAGCTGGAAGGCGTGATGTGCACATTATCAGGCATGTCTGATCTTCAGCAGATGCAGGACAATATCAGAACTTCTTCAGGACCGCTGCTGTCACATGAACAGCTTGAGGCCATCTCGCAGGCCGGCCTGCTGCTTCAGTCAGACATGATTATTCCTTGTACCGGCTGCAACTACTGTTTCGAATGCCCTGCAGAGATAAAAATTCCAAAGCTTTTTTCCTGGTACAACGAAGCTGCTGCCAGAGGATTTCATTATATATGGGGTTCTCTTTCCAAACAGTACGAAGAACTGGGACCCAACGCCGGCAGCTGCATAGGCTGCGGGAACTGCGAATCACATTGTCCGCAGAAGATAGAAATAATCTCCCTCCTCAAAAAACTTGACAGAAAATATACAGAACTAAAGAATTCCGGAGAATAGCTTTCTCTGCATAAATCCACAACCACAAAGCCCGCCGGCATTATGCCGACGGGCTTTGTGGTTGTCATAAAAATTGTAAGGTTATGAAACTGGACTTATTTATGTTTATGTATCCCTACTTTTCCCATTTCTTCAGGTAGTCTCCGAACTGAGCCAAACCTTCTTTTAATTTCTCAGGATCTCCGAATGCGCCGTATCCTACGCGGATAGTGCCAGGCATATCGAAGTAATCTCCCGGAACAAACAGAATCTTTCTCGGATCATCCATTGCATCCTTGGCCAGAGTCTCAGAATCAACATCGTAATCATACTTAATCAGGCATGTTGTTCCTTTTGGATCTCCCTTAAGGCTCAGATGCGGCTGAGTCTTAACCCAATCTTCTACGATTTTCTTGTTAGGAGCCAGAATTCCTCTTGCTCTTGCCCAAACCTTTTCGTAATTTTCCAGTGCTATGGAACCGATGATTTCATCGATTATACCGCAGCAGATAGTATTATATGATCTTCTTGTCTTGAATTCTTCATATACTTCTTTGTCCTTGCAGATAATCCAGCCGATTCTGGTTCCTGCCATTGAGAACATCTTTGAAAGGCTGCTTACAGAAATGGCCTTTTCATATCCGAAGTCAACTATTGACGGCATATATGTCTCATCCATACCTCTGTACATTTCGTCGCACAGAATGTATGCATCGAATTCTTTTGCGATTTCCACTATCTGAGCCAGTTCTTTCTCATAAAGAGTGATTCCGATAGGGTTATTCGGGTTTGTCAGTGTGATCAGTTTGGTGTTTTTGTCGCAAGCTGCACGCAGAGCGTTCATGTCAAGCTTGTAATCTTCTTCTTCTTTCAGCTGTACGATTCTTGTCTCGATTCCTATGGATTTTGAGATATCATAGTGCTGCTGATATGAAGGTTTAACTACAACATGATTGTCACCCGGCTCAAGAAGTCCCATAATTACGATATCATTAGCACCGGTGCCGCCATGAACCATCATAACATGCTCAGGTTTTACATCTCCCTTTGGATAAATTCCCGCAACTGCTGCCTTTACTCTAGGAGAACCTGTAGCATCACCATGATGATAATGAAGGCTCATGGTTTCCATGTCCTTCAGGAATGCCTGCTCGTCCTGACCTGTTACTCTGAACAGTTCGTCCATAGTGAAAGCCTTGACGCAGCTGCTTCCCAGATTGATTTTTGCTAATGAATCCATAGGATTCAGCCATTCTTCTACTCCAAACCAAGCTAATTTCATTTTTGTTCCCTCCAGTTGTGATAATTGCTTTTTAGTTTATATTTTTACATTTCTGCTTCAATACCGATTTTTGCCTCTTTCGCTTTGGTTATTGCAACTTTAGCAGCAACCAGGTCCAAAATGTACAGACCTGTAGCATCGAAAATCGTAATTTCGCTGTCATTTTCTCTACCGACAATATTGCCGCAAAGCAGATCGCCGATTTCACCTGTGATGTCTTCCTTCTTGATTGTCCCCTCTTTAAGCGGAATTTCCATTTCGCCTACGCGAATGCATTGAGCAATATCGTCGGCATATATTTTAGCTCCCTGGAAAATTTTTCCGTCGATTTCTTCTTTGCCTTCCATGTCGGAGCCCAAACAGCTGAAGTGTGTTCCCGGTTTTACCCATTCATTCATAATCATAGGCTTTGTAGCTCTTGTAACGGTTATAACTGCATCGCTGTCTGCTACTGCCTTTTCGATGGATTCCTCTGCAACAAACTCCACGCCGTCTGCATCAACTTTAAATTCTTCTTTCAACTGAGCCTTTATTTTTGCGGCAAGATCCTGAGCCTGAGGATAATTTACAGGATCCACTATGTAAACCTTGTCAATCTGAGGTCTCAGAATCAATGTTGCGGCAATCTGGAAAGGTGCCTGTTTACCGGCTCCCATGAGCATGAGGTGTCTGGCGTCCTTGCGGGCAAGAGCATCTACTCCGAGAGCTCCTGCGGCGCCGGTCCTCATGCAGGTGATGTATGATGCGTCCATGATTCCGATAGGAATTCCCGTATTGGAATCGTATACCATCATTACGCCGTTAAAAGGAGGCAATCCTTTTTTTGTATTGTCAGGAAAGTTATTAAGCATCTTGAGTCCGTGAAGCTGTTCACCTTTTACGTATCCCGAACGGATATCCATGGCGGCATGCTCTTCCTCAAACTCGTAGTTTACCAAAGGCCATATTACAGACTGACCTTTTGCTTTAAGCTGGTAAACACCTCTTACTTTTTCAATAACTTCTCTCATGTCTATGACTTTTTTTACTTCTTCTCTGTTAAGAATAAGAACGCCCATGTGCGCCATCTCCTTTTCATAAAACATTTTTCTTATAGTCTGAATATATATCTTTATCGGTTTCTTTGCCATCCCTTATTTTTATATTTATAAACAAAAATTTTCTTCTATTCATGTGCTGTTGTACAATGGTTTTTAAGTTAAACTGCAAATTTCACAAAAAATCCTTTGTTTTCAACTTTTGATGTTGTATAATAATTTAAAATCGCATTTCATTTTTGTATTTAAAAATAATCGCGGAGGATTTTATGAAACTGACTGTTCAGGATATTTTTAACTTTCCGGAGCTAAGCAAGCTGACTCTTATAGCCGGCCGCGGCGGCTTGAAGAAAAATGTTTCTCACTGCGGAATACTTGACTACGAGTATGATAAAGACGTTTCGAAGAAATATTACGATTATAACTATCAGATGGATGGTGAGTTTCTTACTCTCACAACATTTCTATACGCAAAAAACGACCCTAACCTTATTTATGATGCCGTAAAGAATCTTGTGGCAAAAAAGGGCAGCGGCCTGATAATCAAAAACATTTTTAAACTCCCAATCAGCGATAACGTCATACGTTATGCCAATCACATGAATTTCCCGATTTTCGTGCTTAATGATTCCTATCCCTTCTTTGAAGATATAATCATACTCATCAATAAAGCCATGGAAAGATATGAATCATTCTATTACAGAGAAGAGAAAGTCAACCTTCTTCTGGATGAATCTACGGGAGACAGTCATACCATAAAGAAGCTTATCTACGATATAAACCCATCAATACAGGATGATATACTGGTAATCACCTTCAGGTACAATAAAGGATCTTTGGGTCCGCAGGCTTACAGAAAAATAGAATCGAAAATATACGCCGAAAATCTCCTTTCTCCTGAGGATTCAGTTTTTTACTATGAAAACGGCTTCATGATCATCCTCTCCGGCAGCGGATTCCCCGCTGAAGATATATATTCTCTGATTGAGACCGGTTTCCATACCCTGGGCAAAGCCCTGACGGATGACTTTCAAATCGGTATCTCTTCAATCCACAATATGAGAGAAGAGCTTCCCGAGGCCATAAGAGAAAGTTTTTACGCTCTCCGGTTCTCCGGCGAGAACGAAAATCCCTACACTCTCTTTAATGAGCTTGGTCCATACCGTGCCATTCTGCCAAATGCCGGACAGCCTCACATGCAGCGCTATATGGAAGACTACATAAGTCCTCTTGAAAAGTATGATACAGAAAAGAAGTACGATATTCTATCCACCGTAACGGAGTTTGTCAAATGCGGCGGAGACTTGGAAAAGACAGGCAATGCTATGGGACAGCACAAAAATACAATTCGTTACCGTATGAACCGTGCAGGTGAAATTCTTGGCATTAATCCCTTTGCACCAGGTGATTACGAAGGCCTGGCTCTGGCTGTCAGAATATACATATGCTCTATAGCATAACAAGAAAGCTGCCTGCAGATGGCTGAATGCCAGCCGCAGGCAGCTTTTTCGTGTATGATTTTAATTCTTATAAAAGTCAGAATCCTTACTGTATCAGTATTGCTCTTTAATTTCGCCATTCTTAAAAGCTTCCACAAGATCTTTCAGATCATCCACCTTTTCAACCAGCTTGGTGCCCTGATCTGTATCTATTATCAGCAGTCTTTCCGGCATTGTCTCAACAGTCTTCATTACAGGTGAATGGAATTCCTGAGTTCCATCTTCGGCCAGCGGACTGTAAGGCTTATGCTCGGCCAATGCCATGAACCTTGAATTGAATATGAATGTATATCCTGCGATTCCTGTCTGTTTCTGATATGCTTTAGAGATGCCTCCGTCGATAACGTACAGGAGACCCCCGCCTTTGATAGGAGATTCACCGTCTTTAATCTTTACAGGCACATGTCCGTTGAGTATTTTTGCTCTGTTAGGATCCAGACCGAATTCTCGTATAATTTTTTCGCAGGTTTCCCTTTTGTTAATTAACTTGTAGTAAGGTCGTGTGTACTCCTTATGGCTGCTCTTATCCTCAATGAAAAGTCTCTCAAAGGTGGTCATTTTTTCTTTACCGAAAAGAGGTGAATCGCCTCCCAGCCACAGATACCACATAAGATCCCCTGAGAAGCCTGTTTCTCTGGATTTTTCAGGTGCGTAATAAGCCTTCCTTACCTGGTCATCCAGATAATCCATAAGTTCCTTACCTTTAAGCTTCACGCCGCCCAGCTCTACTTCTTTAAATTCTCCCTCCTCATCCATAGGGATGCAGCCGTGATACAGGAGATTCCCGTTGATCTTGGTATATAACGCACCGTGACTGTAAAGGAACTTGATGTGTTTCTGGAGTTTTTCTGAATTGAGAAATGCTGCCGAAAGGGACTTCATCACTTCTTCCTCCTCCGGTGTCAGTGCATAAGGATCCTGCATATCCAGAGTAGGGAAGTTGGTATCTCTGAGAGGCCATTTTACACCTTCCACTTCCACGGTTCCCTCTTCAAGATCTATTTTATCCAGGATCAGGCGTTTTTCCAGATTATATTCAGGGTGAGCCTTGATTCTCTGTCCTTCGATTTTAAACTGACATATTGCAATTGCCTTGTGCATCTTGGCAGCCAGTTCTTCCGGAACAGGATCATACTTGTTCCGATCGAGGATGTGCGGCTTGAAATATCGGCACGGATCATCCCCATAGGCTTTTGCCGCAAAAGTTGCCAGCGGCCTCAGGTTGATACCGTATCCCACTTCCAGCATATCAAAATTGTTGTAGCTGATATTCATTCTCAGCACATTGGCAATGCATGCCCAGTTTCCCGTAGCTGCGCCCATCCATACTATATCATGATTTCCCCACTGAAAGTCAACATCATGAAAGTCCATGAGAAAATCCATTATGGCATCGGGGTGCGCTCCTCTGTCAAATATATCTCCGATTATATGGAGCTTGTCCACTGCAAGCCTGCTTATGGCTTCCGTAAGCTCTATGATGAAATCCTCTGCCATTCCGCACTCTACTATTGAATTAATTATCTCACTGTAATAGTACGCCCTGTTGGCTTCGTCATCCGCATGGAGCAGTTCATCGATGGAATAATCCATATATTTAGGGAGTCTTTTTCTTACTCGCGCACGGGTATATTTAGTCGAAACGGACTTACATATCGTAATAAGACGATATATTGCAATGCTGCACCAGTCGTTGAAGTTGGGTTCAATTTTTTTGCGTCTTGCAATTTCCGCCTCTGCATTGTATATCAATGCCGCCAGATCATCCCTTTCCTTTTCGCTTAGTATGTTTTCAAAGTGCTCATCTATTTTCATTTTTATTGTTCCTGATGCACTTTTCAGCATATGAATAAAAGCCTCATGCTCGCCGTGAAGGTCACTCAAAAAATATTCGGTTCCCTTGGGCAATGCCAGAATAGCCTTCAGATTTATTATCTCGGCCGAAGCCGCCTTGATATTGGGATAATCCCTGGATAAACGTTTTAAGTACTTAAGATCAGCCATGACATTTCCTTTCTTCAAGCTGCTGTAATTAAATCTTTATTTATATTTATAATACAATACTGCTTCATGTAAAATCAAGGGCAATTATGCTAATAAACAACAGTGCCTGTATAATAGTGTGTAAGTATCTCCTTATATGTTTTTCCCTCCCTTGCCATTCCTCTGGCACCATATTGGCTCATGCCGACACCATGACCGCTTCCGCTGGATGTAAAGGTTATTTCCGCGTCTTTACCACTTTCCTCAAAAGCTATGGAGAAAAGCGCCGAACTGAGGCCCAGAGCAGTTCTCACTTCCGTTCCCTTAAAAGTCGCATCGCCTATCTGCATTCTGTCTACCCTACCTCCGGCCGTTCTGGACAGTATTTTTATATTGTCTGTCCTTAGCTGGCCCGTATCTTTTTCACCGTATGCGGCCTTAAGTTTTTTTCTCATTTCATCCAAAGTAAAAGTTTTCTGCTCATTTAAATGACTTGCGCCTTCCTCATAAGGGCTTGATACACTTACAAGATACGGATACGCACCTGAGAAGACATCCTCTGAATTTTCCGTCTGACCTCCGCTGGAACTGAAAAAGAGCGGCTGCATCACCAGATTCCCATCATAATAAAGAAGTTCTCCTTTTGTTTCTTTGCAGGCTTTCTTTATCTTTTCCCAGCCTTCCTGTCCCCAGCCTTCCTGATGACACGAAATAAGTTCCTTCTCTGTTTTATACACCTGACAATGGGTCGTATTGCACAAAGGAG
>ERZ791909.1247-NODE-1247-length-18365-cov-2.503168_pt1 | contig 18365 bp, 11 predicted proteins | sample MGYA00510143_ERZ791909 | MGnify/ENA primary metagenome ERZ791909 (study PRJEB30046, sample SAMN00792093) | human gut metagenome | study: EMG produced TPA metagenomics assembly of the A metagenome-wide association study of gut microbiota in type 2... | reverse complement strand
TCTTTAACTTTAAGCCTTTTTTGATATATAAAAAACCAATTCCCTTTGGCCCGTTAAACTTATGTCCGCTCGCACTTAACATATCAATATTCATTCCATCTACGTGAATCGGGATCTGTCCAAATGCCTGAACTGCATCCGTATGAAACAAAATACCGTGTCTGTGTGCGATCTCTCCGATCTCTTTTATTGGTTCAATCGTTCCAATCTCATTATTTGCAAACATGATCGAGATCAAAAAAGTATCCGGCCGGATGGCCGCCTCAAGTGTATTCAGATCAACCAATCCATTTTCATCTACATCCAGATAAGTTACATCATACCCTCTATTCTGCAGATACTTGCAGGTATGCAGGATAGCATGATGCTCGATTTTTGTTGTAATGATATGTCCCCCATGTACTCCATAGGCTTCTGCCGTACATTTTAATGCCCAGTTATCAGACTCAGAACCACCGGCTGTAAAATAAATCTCTTCCGGCTTTGCACCAAGTGCTCCGGCTATCGTCTCTCTTGCCTCTGTCAGTTTATTTTTATTATTTGCCGCAAATCCATAAACACTGGATGGATTTCCGAATCTATCGGTAAAATATGGCAGCATTTCTTTTAAAACGTCCGGATGAACTGCCGTCGTTGCTGCATGATCGAGATAGATCAAATCACACATTTCATTTCCTTCTTTCTGATTCTTTATGTACCATAGCTATATCCCGAACCGTCGTTTTATATTGATCCTTTATGAAACATTCTGCTATTTTATAGAATATGCCATTTTATGACAAATGTTCTGCTTATACCTATACTGTTTTCACAGAATTCTTTAAAGGATCGATAATCTTCTTTTTTGTCTGTAACGCCATAGCGATCGAAAGAATAACACTGACAACCTCCGCAATCGGGAAGGACAACCATACCAGTTCCAGATTACGCGTAAATTTTGCAAATGCATAGGCAACCGGAAGCAGAACGATCAACTGTCTGGCAAGGGATACGATCAGACTGTACACACCTTTACCAAGTGCCTGGAACATACCGGAGCATACAATACAGATTCCTGCAAACAGGAATGAAATACTCATCGTACGAAGTGCCGGAATACCAATCGCCATCATATCCTCCTGTGCATCAAATACCTTAAGAATCAGGTCCGGAATCACCTGCATCGCAGTCAGACATAACAGCATGAAACAGATTGCAGCCATCATTGTATATTTAACAGCTTTGAGCATTCGATCCGGCTGTTTTGCTCCGTAATTATATGATACTATCGGGATCATACCATTATTTAGACCAAAAACCGGCATAAATGCCATGCTCTGTACTTTATAGAAAATACCAAACACTGAAACTGCGATCGGCGTAAATGTAAATAGAATACGGTTAAATCCATATGTCATTACCGAGCCTACCGCAACCATCGCAATAGAAGGAACTGCAATGGAAAGAATCCTTCCGATCACATCACCTTCCGGACGGAAGCCTTTCAATGATAACTGGATATCCGGATTCTTTTTCAGATTATAATAGATTGCAAGTAATGCCGCAATACACTGTCCGATAACCGTTGCTATTGCCGCACCTGCAGCACCCATTGCCGGAAGTCCAAAATATCCAAAGATCATAATCGGATCAAGTATAATATTGATAATAGCTCCAAGTGCCTGTGTCTTCATTGTGTAAAGCGTCCGACCTGTCGACTGTAACATACGTTCAAATGTCATCTGTGCAAAGATACCAAAGGAACAGATACAACAGATACGTCCATAATCTACTCCATAATCAATGATCTTTGCAACATCCGTCTGACTCTTCATAAATGCTTCGATACCAAATAAACCGATCAATAAGAAAATTGCATATCCAATAAGTTCCAGAAAGATTCCCTGCCTGGCTGCATCATTTGCTTTTTTCTGATTTTTTTCACCAAGGGATTTGGAGATCAATGCATTAAAACCGACACCGAGACCGGAGGTCACCCCGATCATAAGATTCTGTAACGGAAATATCGTCGATACTGCCGTCAGTGCATCCTGATCAAAATGCGATACAAATACACTGTCGACTACATTATAAAGTGCCTGTACCAACATTGAAATTACCATTGGAAGTGATACTGAAATCAATAGCTTCCCCATTGGCATGGTTCCCATCTTATTTTCTCCGGCAGTATTTTCTGTTCTGCTTTCTTCACACGCATCTGTCATTTTTACATTCTTACTGTCGTCTGTCAATTTTGTGTTGTCAGCTTCTGTTTTTAACAGCTGCTCTTCCTGGCTTAGTTCTTCTCGTTTCAATTCTTCCTGTTTTTCATACTTACTCATTTGTCTCTTCAACCTTATTCTTCTTTTATCTAACTGTCATTTGTCTTTTTCACAACAGTATTTATCATACAGCATTGTTTTTATTGTTTCAACAGAAAAATATGTAATAGGGCACACCCTTTTGTGCGTGAAAGAACATTCTCATGTTCTTTCATGCCCCATCTCGCCTGTCGGCTCATTTACACACAAACTGCCGGGTATAAAACCCAGCAGTTCGAAATGTTCATTTTCAATTATAAACTGAATTACTTGTTAGCAAGCTCAGCCTTGATTGCTTCTGTAAGAGCAGGAACGATCTTGTTCAGATCTCCAACAACACCATAATCAGCTACATCAAAGATAGGAGCATCCTCATCCTTGTTGATAGCGATGATGATATCTGACTCTTCCATACCGGCTACATGCTGGATCGCACCTGAAATACCAATTGCGAAGTATACCTGTGGACGAACTGTCTTACCAGTCTGACCAACCTGAAGCTCCTTTGGCTTCCAGCCTGAATCTACAACTGCACGTGAGCATGATACCTGTCCGCCAAGTACTTCTGCAAGATCATCAAGAAGCTTGAAGTTCTCTGCTGAACCAACACCACGACCACCTGAAACAAGGATCTTAGCGTCCATGATATCTTTGATATCTGAAACAGCCTTTGAGATTTCAAGGATCTCAACATACTTGTTGTTTGGAGTAAATCCAGGATTGTACTCGATCACTTCTGCCTTCTTGCCAGCTACTCTGTCAAGCTTCTGCATAACGCCCGGACGTACTGTTGCCATCTGAGGACGATTATCAGGACATGCGATTGTAGCGATTGTGTTACCACCGAATGCAGGACGTGTCATAAGAAGCTGATTGTGCTTCTGCTCCTGATTTGGAAGTGCAACAAGAGGGAAATCACCGATTTCAAGTAATGTACAGTCTGCTGTAAGACCTGTAGCTACTCTTGCTGATACTGTAGGACCAAGATCACGACCAATAGCCGTAGCACCAACTAAAACGATCTCTGGCTTGTACTCATTGATAACTGAAGCAAGTGCATGTGCATATGGCTCAGTTCTGTATTCTTTTAATTCTGGATCATCAACAACGATAACTCTGTCTGCACCGTACTCTGCAAGTTCGTCTACAAGACCCTTTACGTCGGAACCGATCAGGACTGCTGTAACCTTTTCATTAAGCTTATCTGCAAGTCTCTTTCCTTCACCGATCAATTCAAATGAAATACCACTTAACTTATTATCTACCTGCTGTGCAAAGACAAATACGCCTTTGTAGTTCTTCATATCTTCTGCGTTCATTGCGCCCATTTTATTCACCACTTTTCCTTTACTATATTAGATTACATGCTTATCTTTTAACTTGCCAACAATATAGCTAACTGCTTCATCTGGAGAATCAGGTACAACCTTCTCGCCTGCACCCTTTCTTACCTTATCAGAAGCCTTTGCAATCTTTGTTGGTGAACCTTTCAGACCAAGGTTTGAATCATCAACATCTACAAGGTCTGCTCTGCCAAGTGTTGTGATCTCTGCATTAACTGCATCGAAGATTCCACCTGGAGTCATGTATCTAGGCTCATTTAACTCTGAAAGTGCTGTTACAAGGCAAGGCATCTTAGCCTTTAACATATGATATCCATCATCATACTGACGCTTAACGATTACGGAATCTCCGTCAACCTTGATCTCCTGTGCATATGAAATAACTGGAATTCCAAGATGTTCAGCGATCTGTGGTCCAACCTGAGCTGTATCTCCATCGATAGCCTGACGACCTGTAATAATAAGATCATAATCAAGCTTTCTGAGTGCTCCAGCGATTGTTGTTGATGTAGCCCATGTATCAGCTCCACCAAGAACACGATCTGTTACAAGAACGCCCTTGTCAGCGCCCATAGCGATTGCTTCCTGAAGAACATCTGCAGCCTTTGGAAGACCCATTGTAAGAACTGTAACTTCTGCTCCATACTGATCCTTTAATCTAAGTGCAGCTTCAAGACCTGCCTTATCATCAGGGTTCATGATTGTAAGCATTGCTCCTCTGTTTAATGTACCATCTGGGTTAAACTGAACGCCACCCTTTGTATCAGGTACCTGCTTTATACAAACTATAACCTTCACGTTAAGTACCTCCTAATTATTTTAATAAGTTTGCAGAAATAACCATACGCTGAACTTCTGAAGTTCCTTCGTAGATTTCTGTAATCTTAGCATCACGCATCATACGTTCTACATCATACTCTTTGATATAACCATAACCACCGTGTAACTGTACACACTTTGTTGTTACTTCCATAGCTACTTCTGCCGCATACAGCTTAGCCATAGCAGCTTCTACAGAGTATGAAGTCTTGTGATCAGCCTGGTACTGTTCTTTCTTCTTAGCTGCCTTGTATACCAGTAACTTAGCTGCTTCAACCTTTGTTGCAAGATCAGCAAGTACAAACTGAGTATTCTGGAACTGAGCGATTGAACGACCAAACTGCTTTCTTTCCTTAACATAGTCGATTGTGATATCAAGAGCACCCTCAGCAATACCAAGAGCCTGAGCTGCGATACCAATACGACCACCATCAAGTGTATGCATTGCAATACCAAATCCCTTGCCCTTCTGTCCGAGAAGTGCATCCTTAGGAATACGACAATCTGTGAAGATAAGTTCATATGTGGATGAACCACAGATACCCATCTTGTTTTCTTTTGTTCCGAATGTAAATCCCGGAGTGCCTTTTTCTACGATAAATGCTGAAATCTCTTTCTGCTTTCTACCACGTTTTTCAATTGTACCTGTAACTGCAATGATAATATATACATCTGCTTCTTTACCATTTGTAATGAAACACTTAGATCCGTTAAGAACCCACTCATCACCATCAAGAACAGCCTTTGTCTGCTGACCCTGTGCATCTGTACCAGCACCCGGCTCTGTAAGACCAAATGCGCCAAGCTTTCTACCGGAAGCAAGATCTGGGAGGTACTTAGCTTTCTGATCTGGTGTACCGTATGTCTGGATTGGATCTACACACAGAGATGTATGTGCGGAAACAATAACACCAGTAGTACCACAAACCTTTGAAAGTTCCTCAACACACATAACATATGTTAAAGGATCACAACCCTGTCCACCATCTTCCTTAGAAACAGGTATTCCTAAGAAACCATACTTTGCCATCTTCTCTACTGTCTCTCTAGGGAATCTGTGATTTTCATCAATTTCCTGAGCAAGAGGCTTTACTTCATTCTGCGCAAATTCTCTGAATAAGTTCTGCGCCATTTCATACTTCTTGTCTAAAGCGAAATCCATTCTATTTCTTCCTCCATAAATATATTTATCAGTCAATTACTGAGCATCAACTGGTGTCTTTGTGCGGTCAGCATTGTATACATAGAATCCCTTACCACTCTTAACACCAAGGTTGCCGCCACGTACCATCTTACGAAGTAATGGACATGCACGATACTTGCTGTCGCCTGTCTCGTTATAGAGTACATCCATAATAGCAAGACAGATATCAAGACCAACGAAATCACCTAATTCAAGAGGTCCCATTGGATGATTTGCACCAAGTTTCATAGCTGCATCGATACCAGCGATATCTGACACACCTTCCATCTTGATAAATGCAGCTTCATTGATCATTGGAATCAGGATTCTGTTTACAACAAACCCGGCAGCTTCATTTACCTGTACAGGTGTCTTACCGATCTCTTCTGAGATCTTAACGATCTTATCAACATTCTCTGCCGGTGTGTTAACACCTGCGATAACTTCGATAAGCTTCATTCTGTCAGCTGGATTGAAGAAGTGCATACCGATCATAGGACGGGTAAGACCATTTCCAATCTCAGTGATGGAAAGTGAAGATGTATTTGATGCAAATACACACTCTGGCTTGCAGATCTTGTCAAGCTCAGAAAATGTTGTCTTCTTAACTTCCATGTTCTCGAAAGCAGCCTCTACGATAAGGTCACAATCTGCGCATAAGTCTTCCTTAAGACCCGGAGTGATGCTGGCAAGAATACCATCAACCTTCTCCTGTGTCATCTTTCCTTTTTCAACAAGTCTGGCATAACCTTTAGCGATCTTGTCCTTACCGCCTTCAGCCCATTCCTGCTTAATGTCGCAAAGTGCTACTTCATATCCATCAACCTGAGCGAATGCCTTAGCAATTCCCTGACCCATGGTTCCTGCACCAATAACGCCAACTTTCATTTTAATATCCTCCTAAAAATTATTTTTAAGCAAACATGAGAAATTCATATACGTTTCGTTTGACATGCTCACTTTGGTATATCAAACATTTAGGATGGTTGATTTCGATTTCAAAATAACCACCCTAAACGTCAATATCAAGATTGTTGATTTATTTATTCTGGAAAGGAACAACCTTTAATTTCTTTTCCTTATCTTTCTCAAGGAAGTTGCCCATTCCTGCCTTCTGATCCTCTGTCTCGAAGCAATCGCCGAATAATTTCTCTTCTACAACGATTGCCTGATCCATATCAACCTGTAATCCATCATTGATTGCTTTCTTACAGTTACGAACTGCAATCGGAGCATTTGCTGCAATGATAGAAGCCATCTTCTTAGCTGCCGGTAATAACTCCTCTAATGGATATACAGCATTTACAAGACCGATTCTGTATGCTTCATCAGCTTTGATATTTCTTGCTGTGTAGATCAGCTGCTTTGCCATTCCTGCACCTACAAGACGGGCAAGTCTCTGGGTTCCACCAAATCCAGGTGTGATTCCAAGGCCAACTTCAGGCTGACCAAATACTGCGTTCTCAGAACAGATTCTGATATCACAGCTCATGGAGATCTCACATCCACCACCAAGTGCAAATCCATTTACGGCTGCGATTACAGGGATTGGGAATGTCTCGATCATGCGGAATACGTCATTACCCTTTTTACCGAAAGCTTCACCTTCAGCCTTTGTAAGTGTTGACATCTCTCCGATATCTGCACCTGCTACAAATGATTTCTCTCCTGCACCGGTAAGTACAAGACATCTTGTTGTATTCAGGTCAACAGCTTTGAATGTTGCATCCAGTTCTTCAAGAACTGTGCTGTTTAATGCGTTTAATGCCTTTGGACGATTAATAGTGATAACACCAACAAATCCGTCCTGTTCATATGTTACGAATTCCATCGTTTATCTCCTTATATAGAAATGTAATATGGTTTTTCAGCCGACCGGATTAGTCTTCGATCTTAACAACTGTTGAGCAGCCCATACCACCGCCGATACAAAGTGTAGCAAGACCTGTCTTAGCACCCTTTGCCTGCATCTCATGAAGAAGTGTAACAAGGATACGGCATCCTGAAGCTCCTACTGGATGTCCAAGTGCGATTGCACCACCATTTGGGTTAACCTGCTTGTCAACATCAAATCCAAGATCCTTAGCTACTGCAACTGACTGAGCTGCAAATGCTTCGTTTGCTTCGATGATATCGAAATCTTCGATCTTAAGACCTGTCTTAGCCATTACCTTCTTTGTTGAAGCAACTGGTCCGATACCCATGATAGATGGATCAACACCACCAAGAGCACCTGCTACCCATGTAGCCATTGGCTTAACACCAAGTTCTTTAGCCTTTTCTTCGCTCATAACAACGATAGCTGCTGCACCATCATTGATACCTGAAGCATTACCTGCTGTTACGAAACCATTTGGATTGATAGTTCTGAGTCTTGAAAGTGTCTCAACTGTTGTACCAGGTCTTGGTCCCTCATCCTTCTTGAACTCAACCATCTCTTTTTTCTTCTTAACCATAACTGGAACGATCTCTGCGTCAAATGCACCTGACTCCTGAGCTGCTACAGCCTTCTGCTGGCTCTTTGCTGCAAACTCATCAAGTTCTTCACGAGTAAGTCCCCACTGCTCACAGATGTTATCAGCAGTCTTGATCATATGGTAATCATTGAATGCATCCCAAAGAGCATCATGTACCATTGTATCTACAAGTTTACCATCATTCATTCTGTATCCGAAACGTCCCTGCATTACAGCATATGGAGCCATTGACATGTTTTCCATACCACCTGCTACAACGATATCAGCATCTCCTGCTTCGATCATCTGAGCAGCCATATTTACACAGTTCAGACCTGAACCACAAACAACGTTAACTGTAACAGCAGTTGTCTCAATTGGAAGGCCAGCTTTGATTGATGCCTGACGTGCAACATTCTGTCCAAGACCTGCCTGGATTACACAACCCATATATACATGATCTACCTGATCTGCAGGAACTCCTGCTCTGTTTAAAGCTTCCTTGATAACGATTGAACCAAGTACTGGAGCTGGTGTTGTACTTAATGATCCGCCCATAGTACCGATAGCTGTACGGCATGCGCCTGCTAATACAATTTTCTTTGCCATAATAATGAAATCCTCCGTATTTTTTTATAATGTAAGTGTTATATCATGGTACATTCATGCTGTAAATGGCACAATAATGACCATTATTGACATAACAGCACACTTTCTGGCTACATTCTAGCACAAAAGAAAGTACCACGCAACCAAAAATGAAATGCACGCATTAGAAATCATTATTTTTTCATTTCTGGTTATTTTCTTAATTTTATATAAAATATCAGTGTTTTTTCTTTCCTGTTTTCTGTTTTTGATATTTTTTATCATTTTGTCCTGCAGGTTTCCCGGTTCTGCTGTTTCTGTTATCCTGCCCGGATTTATAACTTCCTGAATTTTTACCGGATTTATCCTGTTTTCTATGATTACTGTTCTTGTTATTCTGATTCCGTGTTGCCTGTCCTGACGGATTCTTTTTATGGACATCTTTATGTCCCGAAGTATTCCTATCCATCTTTCTTGGAGTTATCAGACAATGCTTTTCGAATCCGATCAGATCTGTCCGCCCTGCCTTTATCAGAGCTTCTTTTACCAGATCATAATTCTCCGGTCTTCTGTACTGGATCAGTGCACGCTGCATTGCCTTTTCATGTGGATCTCTCGCCACATATACCGGTTCCATCGTTCGCGGGTCTACCCCTGTGTAATACATACAGGTCGAGATTGTCGATGGTGTTGGATAAAAGTCCTGTACCTGCTCCGGCATATATCCGATATCACGGATGTATTCTGCCAGCGCGACTGCATCTTTTAAAGTAGAACCCGGATGTGATGACATCAGATACGGTACTGCATATTGTTTCAACCCATACTGTTCATTGATTTTCTCATATTTTTTTATAAATGTCTCATATACCTGATTGGATGGTTTTCCCATGTACTTCAGAACATTATCTGAGATATGCTCCGGTGCAACTCTTAACTGTCCACTGACATGATACTGGCAAAGCTCCCGTAAAAAGGTATCATCATGATCTGCAAGCAGATAATCAAATCGTATACCGGATCTTACAAATACCTTCTTCACACCGGGTATCTGTCTTAATTTACGGAGCAGCTCAACATAATCTTTATGACTGGCATTCAGGTTCTGACATGGTTTTGGAAACAGACATTGTTTATTCTGACACACACCATATTTCATCTGTTTTTCACAAGACGGATGTCTGAAATTCGCTGTAGGTCCTCCAACATCATGAATATATCCTTTAAACTCCGGATCTTTCGTCATGTGCTTTGCTTCTTCAATGATTGATTCATGGCTTCTGGTCTGAACAATCCTGCCCTGATGAAAAGTTAGTGCACAGAAGCTGCATCCGCCAAAGCATCCACGGTTGCTTGCCAGACTGAACTTCACCTCTGCTATAGCCGGGATTCCCCCATCCTTTTCATACATTGGATGATAGGTGTTCATGTAATCATACCCATATACGTCATCCATCTCCATCTGCGTGAGCGGATATGCCGCAGGATTCTGAACAACATATCCCCGGTTGCCATATCCTTCCACCAGCACTTTTCCGGAATATGGATCTGTATTGATATACTGTGTATAAAAGCTTTCTGCATATTTTAAACGATTTTCCTGAAGTGCTGCATAATCAGGCAGGACCACCGGAGCTTCTACACAGGACAGATCTTTTGTCTTGTAGACTGTTCCTCTGATAAATGTGATATCCCTGACATCTATTCCGCTGTCTAACGCATCTGCAATCTCAACCATGCTGTGTTCGCCCATGCCATAGGAAATCAGATCTGCCTGTGAATCGATCAGAATTGAATGCTTTAATTTATTCGACCAGTAATCATAGTGTGCAAGTCTTCTGAGACTTGCTTCAATCCCACCAATAATGATCGGAACATCCTTATACGTCCTACGGATCAGATTGCAATATACCACTGTTGCATAATCCGGTCTCAGCCCCATCTTTCCACCGGGAGAATAGGAATCCATACTTCTGTGTTTTTTTGAAACAGTATAATGATTGACCATAGAATCCATATTGCCACCGGAAACCAGAAAACCAAGTCTTGGTCTGCCGAATACATCTATACTCTTATCATCTTTCCAATCCGGCTGTGGAATCATACAGATCTTATATCCATGTGCTTCCAAAACTCTGCTGATAATTGCCGGACCAAAAGAAGGATGGTCCACATAAGCGTCTCCGGTAATAAACACGAAGTCCGGCTGTTCCCATCCTCTTTCTATCATATCTTTTTTATTCACCGGCAGAAAATTATGTGTATTTGTCATTTTCTTTTCTCTGCTTTCTATGCTTCTTCTTTTCTTGCTGCAATATCAACCGACATACCGGCACCAAGTGCAACTGCTTCTAACGCTTTATCAGAAACATACGTATCAATTCCCGTTTTTTCCTTGATCAGCTTATCCATTCCATACATCAAGCTGCCACCACCGGTCAGAACAATTCCATTTACCGATATATCCGCGACCAGCTCCGGCGGAGCCGTCTCAAGTACCCCATGAATTGCCGTCAAAATATGAGAAGTTGTATCTGCAAATGCTTCTATTGTCTCATTTGCGGTGATCGTGATCGCCTTTGGAAGTCCCTTGATCAGATCTCTTCCCTTTACAACATAGGTGATGTCCTCCGGCCTCTCATAGACCGATCCTACCGCTATCTTTGCTTTCTCCGCAGTCTGTTCTCCGATCAGAAGATTATACTTTCTTCTGATATAACGGATCATCGATGCATTGTAATCATCACCCGCTGCTTTGATCGACTGACTTTCAACTGCTCCACCAAGTGATATAACCGCAATATCCGTTGTACCTCCTCCGATATCTACGACCATATTTCCTTTCGCTTCTTCAATATCAACAGCAGCACCGATTGCTGCCGCAAGCGGTTCTTCCATAACATAGACACTTTTTGCACCCGTCCTGTAGACCGCATCCTCGACCGCTCTTCGTTCAACCTCCGTTACCCCACTCGGAACGCAGACACAGATTTTCGGTCTGCCAACTCCGGTCCGTTTCTCCATCGCGCTACGGATAAATACTTTTAACATTCGCTCTGTAACGGTATAATCTGAAACAACTCCCTTTACAAGCGGTCTTACGACCTCGATTGACTCCGGTGTCTTTCCGATCATCTTCTTCGCTTTATTTCCAATCGCAATAATGCGCTTTGAGTTTTTTTCATATGCTACAACAGATGGCTGGTTGATGACTACTCCACGACCTTTAACATATACCAGCACATTTGAGGTTCCCAAATCTACTCCAATATCCATACTATCTTATATCTCCTTAAAGTTATCGCGGCAGTTGTCAAAATCTACTTTAAATACAAATCTTGCCTCATCACCGCACAAAAAAGTGCCAAGTTTACAATAATAAATATTATAAACATTGGCACCATTTTTTTCAACCAAAATATAAGCTGGAAAATACAATCATACGACTGCTATTTTTCTTTCTTATTTTATATCCGTCTTCATAACTTTCTTTGCTTCTGCATTTCTTGCATCTGCACGTTCGATTGCTTCATCGATAGCTGTCAATAATCTGTCAATATTACCAGATTCCATTGCCATAAGTACATTTTTAATATTGCCATCAATACCATCTTCATATTTATAACCTTTTTCAATGATATATTCTTTGGCAATGACGATCATATTTTCTTCCTTGATCTGATCGAAATATACTCTGTTATTGAAACTTCTCGCCTGTGTCATATTATCTGCAAGCATCTTGCTGAGTGCAACTTTTTCGCCGGTAAGAATAACTTTTACATCATTCTTTTCTGTGGAACAAAGATCAACCATTTCTTTGAAACGCTCCGGTGTGATCAATCCGGCACTCTCAACGATCAGGCAGCCACCCTTCAGTTTTGTAACTGCACCTGCAAGTTTACCACTGTTGATTACTTTTGCCTTTACTTTTGCCTTTGCAGGAGATGTACAGAAGCCAAGGTCATAATAGCACTCTGCAAAATCTTCTCCGATTTTGGCAGAACCAAATCCATGTAATCCAAGGATTACCAGGTTCTTTGACCTCTTTGGATCAACCTTCATAGTCTGAAGAACATTTACAATCTGTGCTCCAGCAGGATTTACACACAGATATTTATACAGATATTTTGCTTCTGCAGGTAATGCTTTCTTCATTTCCTGATTGATCTCACTCTGTTCTGCTTCTACAGCAGCTTCATCTGTTGCTTCTAATGAAACATCAATCTTTGCAGCTTCATCCAGTTTTCCGGCTTTCAAGAGTTCCGCCTGTTTTCTTGCTTCCTCTTCCTTCTTAACTGCTTTTTCAAGCACTTTTGCTGCCGCTGCAGCTCTGCTTGTAACTTCTTCTAACTGCTTCTTTGTACTGATTTCTTCTTTTAACAGAGAATCAAGATCATGTTTCTTCTTTTCTTCTGCTTTCTTAACTGCTTCTTCATCTGCAGCTTTTCTAGCTACAATACGTTCTGCCTGTTCCGTCTTAAGATCCGCAATCTTCTTCTTTAATTCTTCTTCTTTCTTCTTTGCAGCATCCAGCAACTTCTTTGCAGCTTCTTCTGCCTTCTTCCGGGAATCAGCAGCTTCTTTTTCTGCTGTCATTGCAGCAGACTGAACCTTTTCAAGTTCTGCAGCCTCTCCTGTTGCATATTTTTCTTCCTCATCTGCAAGGAATTTCTCATGCGCATCATCTCTGGCTTTCTTTTCTTTTTCCAGATTATCTTTACCATCTGCTGCAGTCTTTTCGGCATTCTGGATCTCAACTTCTTCTTCGATCTTAGCCTTTTCCAGAATCTGTTCAGCTTCTTCCTCTGCATTTTCAGCCTTTGAAAGCAGATCTTCCGCTTCAACTACCGACTTCTTTGCAGCATCCAAAGCCTGCTGTGCCTCTGCCTTTGCAGCCTTGAAGGATTCTACATTTTTCTTTGTTTCTGCAATATCTGCATTTGTAGTCTTCTTCTCTTCATTAAGCGTATCAATTTCAGACTGATGCTTCTTCTTATCAGCCTCGCCCTTGGAAATTCTGGCTTCAGCCGCTGCCTTTGCAGATCTTGCCTCCTCCAGTTTCTTTAATGCTTCTGCTTCTTTTGCTTCTGCATCCTTTAAAGCTTTCTTTGCTGTATCTATTGCTTTTGCTGCAGAATCATTATTGTTCATTGCAGTCTTTAACTTGGTCTCACTTTCAGCAAGTTTATTTTCAAGTCCTGCAAGCGCCTTCAATGACTCAGATTCCATCTCAGTTGTATTCTTAAGATTCGATGCTGCCTCTTCTTCTGCTTTCTTTGAATCTGTAAAGATAACGCCAGCGCGCTGCTTGTTCTGTTCTGCATCATCCATCAGCTTCTTAGCTTTGTCATTCTGCTTTTCTTTCTTCTCCTTAGCAGCTTCAATTGCTTTCTTCTTATCTTCCTCAAGCTTGGTTGATGATGTTTCAGCATCTTTACATGCTTTCGCATATTCAGCTTCATGCTTCTCGATATTTGCCTTCTTTGCATCTGCCAGCTTCTTGATCGCTGCATCTGCAACAGCCTGCGCATCATTGATGATCTTTGTCTTAATGGTTTCAGGATCGCATTCCTTTAATACCTTATCAGACTCATTCTGTGCCTTTTTGTTTGTATCCTCAATCTCTTTCTTGATCGAAGTTACCTTTGAATCCAGCTCTGCATCTTCTTTTGCAAGGAGTTCTTCATCTGCCTTCTTCTTTGCATCAAATTCAGCCTTTACCTTGTCATCATAAGCAGCCTTCTTCTTTGCACATTCTTCCAGTTGAAGTTTTAATTCTTTTTCTTCTTTCTCTGAATCTGCAATAGTCTTCTGAGCGGTCTCAACAACATTCTTTGCATCCTGTGCTTTCCGTTCAGCCAGTTCGATTGCCTGCTTCTTCTTTGTTTCAGCCTCGATCTTTGCTTTTTCTACAGCAGCTTTCTTGCGGGCTTCCTCTACTTTCTTACGGTTTTCTTCTTCTGCAGCTTTACGCTTGGCTTCTTCCTCTGCTTTCTTCTTAGCTTCCTCTTCTGCTTTCTTCTTAGCTTCCTCTTCTGCTTTCTTCCTAGCTTCCTCTTCTGCCTTGATCCGTGCTGCTTCTTCTTCACTTGTCTCATCTATATTTGACAGATTCTCAATGCCGGCACCAAGGAAATCATCGTCATCATCATCTATATCATACATGGACGAAACATCAGATGCGTTTTTGTTTCTGTCAGGTAAAATACTGAACAAGTCACCATTTTTATCATTACCCTTTGGTGTCTTTACTTCTTTTACCTCAACATTCTTTCCTGGTGTCCATTCTGCATCATCTGCAGCAACAGAAGACATATCATCCTCATCAAAACGTACAGAATCATCTGTAAGTGTCTGTTTCTCTGCTTCACCAACTTTACTAGGTGAAAGGGAATCATCCACCTTACCTTTAATATTTAATGAAGCACCAAGACCACTGCCTGCGTTCTCTGTTTTTCCGGACAATCCGCCTTCTGAAGTCCGCCACCAAGTCCGCTTCCTAAACCGCTGCCAAGTCCGCCACCGAGACCTTCTCCCAGTCCGCTTCCTAAACCGCCGCCAAGGCCGCCAAGGCCTTCATCGGCAATACCACCAAGGTTAAGACTGATCTTCGGCATTTCCTGCTTGTCATTCTTATCCTCTGTCTTTGCTTCTTTTGCTTCACCCTCTGCCTCTTTATTTGTATCTGGCTTATTAGTTTCTGCTTCGTTGTTCTCTGTCTCTTCAGGCTTATCCTCATGAACAATACCCAATGCTTCTTCTCTCTTACGTCGTTTCTTCTCCTCAATACGCGCAAGTTCTTCAGCAGACAAAGTCTTATATTGGCTCTTGCTTCCACTATCTGAAGACTTCTTTTTATTACTGCTCAGATTTTTCAGTGCCTGCTCTTCTTCCAGTCTCTTCTGCTTTGCAGCTTCAGCGGCTCTTTCTTTTTCAAGCTGTGCCTTTATCGCAGCAATCATAGCTTCTGTTTGATCTACAGCCAATTTGTACGCCTCCTTCCACATTATCAAATAAAAAATAATATTTATATATTAATCTAATTATTTGTCATTCCTCTTAAGCTTGTATTTCTTCTCCTGTTTTTTATCTAGGTGCTCAAGCTGTTCTTTTCTGTTATCTTCTTGTTCCGATATCACCTTCTCATCAGATGACAGATCCGCGTTTTCGACGTCTGTTTCATCTTCAATCAGGTTAACAAAGCTATCACTATGCATATTGAAGTAGTCTGTATTTGATGCATATTTGGTTCCAAGCTCTATACCAAGTCTTGCCAGTAATTCATCTGCCTGATTAATAAGCTGTTCTTCTTTTTCCAGATTATCTGACATTTTTCTGTCATATTCAGCCTTCATATCAACCGTTTCTTTCATCAACTCTACAACTGGAGGTTTGTCGCTGTTATAATCCGGAAACAGACTTGAACGAAATATCGGGAAGTCCCGTCTATGTGCCGTTTTTTCCGATTCAATCCCGTATTCTGGTTCTGGTTCCGTTTCAGATTCCGGATTGACCTCGGCCTCTAAATTCATTTCAACCACAGCTTCAGAATCAATTTCAACATCCTTCTCAGCTTCCGTCTTACTCTCAGATTCTTTCTCAGAATCAGCCTCAGCTTCGACTTCTAATTCTGATCCAGGCTCGGAATCAGCCCTAGCCTCCACTTCCGGCTCGATTTCTACTTCCTCTTCAGCTTCATTCTCTGTTTCGACTTCCACTTTTGTGTCAGATCCGGTTGCTGCTTCGATCTCCACAATATCATCATCCTCATATGCCTGTTCAAATGAATCATCTTCCCAGGTATCTGCGTCAAATGTATATTCATCAAGCGACTGAATCGCTATATCTATATCAAACGGATCATCAGAAGTTGTTTTCTCCATTGTATCCGTTGATTCTAACTCCAGTTCCTGATTTTCCTCCAGCATCTCTGCCTTTTCAGCATCTTCTGCAGGCTCAGCGGTTTCTGCTGTTTCTTCAAGCTCAGATTTCTCAGTTTCTTCTACTTCCTCTATAACAACAGAATCATCATCTTCCCCGGCCGGCCCTGGCGTCTCAGCACTGTCGGCATCTTCTTCATTCGATTCTGATGTCTCAGGTTCTTTAGCATCTTTTGTCTCCGTCTCAGTAATCTCATGATCTTCAACAGATTCCGTATATTCTGATTTCTTCTCAATCTGTTGCTCATCGGTTTCAGATTTTTCAGGTTCTTCCGATTCAACATTCTCAGGTTTCTCAACATCTGAAGCGTCAGTTATATCTTCGGATATAATCTCTTCCGGAGCTTCTTCGAGAATCTCTTCTGTATGTTCATTCGATGGTTCCGGCATGATTGCATCATCCACATCTACCATCAATACAGAATCATATTCTTCGTTATCAAAATCAAAATCGTCAACGCCATCTTCAAATGAATCCTCTGATAATTCATCCAGACTTCTCGGCTTCTTCTCATCCCCTGTAGAATCAGCAACCGGTTCTGCTTCAGCTTCCATGCCATTCTCAGCGACAGTTTCATCAGATTCCGGATTTACAATCTCGCCAAGAAGCTGATCACGGTCTACTTCTGAGTTCTCCTGCTCCGCAAATGCTTCCTCAATTGCCTCTTCTTCTTTCTTTGACATCCGGTTCTTAAGGAACCACTTTTTCTTTCCGGTATTCACTTCCTGATCAGAATTCTCCGGAGTATCCAATACTTCCTGATCTGTCTGTTCTTTCTGCTGTTCTGCTTTTTTTTCCTGTTTCTGTAACTTCTTGGATTCTTTCTTTTCTTTCGACTTCAGAAGCATCTGTTTAAACTTCATAGAATTCGTAACTGGTTCCCGATCCTCAACCATCAATGTGATCTTTGGATCTTTCGGATGGATTCTCAAATCATCTGCTTCTAATACTTTCTCTTCCATCAGACGGACATCCTGCTGCGCGATATCGTCATCCATTGCTTCCGTTTCAGGATAACAATAGATGGCTTTATCAACATCATATAATTTCTCTCTTAACTGATTCACCTTGTCAATATAAGATGAACCTTTATAAGTTGCACAGAACATCTCGGCTTCCGACTGGAATTTTTCTTCATTTCCCATTGCTTTATACAATAAAAGCATCTCAAAATCCCAGATATCACTTGTTTCTTTTTCATTTGCCGATATCAGAATACCATACAATTCCTTGTATGGTTTTCTTTCTGCTTTCGCAAGCATATATTCGATCCTATATGTACCCGCATCTTTTTCATTCTGATTAAATTTATATATTTCATAATAGGTATTTGCCAGTGAATAAAAGCCCATGGATAAATATACCCGGATCAGAGAATATATGATCTTATTCCCTACAGGTGCCATGGAATGTGCTTTTACAAGAGCAGCACGGGCTTCCTGATACCGCCCGTTTTCATAATAAACTTCACCACAGATCTTAATAAACTGTGGCGAAAGGGACTTGGTCAAATCCTGATGTTCAAGTATATCCAAAGCAAGACTATAGTCTCTGCTTTCAGCCAGTTCTTTAATTTTATTCACACTTGACATACTTATTCCAGTACCCATCAAACCATACTCCTAACAATTTTTTTCATCTCTTAATTTTATCACATAGGTTTATCTTTTACAACAGCCTTATGGATCAGGATCGCAATTATACCAACTAAAAGTCCAGCGATAAGGCCGCCTAC
>ERZ791909.1246-NODE-1246-length-18369-cov-6.507317_pt1 | contig 18369 bp, 10 predicted proteins | sample MGYA00510143_ERZ791909 | MGnify/ENA primary metagenome ERZ791909 (study PRJEB30046, sample SAMN00792093) | human gut metagenome | study: EMG produced TPA metagenomics assembly of the A metagenome-wide association study of gut microbiota in type 2... | reverse complement strand
CCTTGGGCGTCTGGGCCGGGAGTTGGGCCAGGGCGTCCGCAACGATCGTTTCGGCGGTGCGCTGGCGCGCGTCCTGCGCACCGGCTGCGAAGGGCATCAGGGCGGCGAGGAGTATGGTGATAAATATCTTTTTCATGTTTTTTTCAGGTTTTGGACGTTATCAGATTTTCCACGGCGTGCGCATCGGCTGGTCGATGAGCCGGTTTGCGGCCTCGTCTCCGACGAAGAGCTGCTTGTCGGGATCGAAATGCAGCGTGCGGTTCAGGCGCAGGGCGCATGCCCCGAGGTTCACGAGCGTGGAGCTGCGGTGTCCCTTGAGCTCGTCGAGGGCGAAAGGCTCGCGGTTGCGCACGCATGCCAGGAAATCGGTGTTCTGCGGTTCGGGGTCGGGCATTTCGGCGATCTTCTCCATGACGTCGGGAATCGTGCACTCGAAACCCTGATACACCTTGCCCAGCGGACCTTCGATGTAGGGGACCTTGCCCTTGCTTTCGTAGCCCTCGCCTTCGAGGACGATCTGACAGCCGTCGTCGTAGGTGTATACGATCTTGCGCCAGATGCCCACGGCGTCGGGATGCTGCTGCGGAGCGTCGACCTCGATCTTCACGGGCGAGGTGTCGTCCTTGCCCAACAGGTACTGCACGGGGTCCATGTAGTGCTGTCCCATATCCGTGAGTCCGCCGCCGTCGTAGTCCCAGTAGCCGCGGAACGTGGCGTGCACGCGGTGTTTGTTGTAGGGTTTGTAGGGCGCCGGGCCGAGCCACATGTCGTAGTCCAGCTCTTCCGGGACGGGTTGGGGCTTGAGGTTCTCCTGCCCCACCCAGAAGAATTTCCAGGTGAATCCCGTGGCTCCGGAGATGGTCACCTTGAGGGGCCATCCCAGCAGGCCGCTGTCGACGAGTTTCTTGAGCGGTTCGACCGTCGTGCCCAGTCCGTAGAAGGTGTCCTTGAAACGGAACCAGGTGTTCAGGCGGAAGATGCGTCCGTTCTGCCGGACGGCCTCCACCACGCGCTTGCCCTCGCCGATGGTGCGCGTCATCGGCTTCTCGCACCAGATGTCCTTGCCGGCCTTGGCCGCCTCGACGGCCATGATGCCGTGCCAGTGGGGCGGGGTGGCGATGTGTACGATGTCGACGTTGGGGTCGGTGATCAGATCCCGGTAGTCGTGATAGCTTTCGAGGGTCTTGTCGAACTTCTTGCGGCCCAGCGCGATGGCGCTTTCGAGGTGTTTGCGGTCGACGTCGCAGACCGCCACCAGGCGGCATGCATCGTTGGAGGTGAAGTGATAGCTGCTCTTGCCGATGCCGCCCACGCCGATGATGCCCTTCGTGAGCTGGTCGCTCGGGGCGACGAATTTGGTGCCTCCGAGCACGCTGCGCGGCACGATGGTCAGCAGCGCCAGCCCGCCTGCCTTTTTCAGAAAATCTCTGCGGTTACTCATAGTATTTCAGGTTGTGTTTTTTTTGGATGCAGTCAATAAAATAGGTAGAGGAAACAGCGGTTCCGTCGGATGGGAACCGCCGTTTGTTTACAGGGTCGTCAGCCGGATGTTGCGCCAGAGGACCTTGATGCCTCCTCCGTCGTGAATCTGCAAGGCGATGCGTCCCTGCGCGGCGCCGATCTTCGCGTCGGTGATGTCCACCATCTCCTCGCCGTTGAGCCACGTCTGCACGCGGTCGCCCTGGACCTTCAGCCGCAGCGTGTTCCAATCCCCCTCCTTGAGAATCGACTCCTTCTCGTCGGGAATCTGCACCAGCCATCCGCGGCCGTAGGACTCGTAGATGCCCGCCGTGTCGTGGTTCTTCGGAGCCACTTCGCACTGCCAGCCGTGGACCTTCACCGGCGGCTCGACGAACGAGCGGAAAAAGACGCCGGAGTTGCCGTTGGCGAGCTGCTTGAACTCCACCGTCAGGTCGAAATCATCGTAGTATTCGCGCGTGGCGAGGTAACCGTATTTTTTGTCGGGACCGCTCTCGCAGACCAGCAGGCCGTCCTTGTCGACATACCATTTCTCGGTTCCGTAGGCTTCCCATCCCGTGAGGTCGCGGCCGTTGAAGAGTTCGACCTCCCGGCCGGCCTTGCGGGGCAGTTCCTTGATTTTCAGGTTGCGGAACGAAGCGGGGTAGCCGTGGTCCTGGAGGCACAGCACGCCGCGGTGCGCCAGTCCGTATTCGGGAGCCGTCTCCCATTTGCCGCTGTTCTTGCGGGCGAACCAGTCGTCGGTCCAGGCTTCGAATTCGAGGATCTTGCGGCCGTTGAGCCAATGCTCCACGTGGCCGTTGTCGCAGACGATGCGCGACGAGTTCCACTCGCCCTGCGGGTTGACCAGCAGCGAATCGGGATTCGGCAGGTGCATGGCGTAGTCCACGCCCAGTTTCTGCCACTCTTCGAGCCGGGTCGGGGCGTTCGTGGCCTCCCAGCCTTCGTTGTCGATCAGCTGGTACTCCGGCCCGGTGACATAGGGAACCTTGAAATAGGGGTTCTCGACCACGTGGTAGAGCATGCCGCTGTTGCCGCCGTAGGAGAGCTTCCAGTCCCAGTCGAGGATGAAGTTCTCATACTGCTTTTTGGTGACGATGTATCCCGACAGGTCGCTGCCGTCGCCGGCGGCCTGGATGCAGCCGTCCACCACGTGCCAGGGCATCGTGAGCGAGTCTCCGTTGAAGTCTTTCCACTGGTCGAGGCTTTTGCCGTCGAAGAGCAGCTGCCAGCCGTCGGCGATTTCGGCCTGGGTGAGGGTGTTGTGTTTGGGGCAGCAGGAGCAGAGGCCGGCTGCGAGGAGGCCTGTCGCGAACAGCGTGCGGAACAGGGTGCGGCTTGGGTTCGATTTCATGAGTTCAATATTAGAGGTTTCTTGATTGGCGGTTGTCGTGTCCGAAAATCACCCGGTTCGTCCCCTTTGTAAAACGGGAAGTTTCGTTTTGCAAAGGAAAGAGATTGCGAATGCTTTCGTGAATTTTTACAAAAGTAATTATTTTAACGGAGCAAACGAACGCGGAAGGCATAAAAAAATGTCACAGCAGTATGAATTTGTGACATTTTTTCTGGTTACGGGTCGTGGCGGGCGGTTACCTGCGGCCTTTGCCGGCCGCAGATTCCGGAACGACAGTTTCCTGCTCCACGCCGATGGTGCGTGTTTCGTTCCCGCAGGTGACGGTCAGCGTGGCTTTGCGGGGTGCGCCCGTTTCGTTGGTCGTGTAGGTCATCGTGATCTCGCAGGGACCGGCCGCCTCCGCGGGCGTCACGGTCATCCAGTCGGGAATGCCGGTCAGCGTCCATGCGCCGGGGGCCGATACGATCATGCGCTGCATGCCTTCCTGTTGGGAGAAGGTCCATTGGGCCGTCGATACGGCGAAGTCGGGGGTTTTCACTTCGTCGTCGTCGCATCCCGTTACGGACAGTGCGGCCAGGCCGACGAGTATTGAACAGAGCAGTTTTTTCATCTCTTTATCTTGTTGTTTGGCGTGTGACAATGGGTTAATAGCCGGGGTTCTGCACCAGGTTGGGATTCTTGTTGATCTGGCTCATGGGAATGGCCAGCCAGTAGCTCTTCGGCGCTTCGAAGACGCGGACGCGGCCTCCCTGATTGGCCGGGATCACCTGGTAGAAATCCTCCTGGGTCTTTCCGTCCCGGTTCCACGAGCGGGGTTCCTTGTTCATCACCTCGGGAGCCTCCTTCCAGCGGCGCAGGTCGTGGAAACGGCGTCCTTCGAACAGGAATTCGATCGAACGCTCCTGGTGCAGCACCTTGCGCAGTTCGCTGCCCGAGGGAATGCCGCCCACCAAGGCCCACGAATCCTGGAAGCGGGGCAGCCCGCAGCGTTTGCGCACCCGGTTGAGGTATTCGAGGCTCAAGGCGCTCAACGACCCGTTGTATTCGAAGTCCGCTTCGGCGTAGTTGTAGAACAGTTCCGGAAGCCGCAGGTAGGGATAGGCGTATTTGCGGTAGTTGTAGGAGTTCTTCGACTGGTTGTAGGAGCTTGATTTGTGAATCCATTTCTGGCAGAGGTAACCCGTGCAGCTCTGGTATTCGTCGGTCTCCTTGAGCGTCGAGCCGTGGAGTTCGCCGCCGCGGAGCTGGAGCGTGAGGATTTTGTCGTCGATCTCGAACGTGCCGCGGTCGAAACCGATCGAGGCGTAGAAGCGGGGTTCGCGGTTGCGGTGCAGGCGGGCGGTGTTGTCGCCCGGGGCGACGCTGTACAGGTCCTCGTCCTTGGTCAGCGGGTCGACGTCGAGCGGCAGCCCGTTCTTGGTGTAGTACATCTCGACGGCCTCCATCGTCGGCACGAGAGTCGTTTTCCAGCCTTTCGACATGTTGCCCTTGATCGAACGCGGTCCGCCGTAGCGCTGCAAAGCCTGAATGCCGCTCTGCGCGCCTTTGGCCAGGATGAATTCGGCTCCGTTCCAAGGCTCTTCGACGAAGGTGTCGTGGTAGTTCTTGCGGCCGCGTTCGTCGTCGGGCAGGCTCGAATCGGCCGAGGTGTAGAGGTCGTATTTCGGTTTTTTCGTGTCGGGATTGATCTCGTCCGCGAGGGCGATCGCCGCCGCTGCCGCGTCCAGCGCCCGTTTCCACTTTTCCGGATCGTAGGTCGTGCTCATCAGGGGCGTGCCGTCGGGGTTGTTGAACCCTATGTAGTCGGGATTGCCGTTGACCAGCGGCGAGGCGGCGTAGAGCAGCAGGCGGGCCTTGTAGCTGAGCGCGGCCATTTTCGTGGGAAGTCCCAGTTCGGACTCGCCGACCACGTCGGGCAGCAGCCCGGCGGCCCGGTCGTAACACTCGGCGATGTACTTCACGCACTCGTCGTAAGGCGTCCGCGGAGTGAGGATCTCCGATTCGGGCGCGTCGATGGGGATGAACTTCTTGACCAGTACGATCGGTCCGTAGTATTCGAGCAGGCACTGGTGGTAATATCCCACGAGGAACCACGCCTCGCCCGCGTAGCGGTCGGCGTTTTCCTGCGAGACTGCGGGAACTTTGTAGATGTTGTCCAGCAGGTAGAAACAGTAGCGTATGCCGCGGTAGATGTCGTAGTTCGTGCCGCCGCTGGTGCAGTTCGGGGCCCAGCGGCCGAAATAGGTCAGGTTGGCGTTCTCCTCGCCGTAGAGCAGGCTCTTGCTCGAAAAATAGTAGGTCGTGCCGCGCGCTCCGGTGATGAAGTCGTCGCCGGCGAACTGGTCGGGCGACCAGTCGTACCCGATCAGGTTGGGCATGTAGGTCTGCATGTAGTAGCGGTAGTTCTCGGCCTGCTCCTCCGTTTTCCAGATGTCCTCTTCGGTGGCTTTGCCTTCGGGCACCACGTCGAGGTAGGAGCAGGAGCATAGCAGTAGCAGTGAAAGTGCGAAGATTATCTTTTTCATGGTCTTTTGCTGTGTTTGGGTTAGAAATTGAACTGGAATCCGAGGTTGTACGTCCGCTGGAGCGGGTATCCCAGGCCGTTGCCCGAACCCTTTTCGGGGTCCCAGTACTTGAACGGGGCGAAGGTCAGCAGGTTGGTCCCCGAGACGTAGACGCGCATTTTCTTGTAGGTGTAGCCGATCTCGGCGGTCTTTAGGCGCAGCATCTTGCCGTTGCGCACGTAGAGCGTGCTGGCCTTGGTGTTGTTGTTGTTCCACAGCGGCGACAGGCGCGGGTAGAGAGCCTTGGGATTGGGGTCGTCCTCGCTCCAGTGTTCGTCGGCGATCCACTGCATCAGTCCCGAACCGGGCGTCGCGGCTGTCGCGAAGGGGTGGTAGTTGTACATGAGGATCGACACCTTGCCCTGTCCCTGGAAGAAGGCCGAGCAGTCGAATCCCTTGTATTTGAGCGAAAAGCCGAATCCGTAGATGATCTCCGGAACGGTCGGGTTGCCCGTCCAGCACATGTCGTTGTCGTCGATGATCTTGTCATCGTTCAGGTCGCGGTATTTCACGTCGCCCGGGCGGATGGGGTAGGTCGTGGCGTAGATGTCCTGCGAGGGCGAGGAGGCGATCTCTTCCTCGTCCCTGAAAAGCCCTTCGGCGATCAGGCATTGGATCGAGTTGATCGGATGTCCGGCCTTGTACTGGTAAGCCCATTTGTATTTGGGTTCGTCCATTTCGACGATCTCGTTGTGGGCGTAGGTGAACGTGCCGCGCAGCGAGAGGATCAGGTCCTTCGAGAAGGCCTTGTTGTAGTCGACCGAGATGTCGACGCCGCTGTTGTCGACCTTGCCGATGTTGGCCCACGGCGTGATGCCCGACATGCCGAAGGTCGAGGGCAGCGACGTGCGCTGCATGAAGATGCCCGAGCGTTTCTCCTTGAACCAGTCGAAGATGATGTTCAGGCTGTCGAACAGGCCGATCTCCACGCCGATGTCGAGTTTGCGGCTCTCCTCCCACGTGGCGTTGGGGTTGCCGTAGACGGAGAGGATGGGACCGTACTTACGCTCGAAGTTGTTGCCGATATAGACGTCGTAGCCCTGTCCCATGTCGACGGTCGTGAGGTAGGGGAAGCGGTCCGCATAATCCTTCGAGATCACGTCGTTGCCGACCAGCCCGTACGAAGCGCGGAGTTTGAACAGGTTGACCTGTTCCTTGATCCCCTTCCAGAACGGCTCGTTCGAAATCACCCAGCCCACGGCCACCGACGGGAAGAATCCGAAGCGTTTGCCCGCGGCGAAGTTCTCCGAGCCGTTGTAGCCGAAGTTGGCTTCGAACAGGTAGCGTTTGTCGAAGCCGTAGGTGACGCGTCCGGCGAGTCCCTGCTGGCGGTAGGGCAGCACGGCGTACTCCTGCTCGTCCGAGATGTTCATGTTGCGCTCCTTCTGCATGTAGACGATCGTCGCTCCGACATCGTGTTTGCCGAACGTGCGGGCGTAGTCGATCTTGGCCTGGAACGCCAGCTCGCGGTAACCGTCCTTGCCGCGCGTCGTGCCCAGGTAGGTGGTTCCGGTGTTGGTCGAGTTGCTGGTGTAGCTGTAATTGCCCGCCTCGTCGATATTGTAGTCGGTCAGCTGGTACATGAACGGCGTGAACGAACGGTAGACGGCCGAGTAGACACGGTTGTAGAAGGTCGCCATGCCCGTTGCGCTCAAGCCCTTGGTGATGAAGTCGAGGTTCTGGTTGACGGTCAGCGCCGAGGTGAAGTGGCCGCGGAACTGGTCGCCGTAGCCGCGGCACAGCTGGGCGTAGGGGTTGGTGAAGAAGCCGCTGTTCCAGGCGTTGTTGGTTCCGAAGCGCACGAACGTGTCCGATTCCTCGCCGGGCAGCGTCGCGGGGAATTCGCAGGGCATGCCGGTCATGGCGTAGGCGAAGAGGTCCGAGACGCTCTGGATCGGGGCGTGGCGGTAGTGCAGCTGGGTGTTCATCTTCAGCGATACGCGGGTGGTCTTGGTGGCGTCGGCCGAGACATTGGCCTGGAACAGGTATTTCTGGGCGTTGATGTTGGTGTCGAATTTCGAGGCTTCGGGCTTGCGCATGATGCCGTTCTCGTTGTAGACCGAGGCGTTGAGGAAGTAGTCGATCTTCTTGGCTCCGCCCGTCATGTTGAAGTTGAAGTTCTGGTTGAAGGTGCAGTCCTTGAACAGCATGTCGTACCAGTCGACGTTGGGGTAGACGTAGGGGTCGAGTCCCAGTTTGGTTCCCATGATCTTCTCGTTGCTGTAATAGGGCTTTTCGCCGCGCGTGGTGCGGGCCTCGTTGAAGGTCTCCATGTAGGTGATGCCGTCGGCGACCTTCGGAACGCGGGTCGGGGCCGAGGCGCCGAACTCGGCGCGCAGGTTGATGGTCATTTTCTCCGAGTCGCGGCCGTTTTTCGTGGTGATGATCATCACGCCGTTGGCTCCGCGCGAACCGTAGAGGGCCGTGGCCGTGGCGTCCTTGAGTACCGAGAACGACTCGATGGTCTCGGGCGGGATGTTGTTGAGCATCTGGTTGGTGATTTCCACGCCGTCGAGGATCAGCAGCGGCGACTGTCCCGATCCGAAGGTCGAGATTCCGCGGATCCAGAAATTGGCGCCGTCGGCGCCCGGCTCGCCCGATTTCTGCACGGCGATCACGCCGGCGATCTTGCCGCTGAACGAGGTCGAGAGGTTGCTCGACGAGGTTTGCAGGTCGCTCGGCTTGACCGACTGCACGGCGCCCACGAGCGACTCTTTCTTCTGCACGCCGAAGCCGACCACCACCACGTCTTCGAGTTTGTTCGAAGCGTCGGCCAGCGTGATGAGTTTGAAGAGATGGATGTCCCGGACGGAGATTTTCTTGGTGTCGTAGCCCAGGAACGAAACGGTGACCGTCTTGGCCGAAGCGGGCACGGTCAGTTTGTAGTTGCCGCCGGCGTCGGTGGTCGTGCCGACGTTCGTGCCTTCAACATAGATGTTGGCTCCGACGATGGGCTGGTTGTCGGCCGAGGAGATGACCGTTCCGGCGACGGTCATCTCCCCGTTCGGGGCCGTCGGGGCGGAGACCGGCGAGCGCCGGGAGATGGTGACCAGTTTCCCCCCCCCTTTGACGGTATAGCGCAGCGATTTGTCGAGCACCGTGTCGAGCACGGTCTGAAGCGTCGCGTCCTTGAACGTTGCCGTGACCGGCCTGCTGACGTCGACGTCCTCGTTTTCGAAGAGGATCGAGTAGCCGGTTTGCCGCTCCACCTCTTCCAGCACCGTTTTCAGCGGAACGCTCCGGAAGGCTTTGGTGACGGTTTGCGCGTTGAGGGCGACTGTCAGCAGCAGGCACGGGATCAACGCTGCAATCTTCTTGAATAGGAGATTTACATGCATAAGTTTTAAGATTTAGGTTTGTTTGGAAAGAAGTTTTTTCAGGGTTCGGTTTTTCGGGGGCGGCTGTCGACGCGGTAACCGCAGGTGTCGCGCCTGACGGTGATCGGCAGGATGTCGCACAACCCGCCCATGATTGATTCGATGTCCTGCGCCTCGGTGAGCGATATGCGGAAGGTCTTGTCGTCGAACGCGTCGGTGCAGAGTTCGATCTTCACGTCGTATTCGCGGGCGAGCCGCCGGAGCAGGGCCGGGAGGGAGATCGCGTCGTAGCGGATGATGCCGTCGATCCAGCTGCGGAACTGGTCGGTGTCGACCTGCCTGCGCGACGCCTCCATCGTCCGGCAGTCGTAGGTGATCAGGTCGCCCGGAACCATCGTTTCCGTGCTGCGGGACGATTCGAATTGCAGCGAGCCTTCCATCAGCGCGGCCAATACGTCGGGGTCTTCGTCGTAGGCCGAGATGTTGAACCGGGTGCCCAGCACGGTGAACGTGCAGCCCCGGGCCTGCACCCGGAAGGGGAGGTCGGCGTTGCGGGCCACCTCGAAGTAGGCTTCGCCCGAAAGGCCGATGTCGCGCGACGAGCGGTTGAAATCCGACCGGTAGTTCAGGGTCGATCCGGCGTTGAGCCACACCTGGCTGCCGTCGGGCAGCGATATGCGGCTGTTGGTTCCCTGGGGAGCCTGTACGGAGAACATTTGCACGGGGTCTTCGGTGTGTATGAGGTGCCGGGTGGTGAAGGCCGAGATCAGGATGAGCACGGCTGCTGCCGCCGAGAACCGCAGCCAGCGCCGGCGGGCGCGGATTCGGTTCTCGCGCCGTTCTATTTTTCCGTTGAGCCGGGCGAGCGAACGGAGGACGTCGGCCGACGGCACGTGCCGTTGCTTCCATTCGCGTTCCCATTCGCGCATCAGGGCGGCGTTTTCCGGCGAGGCGGCGAGGAATCCGAAGAGTTCGCACTCTTCTTCGGGGGCGATGGGTCCTTCGAAATAGCGGACGGCGAGTTCTTTCAGGCTTTCGTTCATGGGGTCGGTTGTTGTGCGCATACATACATACAACAATCGGGGCGGATTTTACCCCCCCCCGGTTCCGGAAAAATTCGCATATTTTTTGAAATTCGCCTCTGGAAGGCTTCAGGACGGCTGGTTCATCAGCCAGGCGAGGATCAGTATTTGCAGGTAAATGGATTGTTCGCGTTCGAGGGCTTCGGCGAAGATGCGCAGGGCGCGCTGGATGTGCCGCTCGACCGTATGCAGGGAGATGTGGAGCCGTTCGGCTATTTCCCGGTTCTTCAACCCCTGGAACCGGCTGAGGAAAAACACTTCGCGGCAGCGTTCGGGCAGCGAGTCCATGATACGCTGTATCTGCTGTTCCAACTCCTGATACAGGTAGGGATGCCCGTTTTCGGCGAAGGAGAAATCGTAGTTGTAAAGACGCTCCTCCCCGATTTTCGCCCGGGCCAGGCAGCTGATCGTGTATTTGTCGACGATGCTTTTGTGCTTCAGGTAATTGAGGCATCGGTTGCGGGTCATGGCGAACAGCAGCATGCGGGCCTCTTCGGGGTCGAGGGGGGCTTGCCGGTCCCACAGTGCCATGAAGCAGTCGTGAACCAGGTCCTGCGCCTCGATGGGGTTGTTGACGAAACGCAGCGCATAGGCCGTCAGCCGGGGTTGGCAGTCGATGTAGAGCCGTTCGAAATCATACCGTTTGGATTCGCTGTGCATTTGTCGGGTCCGTCCTGATGCTTTTTTTGTTTTGGGCGGTTTCCGCCGCTTTTCGGGGGTGAAACCGAGGCAAATATAATCAAAAAAGTAAAAAAATGCCGCAGACGCTCTGAAAACATCTGCGGCATGGGGCGTGTTTCGACGCCGGTGCGGGCTACTTGTAAAGCCCGGCGACGGTGAAGTCGAGTATCTTGCCGAAGCCGTCGAACACCAGCGCGTTCGGCTGGTCGAGCTGTCCGCTGCCGAAGTTGATCTGCGGCACGACGTGTATCTTGTCGTTCCCGTCGTCCTTCGAGGTGACCACCGTCACCGCGCGGCTGCTCCATGCCAGCGAGGCGTTGCTCGGAAGGGTCGACGAGCCGTCGTAGTTCTCCATGGCGTAGTAGCCTTGCAGGTAGAGACGGGCCAGGGTGATGTGCTCGCCCGCAGGGGCCGTGAAGACGGGCGCCGGGTCGAAATTGACGCTGCCCGTCGTGAAGATCACCTTGTAGATGGCGCTGCGGGTGGCGATGTAGAGGATCGGGTCGAATCGCGAGAAGACGAAGCTCACGGCTTCGGCGATGAGGGCGTTGGCCTCCGCCGGGATTTCGTAGATCAGCTTGGCGGCGGGTGCGCCGGCCGAAGCGGAGTAGTTGCCGAAGGTGTAGAGCGCATGGTTGCCGTCGGCTTTCCGCATCAGCAGGGTGTGGGTGGCGTTGTCGATGCTGATGCCGCCCGCGATGCATCGCAGGCCGGGAGCGTTCCCCGGGTCGAAGGGCGACGAACCCACGCTGCCGCAGGCGTAGAACGTCTGGTTGTAGCCGTAGCAGAACTTGCCCTGTTCCCGGTCGTAGAAGATCGTGCTGGGTTTGCGGGTGCTGCCCGGAGCGGAGTGGGCCGAAACGACGCCGTTGTCGACGGTCATGGTTTCGGTTCCGCTGACGGGCGTCGAGATCCGGCCGCGGCTGAGCAGCGTTTCGTAAATGTCGCCGTCGTTGAGGATCATCGTGCACTGGTAGGTGTTGAGCAGGCTCCGGATGTCGAGCTTTCCGGGCAGGTAGACGAACGCATCCTCCTTATGGCCCAGGATTTCGTAATAATCGGTCTCCACGCGCATCAGGTCGTCGTCGGTCGACACCCAGAGGATGTTTTTCTTGTCGGTTTTGTCGTAGGTGTAGAGCATGTGGGTGACCGCCGAGGGGAACGGACTGCCGTTGCGCCGGCTGATCAGCTCCTTTTCGACGGTTCCCTGCTCCGCGCCCGAGTAGGTCTCGGTCAGCTGCGGGTGCATGATCAGTCCCAGGTCCGAGGTGGTTCCGTCCCGGGTGTAGGCCACCACAAGCCCTTCGTTGAATTGGGCCGTCACGATAAGCGTCCACTTGTACTGGTACTTCAGGTCGTGGGCGGTGTCGGTGACCGTCAGCAGGAACAGGTAGCCTTTCGAGGAGATCGGCAGGTCGATCACTTCGTGGAACTCGCGCGTCGTGGCGAGCGAAATCGCCTCCGAGTCGTTGTCGGTCTGACTCACCGTCCATTCGTAGGTAAGCTCCTCGGGATTCTCCCGGCCGTCTTTGGTGATGCGGATGCCCGTGATGTCGAGCCGTGCGTTGTGCACCACCGTCAGCTGCGAGGCGATGGCTTCCGGCACTTCGATCTCCACGGGCGGGATATGGGTGGTCTGCAACGTGCTTTTGTCGTCGTAGCACGACGCGGCGAGCAGGCCCCAGCCTGCCAGCAACAGATATAGGGTGTGTTTTCTCATGGTCGTTCGTCGTTTACTTGGTGCGGATCGTTACCTCCCGGCCCTTCATGGAGCCTGATTCGTGGATGCGCTTTTGACCGGGGTTGGCGGCCTTCCATTCGTCGTACCAGGCCTGTGCCCTGGCGCGCCAGGCGTCGATGTAGTCGCTGTAATCGGGTCCCCAGTCGGGGAACACCTCCCAGCCGAAGATGTCCAGCAGCAGCTGGTGGCCGGCCTGGCTGTAAGCCTCCGTCGACGAGCTGCCCGAAGAGGCCTCCGATTCGATGAAGGCGTTGTAGGTGGACCACTGCTTGGTCGTCGCGGGCCGCGGCAGCATGTTGTGCCACGAGACGTTGGCTTTCAGGTAGCGGTCCGGTCCCACCCGGAGGTCGGGCGAATCGGTCAGGCAGAGCGTCAGTTCGCGCTGCTGCGTGTCGAGTTCGGCCGATTTGGCGACCTCGATGCGGATGGCGCCGTAGGTCTTCCCGGCCGGAACCTCCGCGCCGAGGATTTCGTACTGCCCGGGCTGCGCCGTGGTTCCCTCTTCGAGAACGCGGACGCCGATTTTCCGGTCGGAGCCGGAGGCCCCGCCGATGAGTTTCACCGGGACCTCGATCACCGCCTCGGCGACCCCTTCGGGCTGCTGCTTGAAGGTCATCGAGGCATAGAACGTGCTGTCGGAATTCGAGTATCCGGGATATTCGGCCGTTTCGTTGGGCGCAGCCCCCGGGAAGCAGACCCTTCCCTGCGACATGTCGTAGCGTGTCGGGTCGTCCTTTTCGCAGCCGGCCGTCGTCGCCGCGGCCAGCAGTATGCAGATCAGTTTTTTCATGCTTCTCAACAATTAATCGTTCGACTTACTGTACGCGTCCCGACTGTATTTCGAAATCGGGGTAGGGCAGCATGTAGACGGCGTCGTCGATGACCTTGCTGCCGCTCATCACGTCGCTCTGGCGGGGCAGTTTCTCGTAGCCCAGCCGTTTGTAGAAATAGAAGACCACGCCTTCGCAGATGAACTCCTTGCGGTACTCCTTTTCGAGCTGGGCCATCAGGCCCGCCTCGTCGAGGTCGGCATCCAGTTCTTCGTAGACCGCGCGGGCCTTGCGCACCTCCTGCAACAGGCTGCGGGCTTCGCCGAGGTCCTTGTCCGGACCGGAGATGAGGCACTCGGCGGCGATGTAGTACATCTCCGGCAGGCGGATCAGCGGCATCAGGTCCTTGTGGCGGTAGTCGGCGCCCGTCGAGGTCTGCTGATAGAGCTTCGAAGGGGTCTTGGTCCCCTCGGGCCAGTAGTCGGTGTTGTGGTAGAGCTGTTTGTAGCGGCAGTCGGAGATGCCGGCGCCCTTGATTTCGAAAAGATCGTCGGCGACCGAGTTCTTGATGCACAGCGTGCGGTACTGGCGGTCCTGTTCCGAATATTCGCGGTTGAGGTTGCTTGCGATCTTCTTGGCCATGTCCGTGACGCCGAGCGCGAAGATATGTTCGCTCGGGAAGCACATCTCGGTCGTGGGGGCCTTGGCGGAGTCGGTGAACGTGCGCAGCGTCAGCCCGCCGGCGATTCCGACCGATGCCGGGTCGTCGATCACTTCGAGGGCGGCCAGCAGCGCGGTGTGTTTGTTTTCGTCGCTGCCTTCCCACATGCAGACGCGCGCCAGCAGGGCCTTGACGGCGAAGTAGTTCAGGTGCATGTAGCGGTAATCGTAGAATTTGTCGACGTTGGCTTCGGTATAGATGCTTTCGGGATACCTGGCCCGGATGGGGTCGATCTCCAGCAGGCGGGCGGCCTCCGTGAGGTCGGCGATCATGCGGTGGAGCGTCTCGGCGTAGGTCAGCTGCGGCGCCGCGTCCTTGTCGACGCTCGTCAGGTAGGGGACCGTGTGACGGCTCTCCAGGTCGGTGCGTCCGGCCAGGTCGCTGCACCCGAACAGGCGTATCAGGTCGAAGTGGATGTAGGCCCTCACGGCGAGCAGTTCGCCCTTGATGATGCGGTAGTTGACCGAGTCGAGTTCGTCCTTCCGGCGGTCGATGTGGTCGAGGGCGTCGTTGACGTTGGCGATCACCGAGTAGGATTTCTCCCAGACCTTTTCGATCACTTCGGTGGATTTCGTGGTTTTGTAGTTGTAGCGGTCGAGGTCGTAGTCGTTCGCGGCGGTGTTCTTGCGGGCGTCGTACTGGCGGCCCAGCATTTCGACCATGTGCCACGTCAGGTTTTCGCCGTAGAGGTCGGTTTCGCCCATGGCGAGGTAGCAGCCGATGAGCGTCTGCTGGAAGCCTTCGGCCGAGGAGTAGTGGTCCTCGGCGCGGATTTCCGACGGGGGCGTCACGTCGAGCCAGCTCTCGCACGAGACGGCTGCGAGGGCTGCGGCGGACAGAAGGAGGTATTTGATGCTGTTTTTCATGGCTTCGGTGGTTTGTGTTAGAAGGTTCCGGTCAGCTGGAACGACATGCTCCGTGCGAAGGGATAGGTCGTGCCGCGCTCGATGCGGATCGACGAGAGCGTGGCGATGTTGTTCATGTAAAAGGCCAGCTTGAGCCGCTTGAGGCGGATTTTGCTGATCAGCCGCGGGTTGAACTCGTAATAGAGGCTCAGCGACGAGAACGTCAGCTCGTTGTTGTCCTGCACGAAGCGCGTCGTGGCCCGGGTCTTTTCGTCGTGCAGCTTGCCGTTTTCGTCGGTGTAGGAGCCGAGTTTCTTGAACATGGCGTTCTGGCCCGGGGTCTGCCAGCGGCCGTAGAGCACGCGGCGGTCGACGTTGTAGTGGATGTCGACGTTCTCGACCTTGTTGACCAGCGTGGTGTTGTACCGCTGTCCGCCGCCGAGGAAGGTGCAGGTGGCGCTTAACCCGAAGCCCTTGTATTCGGCCGCGAAGCCGAAGTTGCCGCGGTACTTGGGGTCGCTGATGCCGGCCACGACCTGATCCTGCGCGTCGTACTCGTAGGTCAGCGTGCCGTCCTTCCTGACGTAGATTTCCTGACCCGTCGTGGGGTCGATGCCCAGCGACGGCACGGCCCAGATGGCGTTCATCGGCATTCCGTCCTGATAGATCAGCACGGGCGTCGAGTTGCTCTTGTCCTGCGCCTGGGCCATCATCTTTTCGTTGTAGGCCTTGAGGCTTTCGGAGAGGTTGATGATGATGTTCTTGTTATAGGCGATCGAGCCGAAGAGGTTGAAAAAGCCCTGTTTGCCCTGCCAGAGCGTATAGCTCAATTTGGTCTCGATGCCGCGGTTGCGGACTTTGCCCAGGTTGTCCTTCACGGTGTCGAAACCCGTGGAGGTGGGGATCGCCACGTCGGTGAGCATGTTCTCGGTCACCGAGTTGTAGTAGTCGAAGGCGATCGTTGCGCGGTGGATCGTAATGTCGGCGCCCACGTTGTAGTCCATGCGCTGTTCCCATTTGAGGGCGGGGTTGGGCATCTTCGAGAGGTAGGCGCCCGTCTGTCCGTGGTAGGTGGCCCCGGTGTAGTAGAGATAGGTGGCCAGCACTTCGTTGGTGTCGTAGTTCTGGTTGCCCGTCAGTCCGGCCGAGGCGCGGATCTTGAATTGTTTCAAAACGTCCTGATCGCGCAGGAAGGGTTCGTTGTGGAGGTTCCACGCCACGCCGGCGCTCCATGCCGACGACCAGCGGTTGTCGGCGCCGTAGAGCGACGAGGCGCTTTCGCGGAACGTGAGGTCGACGTTGTAGCGGTCGTCGTAGCTGTACGACGCGGTTCCCAGGAAACTGATTTCGCGCGTGATCGACGAGATGCCGACGGGCTTTTTGTCCTGGGCGTACTGCCGGGCGAAGGTGATGTCGGCCGTCTGGCTGTTGGGGAATCCCTCGGCGTAGTGCTGGTAGGCGCTGTACGTGTTTTCGGCGATCCGGCCGCCGGCGTTGACGTAGAGGTAGTGCCTGCCCCAGTTTTTGGCGTAGTTGGCGTAGATTTCGCCCGAAATGTCGCTGCTCTTGCCGTTGTCGAGCTGGTAGGAGCCTTTGCGCAGCTGCATGCTCGTGCTTTCGTAGGCCGAGGTGGCGAATTTCGAATGCTTGGCCGGATAGAATTCGTCGGCGTCGCTGCGCTTTACGGCGATGCCGAGGCGGGCGGTGAGTTTCAGCGCCTCGGTGGCCTGCCATTCGGCGTAGAAGTTGTCCGTCACGCTGGTGTAGGTCTCGCGGTCGAGCGTTCCGAGCGTGGCGTCGTACATCGGGTTGGCCACTTCGTCGTAGGCCCAGCGGGCGATCTGGCCCGTCTGGGGATCGACGGCGCTCCAGTAGGGATTCATCCGGGCGTAGTCCCCGAAATCGCCCCACGGCGAGTTGTCGCTCCTGGTGTTGCTGACGCTCAATATGTTGCGGAACAGGAAGCTTTTCTTGCGGTACGAAACGTTCACGTCGCCCGAGAGCACCGTGCGCTCCGAACCCTTCATCACGCCCGCCACGTTGTTGTACGAGAAGTCGATCATCGCCCGCAGCTTGCGGCTGTCGCCCAATTCGACCGAGAGGGTGTGTTTGTGGCCGACGCCCGTGCGCAGGGGTTTTGCGAGCCAGTAGGTGTCCAGTCCGCCGAGCACCTGCGCTTTGAGTGCGTTGTAGCGTTTGGTGAGATCCACCTGCGTCTGGGGGTTCGCCGAGGTGTAGACGCCCTCGATGCGCTCGGCCTCGAGCTTCTCCCAGGCGTTGCAGAGGTTGTAGCTCGTCAGGTCGGGCATCGACACCTCGATGCTTCCGGTGTAGGTCACCAGCTCCTGATTGCCGGCCAGGCGTTTGGTCTCGATGACGATGACGCCGTTGGCGGCCTTCGAGCCGTAGAGCGCCTTGGCCGCGGCGTCCTTGAGGATGGTGATGCTCTCGATACGGGTCATGTCCATGTCCATCACCTTCTCGGCCGTGGTTTCGAACCCGTCGAGGATGAACAGCGGCTGGTTGGGGCGGTTCTGGTAGTTGCCCTTGATATTCACGCCCGTGGATTCCGAGGGGAAGGTGGTGATACCGCGCAGCTGCATGTCCGGCAGCGTGTTGGGGTCGGAGCCCATCAGCGTGTTGTCCATGATGTAGAGCGACGGCTCGATGTTTTTCAGGCTCTCGAAGACGTTGCGGTTACTCACGCGGGCCAGCTGGCCCGATGTGATGGTCGTGGCCGAACCCGTGTAGCTCTCCTTCTTGCGGGTGAAGATGCCGGTCACCACGACGTTTTCGATCTCCTGTTCGTCCTGCACCAGCCTGACCAGTCTGGTCTGTGCCGAGGGAAGCGTTTGCGAGACGTAGCCGATGTAGGAGAAGATCAGGTTGTCGCGGCCCTCGGGCATGCGGATCGAGAATCCGCCGTCGGACCCCGACACGACTCCCGTGGCGGTCCCCTGGATCAGGATGTTCACGCCCACGAGCGGCGCGCCGGCCGTGTCCGTCACACGTCCGCTGACGACCTTGTCCGGGGCTTTCTGCGGGGCGGAGGCGTTCCCCCCCCCGCTTCGGACACGGATCACGATCGTGTCGTCGTCGATCGAGTATTCGAGCCGCGTGCCGCGCAGCGCTTCGTCGAGCACTTCGCGCACCGGGGCGTCGGCCTTGCTGAAGGAGATGCCGCCGATTCCCCGCACGGCGTCGCTATTATAGAGGATGTAATATCCCGTCTGCTGTTTGATCCGTTGGAGAACTTCGGCCAGCGACGCGTTGCGGAACGATACGGAGATGCGTTCCCTGCGCTGCTGGTAGGCTTCGCTCGCCGTCGCCTGCCGGGGCGCGCCCCAGACGGAAATCGCCAGCAGCCACATGCATACGGCAAGCCATGGCCTTCGGTGTGATACTGATAGGTAAAGTTTCCTCATAATAGCTGTGTTTTAAGTGACACGAATGCCGCCCCGTCGGGCGGCTTCCCAACTAACCGGCATCAATCGTCGTCACGGTCGATGCAGAGCACTATCTTCCCCTCCTCGACATCGGCGCGTATCTGATCGGTGCGCGCCAGCAGACGGGCCATTTCGGCAAAGGTTTCGTAGCGTTTCACGACGCCCGTGTAGCGCACCTTGTCGGCGTCGACGCCCCGCGGGACGATCTCCACGCCGTACCAGCGCGAGAGTTTGCGGCATATCGAGGCGATCGTCTCGTCGTTGAAGGTGAACAGTCCCCGGGTCCAGGCGGCGTAATCTTCGGCGGCGACCTGCCGCACGTCGAAGATAGCCCCTTCGCGCCCCACGCGGGCCTGCTGGCCCGGCTGG
>ERZ791909.1245-NODE-1245-length-18371-cov-3.472265_pt1 | contig 18371 bp, 19 predicted proteins | sample MGYA00510143_ERZ791909 | MGnify/ENA primary metagenome ERZ791909 (study PRJEB30046, sample SAMN00792093) | human gut metagenome | study: EMG produced TPA metagenomics assembly of the A metagenome-wide association study of gut microbiota in type 2... | reverse complement strand
ACTTCTGCCGGAGTCATGCCCGTGCGTAACCGCTCCGGTATCAGTAAAAATTCTTCAGCATCCGGTTGAAGTTCCCGGGAAGCTGCAAATAGCGGTAACTGTAATTCGTCACATGTCCGTCAAGCATCCCGGCGTTCAGCGACTGCGAATGACGGTAAGCAACTTTTCCGTCGCCTGCCATGCTTTCCTCATTGGCCAGATAACCGGGCATGTTGCTGTTATAAAGCATCCAATCGAGCGCGTCTGTCCATGATGCGGAAGAGCTCGGGCGCTTCAGCCGATTCAGCCGATAAACTCTGGTGGTGTCCCAGACCGTAGCGTAACTCATTCCGTAAGAGCTGGTCACATTGCCGGTTCCGTTCTGCAGGTCATGCAAAGCCCCCCGGGAAACCGGGCACAGCAGTGAAACAGGAAAGCGATCCGTGTATTCTGCATCACTGTTGCGTTTGATTCCGAGATAATTGACGAATGCGGGAATTCTGTACCACTGCCTGCCATAACCCGGTTCCCGCACCGGAACCCACCAGCCATCGGAGTCTGCGGCATAAAACTGTCCGGCCGACAGATACTGCCTGAGTGTATTGATGCATTGCGTTTTCTTTGCCGCTTCTCTTGATCTGTTCAACGCCGGCAGCAGCATGGCCGCCAGAATTGCGATGATCGCTATAGAAAAATGGAGAAAAATTCATATTTATTGCAGTCATATCGTTTGAAACAAACAAGTTGTGAAATAAATAAATTTTGCAATTGATAAATTTTATTTTTGCAACGCAAACAAATTTTAAGCTCAGTTTTGTTTCTTTTATCAATGTGCTGATACAAAAAATGCAAAAAATTGCAAAAGGATTTTGGACAGAATCTGGTTTTGAAAATAGTACCCAAAAATCATTTTTACGAGTTATTTGTTCTCTAAGTTGAAAATGTCATGAGAAGTTCAACTTAGAAATTTTTTTGCTCTGTTTTTTCGTCATCATTGAGCTATGATGACGAAAAAAGAAAAAACTTTTCGTTCCAATCCAAGTAATAAAGGAGCTGAAAATATGCCGGCAAGAAAGAAACGTCCGAATGGGAGCGGGCGCGTATTTAAGAGTGGGGACAACTACTATCTCCAGTTTACTCAAAGAGACGGAACCCGCAAGTGCATCACATTAAAAGATGATTCGGGGAAAAACATCACAATAAAACGCGAAGCCGAAGATGTCGCCAAAAAGTTTCTTTACGAACAGCAGCAAATCAAGGAGATCGAAACTCAGGAAGAATATCTGGCCCAACTGAAAGCTGTGCGGAAATTTAAAGCGAAACTCTTGATCACTCTGGATAATGCTTTTGACCTGGCTCAATCAAAACCGCATATTCGAGAAGCCTGTGACGATGTCAAGGCGGTTTCCCGCAAGTATTGGTTGGACTTTGTAAGCTATGTCAAAGAAAATTTTAACCTGAAGACTTTGGATGAGGTGGAACGTACTCATGCGGATTCTTATATCGCATATATCAGGAGAAATGGACGCTGGAACAAGACAATCTCATACCATCCGGAGAGATGTCCGGTAAGAAAAACGTTCAAAGATTACCAGCAAGGAGGACAATTAAGCCATACCACCCTGAATCGCTATCATTCCGTTTGCAAAAGCGTGTTCTCATTTCTTTTGCCGGACATAGGATATGGTTTTGAAGAAAATCCATTTTCGCATATCCTGCCTTTGAAAATAGAGCCGGTTCGCCGGGAAATCTTTACTCCGGATGAGCTGGATAAAATTTTCGAATCAGTTCCTCCGCTCTGGGAGGGTCCTTTTTATGTCGGCCGTTATACCGGATTGCGTTTGGGGGACGCCCTGACAATCAAATGGGAATCAATCGAAGGTATTTCCAACCGGTCCGTACAACAGCCGCCCGATTTTACCTGCCGGGAAATCTCCTTGATTACCCGGAAGACCAAACATGATGTGCATGTACCGGTATTCCCGGAGTTGAATCCGATTTTGCAGAAACAATGGAAACGATCCCGCCACAGCGAATATATTTTTCCAGAACTTGCGGAGATGTACCTTTCCAACCGGAAAACCAAAATCAACAATATGATCCAAAACTATCTTCAATCGCTGGGAATCGTGACGAGAATCCAAGTAGAAGGCCGTTCCAAGAAACAGACAATAAAAGGCTTCCACTCTTTCCGGCATACTTTTTCCTATGATGCGGAACAAAAGGGAGTTCCTCCCTCCACCATCAAGCGCTGGCTCGGCCATAAACGGATTGCCATGACTCTGCATTATCAGGATCATGCCAACAAACAGGCAAGTCTTGAAGGACTGAAACTGATGATCCGGATTCCGGAACCGATTACTGCTGAAGAAATGTCCGAAAATTCCATACGGAAGGCAAAAATTCTGAAGATGGTTCAGGAAGCCTCGGAATCCAGATTGATTCTGTTTGAAACCTTGTTGAATAATCTTCCCACGAATTTGGAGATTCCAACAGGGACAGAATTTTTCCAGGCAAAATAATGATTTCCAGCAGTGATTTAAATTATAATTTTTCTGACAAGTTGAACATCTCATCAGATATTCAACTTAGAAAATCAATTTCTCTTGTCTGCCATCGTCATCTATGGTATAATCTTTTCCAGATTCATAACTCATCTATGGAAAGGGTATAAAATGATTCAGGAAAAGACTATCGATACTTTGATGCAGCTGGCTTCTCCGCTGGTCGCCTGCGGTGTTTTACCGCAAAATGAACTCAACGAACTGAAAAAGGTAGTAAAGCAGGATGAGCAAAGTGAGGAAGTCAAATTCCCCCGGCTCGTAAAGGTCAAGGAGGCGGCCCAATATCTTGGAGTTACTACCAAAACGATCAATGACTATGTGAACAGCGGCAGATTAGTCCGGATTAAATTCGGCCGCCGCTCTTCACGTATCACTGCCGATAGTATCAGGTTACTTCTGCAGGAAGCCCAGAAATAATTCGCCAAGCCTTCCGGCCTCGATGGGAAACAGCTTCATCGGGGCCGATTTGTTTTCAAGCTCGATGATTTTTCCGCATCATCTTTTGAAAAACAAATAAGTACGTGTATTGTAGTTATCGGACTTGGGGGACATGGTTATGACCGAAAATGATGCGTGGTATAAAAAACTGATAAAGACTTCAGAAATGGCGCCAGCCATAGTCGACCTTCACGCATTTTTCATTTTTGCGCAAAAAGAAACGGATAAATCCCCGCAGGAACTCCTTGCGCAGTGCGGCCTGAATCTGATTTCTTTTTTATTGACTAAAATTTACCAAAAATATCCGGCCATCGACATGAATCAGCTTGACGAACCACTGGCCAGTTATCTTCATGAGGTGGAAGAATTCATTTCTTCGCAGGATAATTTACGTTTACTCACTTTTGCTCCGCATAGAAATTCCACGATTGCGATTGACACGGCATTGATTTTCAGTCTGATGAAAAAATTTCCCAAGCCGGTGCCGCTATGCGACGAGCAGCTCAGTAATATCTATGATTTCATTCCTCGCATCATTTCCGGTTCGGCTTTACCGGAAGCGGAGCAATGGCGTCTGCTGTATGTTCTTTCCTCGGAGTGGAACATGAAATTATTTGCGTGCAAGACATTGTTGATGAACAGCAGGGAGACGCAGAACTTACTGCAGATCGCCATAAAGCGTTTGAATACCAAATCTCAGAATAAATATCATAATGCGATCATCTGGGGAGCGGAATACGACCGCTACTATCGTGCTTATCTGGCCGAAGGCTACAAAGACATGGCAGCCCGAGGCAAGGCGCGAAAGCAGTTTGCGGATAAACACAGTTTCCCACAGAATAATTTAGAACAGCAAACAGCCAAAGATTATCCGGGGCTTTCCGCACCGGCGCTCCGGCGATATCACCAAACATACCTCTCCGTAAAATACGGGGATTTCAGCCCAGAAATAACCGAAAGAAATCCATAATGAATGTAAATCATAATTCAGCTTCGGCAGCCGAACCGATTAAAAATCTCGGTCACCTGATGCGCTGGAAAGATTATATCAAGAACAATTATTCCCATAAACGATATGTTTTTTTCCTGCTGTGCCTTGATACCGGAATTTCTCCGGGAATTATACTTAACCTGAAAACCAAAGAGATTGACGGACAGACTCTGCTTGTTGATCCAGCCACCCGGCAAACGGTAAAACTGCATTTAATAAACATTCCGTCATCCGGCGAATTCGACGACCAGATTTCCATCCGAATATCAGATGAAGACTTTAAGGAAGTAAAGAAACTTCGCGCCCAGGAGCCTGACGCGACCTACCTTTTCGAAAGCGAAGCACGGCAGGTAAATAATCCGAAGCCCTGGTCACGCGACTATATCACCCGTTTTTTGAAAGAATCGGCGGAACATGCAGGTTTAGACGAAAAAATCGGCTTTCTGACCCTGCAAAAGACCTGGGGATATCATCTGGTGGTTCATGCCAACTATTCTCTCTGGGAAATTCAAAGGATTCTCCGGAAACATTCCCTTGCAGCAACACGCCAATACTTGGGCATTACGACAGAAGAAATTCGTTTGCGCTGAGTCTCACTCGATCGGAATGCGCCGGCCGCCGGCGCCTTTAAACAAAAAGTGGGCAACAGCGGCGCCTCCCCATGTCAGGATGTAACCTGTCGCGGACTTTCCGGTGTATATCGTGTTTTGAATCAATACGGTGATAGCGAATGAAAAAAACAGGTAAACCCATGTACAGGTAATCAATGGGACTCGATTGATTCTCTTCTGTTTTTTCCGTATGGTTTTCTTAATTAAAGCTCCGATAATCTCCACCCCTATTCTGGCCACCTCCAGCCCCGCATCCATAGCAAAAGCGAACATCCAAAGAAAAACCGTGCCAAGGGTAATAATTCCGACTTCCGGGATAAACCAGAGAAAGATATCCCGTTCGGAAAAAATCAGCCACATACCAAACCCCGTTGCGGACAGAGTGATCATGAAGATCACTCCTATCACATAATCGTTTCTGTGGAACCAAGAGCTGTGTCCAGCATACTTGCCCCCGATCTGCGGAATGGGAGGACAATGCCGAACAAAACGTGCCCCGCATATTTTGCGGCATTTCTGCTCAAATGTACCGATCAGGAAAACCTTGCCGTTGTTTAAAATTCTTCCGCTCTGCCAGAACACATAACCGACCTTGCAATGTCCCCTCGGACCGCCGGCCTGCAGAGTGGTATAGGTGACGATATCGACCATGTAATCTTTCTGCTCGGACCAGCCCTCGGAATAACTGTCCGACCTGCTGTAATCGCCTTTCATTCCGCCTGATTTGCTGTCTCCGATATTCTGACTGCGGCGCCTGATGATTTCCTGCCCTATGCTGTCGGCAGCCCATTTATTCGTTTCGTAATCACCGTTTTTACAGAATATTTTAGTTCCCAGGTTTCCCAGCAGGGAAGATGACTTCTCCTTGCCGTAACCTTCCTGAAGATTGCTGATATTCTGAGTTGCATAAACGGTCAGCGTCCGAGACGAACGGGCTGTGGTCTGAAACATCTGATCGTTGTCAAGGGAAAAATACTGCGCTTCATCGGCCCACAGGAAAACCGGAAGAGCATCATCATGCGTGATGTCTTCGCGCCGTTCGATCATACGTTCAAAACACAACTTGATGATCGCGGCAGTAATCTGGCCAACCAGACCATACCGTTTTACGTCCTGGTCAACAATAAGGATCTTTCCCTCCCGGTACAGGCTTTCCAAAGAAAATGACGATTTGGGGGCTCCGAAGCAACGCAGAAACTCTCCCCGGAGCATGGAGTCGGCCAAAACGGTGAAGGAACTGATCGTATTGCTTCGCGTCCTTTCATCCAATTGCGGGAATTCCGTCAGGAAATAATTCAGGGCAAGTTCGTAATCCGGCCCGATTCCTTTACCGAAATAGATAGCTTTCAGGATCAGCATGTTGGCATATTGCCGTGTAACGGTCAAAATTTTCCTGTTCAGGGCCTTGCCCTGTGATTCGGTATATTCGAGGTCAAATTGTCTTACTGCCTCATTATAGCCGTCTTCATCCTGTCTGGCAATGAATCCCAGATATCGTTTCGAAGAACAAAAGGCTTTAAAATCGCTGCAGTAATCTTGCATTGCATCGGCGATGACATCGCTCCTCAAGGCGGTATCGATGGTCATTTTAATATTCGGCAGCGTCACGGCCTCATGCGCCATCACCAGCAAAGCAATAGTATTTCGCAGGAATTGTTTGATGGCATTTTGCCAGTATTCATCATTGGTTGCAGCTTTTTTATCTTTCCCTATTTTGGTCACTTCGAGAAAAATGCCGACAACATTCTCGATCTGCCCGCCTCCGGTGCCGGCGGGCCGTTCCATTTCATAATTAAGAAACGCAAACGTGTTTTCGCTCAATCGGATCAGATCATCACTGCGGCCGGTTTCGCGGGCGTATCCCTCCCATGTTTCACATTCATCCGGTTTTGCACAAAACACAATACCGCCGAATTTCAATTCCAGAAAGCGCAGGGCGATGCTGCGAAGGGGTCCCGAACTTTTGCCGCTTCCTGTCATTCCGAAGCAGATCAATCCCGTACAGGCGTCCCGGACCGTCCAAGAATTACCGTCGAGGTTCAGAATTTCGTGGTCGAGAATAGACATATCATCCCCATACTGAGTATATGAAAAATGTACCTAAACCGGCCAAGACGGAGAGAATCGTCAGTGCGCAAACCAGAATGAGACGGTTTGCGAACCGCTCCCGATGGAGAGCCGTCAACCGTCGGAACTGAGAGCGGCTGATCTGTTCCTGACGGCAGACCAGGGCCAGAATTTCCTCCTGGTTCCTGTTCAATATTTCGGTCATCCGGTTCACCAGCAATTCGTGGCGCTGATTGTTTTCCGTATGAATCCGCTCCTGCAGCCAATGCAATACTTCAAGCTCGAATACGACAGCATACACAATATCGTCTTCATTGCCGCATTTGTCATACATCGACAATAAATCCAGCACTTTCACCCGTGATGTTCCGGCGCCGGCCAACGCGCGAACCGCCAGACTTCTCAATGTTTCATTGTTTTCATCCATTGCCATACCTCTCCACACTTCCCCGCGCCAATTCGTCGGCGCGGGGAAAAAACGTTCATCGACTCATGCCGGAAACCTCCGGCGCCTTCGCCTGCTCGGGCGACGGGGCCATGCTGTTCTGTTTTCTTTGATTCTGCATATGCATCATGCGCAATTCACCGAACCTGGCCTGAGTCAATTTCTCCGGCTGCTTGAGGACTGCGGGATCGACCGTTCCGCGGGCCACCCATGTTTTAATGTTTTCCAACTGATCGTTGGAGATCGGCTGCTTTCCGTGTTCCTCGGCAATCAGCTTATCCAATTGCCGGTAAGTCGGATTTTTCGGGATTTTGATTTTTGCTCCCTGTTCCTGATACTGTTTGAGAATCGCCAGCTGTTCATCCGAAGCAGGCGGATCGATTTTTTCGACCAGCTCCTGAAGCGCAGCCGTATTGATATTTCCGTGCCGATCTTTCCGAACCAGAATATCAATCATTTCGGATGCCTGGCCGCGCTTCAGGCTGTTCTTGACGAAATCGGGAATCAGGTTTCCGGTATTGGTTTCCCGGATCAGATAACCGATTTTTCTGATTTGCGCCTCCGAAGGTTCCTGATTGGCGATAATGCTTCTCGCTTCGCCGTGGCTCATTTCCGCAAGCGGCTTGGGAAGTTTCATCTGGGGATTGGCTTCCAGGATATCCTTGATTGCCGCAATATCATTATCACAGATAGGATCAGTATCGGCGAGAGTTTTTCCCCTCATGGTCACCTTGGCCCAGAGTTCGCGCGCCTCCTTGTAGCTGAAGTTCTCCGGATTCGCGGGTTTCAGCGGATGGTTGTCCGACATATTCCGGAAATTTTCAAGCTGCTTTTCGGAAATCGGACAATCATCAACGATTTTCATCGCCTGATAATAATTGAGCTTTTCGATCTGCTCAGGGCCAATCACCGGCAAATTGATATATTTCTTTGCCGTATTGATCGGGAAAGTGCCGTTTTCCAGGCACTGATTCAGATAGGAATTCTGGAAATCGCTGATCTTCATTTTGGCCTGAATGTTCTGGATTCTGATCTGGAGCTCCTCCTCGGAAACGTAGGGCCACATGGAACTTGAAATCTTAAATTCCGGTTTATCCCTGGTCAGCCAGGTAAACAAATTCCGTGTCTCTTCAGTTGCCGGATGTTCCGGCATCATCTGTTCACGATTGAGACGCGGAGTATTCTGGATGTAGAAAGTCGCCTCCTGCCTTGATAATACGGCAATGCCTTCCGCCGGCAGAGAAACATCTTTCAGAAGCCCTGCCTTTTCCTTGCTCTTGAGCGTGAATAACTGGTCGTCCGTAATCTTGTTCTTCGGGTCGCTCCGAAGAATATCTTCCACTTCCTGGAGCGACATTCCCGCCAGAAAATCATCCGGAATCGGCTCCATTTCACGGCGATTGATCATGTTCCTGACGGCGGAGATCAGATACTTGCGTTCATTTTCCTGATTGATACTCATGGCTTCTTTTCCTTTCTTTTGGGTTGTTTTCTGGAAAGCACTGCATACGGCTTCCCGGGAAAATGGTATTCCAGCAGCCTCGAAACTGCTTTTAAGGTTCAGTAAAAACATCGGATCATCCGGAAGCGGCTGATTGAATAACCTCAGCCAGTCACTGAATTTTTCCTGTTCAGCCAGCAATGGAATTCTTGTTTCCGCGAACTTTTCCGCAAAATCGGCATCCATCGAAAACCATTCATCTTTCTGAAAACGAGGAATAATCCCCGCCTGGCTCAATTTAAAGAACAAAGACCGGAAAAAAATCATTCTGGCTTCTTCCCGATTCTTCTGAAAGTCCCTGACGAATCCGGCCTTCCAATTGATTGTTTCTTTCGCAGTATTGAATTCCCATGAAGAAAATGCCTTCTTCAATCTGCTGAAATTGTACTGTCTGTTGATTTTTGTGGGGATCGCACTGTTGATATCCTGATTAAAGTAATCAATCCAGTCACATCCGGATTTCAATGTTGTTCTCTGGCTGGTGCATAATTCCTGAATTCCGGGATTTCTATCATAAAAATCCATAAGCTGGAGTTGCAGGCTCTTTTCACTCTCCGTTACAGTCATGACTTTCTGCGGCATAAAATCCGGCAGCGAGCTCAATTCCTCATTCAGATCATCTTCATCCTGCATCTCTTTGGTATAGGACGGATACAAATCCGACTTGAAACGATTGTTTCGGGGATCCTCCTCCTCACGATTTTGGTTCGGATCGTTTTCCCTGTCGATTTCAACAAGCGTTTTGGAACGGAAATTAAACTCCGCCAAATTGATGAAATGAAGACGCTCCATCGGTTGCCCCGGCTGCTCCAAAATCACTTCCAGATCGACCAACGGCGGCAAGCCGCTGATAATTTCTTCCGCGCGCTGCGGAGTGCACTCATAGTAATCCAGAGGTGAAATGATTCCCATGCAAGCCAGCCGGGCAAGCAGATCCTGCCTGCGCTGCTCCAATAACCGTTCCGCATGACTGATGATGGAACTCACGTCGGCAGAAAAACCTTCCGCTGCTCTCTCCGGTTCATAGTCAATATCCCAACAGTAAAAACTGTCTCTCAGAATTTCCTGATTTACGGTTTGAAAGTCCTGATGAAAAAATTGAAGCCATGCGCCGGGCGAATACTCTTTGGTAAAAGAATGTTCCTCCGGAAGCCCGGCAAGAGAAAAGTCATTCAATGTTTCAACCAGCCTGCTTTCGGCTCCGGCCCGGGTGATATCGAATTGCCAGACAAGAACTTCTCCCTGAAAACGATCCTGAATCCGCGTATGAGCGCCATAAAGACTCGGCAGACCTGCAACAATTTCTTCCGCCTTCTCGACCGTCAGATGGTCCAGCGCCACCGGCGGCGTAGCTCCCATGCAGACAAGGCGGGCGACCAATTCCCTTAAATCATTCGGGTCGTGCAAAATCGGATAAAGGTCAATCACTCTGTTTTCCGCCATTTTCCACCACCTTTCCGGAAGCGGCATTCCTGAAGAACCCGTCGAACTCATCTTTTATTTTTGCATACATCAGCCGTATTCTGTGCATGTCCATGAAACCAAACGATTTGATTTGAACAAGCGATTTGGCGACCTGGCCGTAACTGGCCCCATTCTCGCGGATACGCCGCAGGTGCCGGCTGCTTATTTCCGGAAAGTCAATCACGATTGTCGACGAGAGATATTCTTCCTGAACTTGCTTCATTTTATCATCATAAAAATCAAAATTTTCTCCGGCAATCTTGTTCTTCACAATAATGAAGCGCAATTCACCGGCCAACGCCGCCTCCCGGTATTTCAGCAGCCACCGTCCCCAGGTCAGGCTGCTGTCCACTTCCGCAGTCAGGCAACCGACCAGAAATATTTCCACTCCCACTTCGCTCAGGTGGGCAAAAGGAAACGCTTCAAGCCATTCAAGCGTGGAAACACTCGTTCCGGCCTTCATATCCAAAATATAGAGCCGTTCGTTCGCGTCCTGTGAAGAACAGCTTTCCAACTGCTCAATTCGATTGATTACCGCATCCAGGGGATAATCCATATCCTGAATGGAATCAGGAGTGACAGAACTGACTTCGATGCCCGGCACGTTCTTATAGACATTGCTCAGAGACTGGTTTTCATCATCACAGTCAAAAAGGACCGGATGAAGGCCGTAATCTCCGGCAATGTCTGCAAAGAACGTTGAAATCAGAGTTTTACCGATCCCTCCTTTGGTTCCTGCTACAATTAAGAGTTTCGACATGCCAGCAATCCTTTGTTATTTTTTCAGCATGAGGGTGATTTTCAGTTCCCCCTCCCTGATCAACTCATCGGCCTCATCTTTGTCCAAAAAACAGATTTCCCAGTTCGGCCTGTAAGCCAGAAAACCTTTTATGATCATGTGCCTGATCCGTTGACACTGCATCCTCGTTGCAGGGGTCCGGTGGCGGAGTTCATGCCTTCCGGCACACCACAGATACCCGAACGCAATTTCCATCGTCATGAACTTCAGTTCCTCCCGATGGAAATTGATGATTCCCATCTTCCGCAACGACAGCAACTGGCTCCGAATCTCATCCGTAATCGGCACAAAAGTGAAGGGAGCCACGTTTTCGGCCAGGGCGATCAACAAATCGGCTTCTTCGGAAGACAATTTCGAAGGATCATCTTTCGGAACTCCTCCAAGCCGCCCCTCATTATAGAGTTCAACAAGTTTGTCCATCTGTTCACTGGTAATGTTATTCATACGACGACTCCTCACCTTTATAGGTATACCGTGATTATAATTCTCCCTGAAGTACACGATAATACCTCTACCGGGGGGAGCGCGGGCGCGCTTCCCCCGGAAAATATTCACCGCTACTGTGCCATCTCCTCCAGCCTTAATGACACCTCCGAGACCGATTCCGCTTTATCCTGTTTCGTTTTCTCCGTCAAAAAACGTATAAGAACAGTATTGACCGCCAATATCTCGGACTGTTTCAGCAGGATTCCCGCCTGCCGGTCCTGCTCCGAAATGATCTCAGGAATGACCTCCGTCCGGCAGTAAAACGTGATCATGCAGACAGTCAAAACTGTAAGCCACGCCAACACAATCATGTGAAACCAGTATTTTCTCACGGCTGCACCTCGGAGGGATGGATTGCCGGGCGGTTGTTGTTCCGAAGCTGGAGCTTCAGCATTTCGTTTTCCCCTTTCAGCTTTTTGACCTCCTCTTCGAGTTTTCTGGCGAACTCGGAGGTCCGGAGGATATTTTCCGACAGGACGCCGTAGCGCTTTTTCATCGCCTCAAGGCTGCTGACCAGTTCCGCCGCCTGTTCCTTCTGCAGCGCCTGTCCCTCAATCAGAGAATTCACCATCCGCTGCGTATTGCGCACCTCAGCGGTCGCACGTTCGATCTGGCCGGTTGCGGCATTCGCATACCGTTCCTGCCGCATCTTCTGGGCTCGCAGAACCGGATCGGCATCGGGCTGCGGAATCAAATTCCATGCGGGCATCCGCTCCACCCGATAGACGGAGTGCTGTTCGTGCATCACGCGAAATCCCGGATCGACGTATCGCCCGATGGCGTATGCACGAAGATTCGGATTGGACATAACCTTTTCCTGACTGTCGGCAGGAATGGCGCCGGCGACATACTGGATCGGGACGTTGATATATTCCCGGGGCGGTTCCGGCAATTCTTCCGTTTTGCACCCGCAAAGCATTCCGGCAATCGCCGCAGTTCCGATAACCATCATCATATTCATTTTCATAGCAGTTTCCCCTTTCATTTTACTGTTTTTCCACCGGAAAAGGCGTTCAGCACATTTTTATACGAAGGCTTCTGCGGCCCCTGAATCTTCTGTTCTTCGAGTTTGTTCAGCAGGGTATCCGCGATCTGGGCGTCATCGAGATTGATGACCTGCTGAACGAAAATGTAGAATTCCGTACCGCTCGGCACGCGGATATAGTAGGATTCTTTCGCAATCATCTGCGAAACGTCCTGCAGCATCACCTGCGCCAGCGTTTCGGCGCCGCGGGCCATCGCGTTTTTCGTCGTTCCGTCCTGGGTCGTAATCGTCACTCCGCTGTCGGTATAGACCTCGTTGGTCTGATATCCCTGCGCCAGTCCCTGGCCGAATGCCAGAGGGTACACCAGAAATTTCGACAGGTTTTCGTTGGACATGACCTGTCCGGGGATTCCTGCACTCATATCGGTAATCGCGGCCAGCATCCGGTTCTCCGGATGGGTTGATTTCTCAAGAGCAACCCCTTTGAGTTGAAGTTCGAAACCGACCATATTGGAAGTTGCCTGCCAGACCAGAATGAAATTGTTTCCCGTGGTCAGGCGGTTCCGCATCGGTTTGGCGCCATTGACAGTTCCATACACTTCGGTCCCCGCCGGAATGATCAGCTTCTTTTCACCTTTGGCATTGATCCACCACAAATCCTCGATCACTACCGCAATCAATGGAGTATCGGTATCGCCACTCTCGACAGTATTGACCATCTTGCACGCGATCAGGCGTCCGTATGGCGCAAACCGTTCCGATACAAACTCTTTTTGCGCACCGGCCGATTCGCCGTCGATAATGAGGATCTTGGCAGTCGGAACGGAATTCCGGGAGCTTTCGACCGAACGCCTGTCACTGGAACCGGAGTTATATCGATTACCGGAGTTTGTACGGGCAGTGGAAGATGGCGGCTGCGGCCTGCCTGAACCATCGATTTTCGAGGTACTGTCGACAGACGAGCCGGATACTCCATCAGAAGATGGCTGAGGCTTATCGGGCGGTACTGCCGAAATCGCCTTGACGCTCCCCGGAATATCCAGTGTCGCGTCACGGCTGACGCTCTCGTGGATCGGCTGCAGTTTCCCGCCGTCCTCCCGGATCAGGAACGGTACCGCTGAGAACGCCAAAGTGACGATTGCCGCCAGGAAGATCAGGGAAGTTCCGAGCGGACTCCGCAGCTTTTTGAAAAATTCACGCAAGTTCATAACGGCTCCTTATCAGAACTTCATCCAATTGACGAGAAAAGCCAGATTATCCGGAAACTCGGAAAAATCCCACCAGGCGACATCGCTTCCGGCATCCGTTTCCGGGGTGTTCTCTTCCCCCGTTTCCACTTCTGTTTCCCGAATCGGATCGTCATCGACACTTTCCGCGGCAGCAGATTCAAGGCTGCCGGCCGCCTCCCGGGTCTCAATCTTCGCCAGCGTCTTTTCCATATTGGCGATCAAGGCTGCAAGACGTTTGTCATATTCGGCTTCCGCCTTGCTGATTTTCTCTTCCGTTTCCTTCTTCTGTTCCGTTGTCTGCGATTCCGGCACGGCCGCCTGTTGCTCCATATATTTGGCAGTCACCCCAATGCGGAACTCATTGTCCGCCGCCAGATTGTTCCGGCGTCCCTCCGGAGTGCCCGTGATCGTGAAAAACGCATAGGTCGAAGATTTCGGAGGCATGACGCCGGTCGCGTCGGCGGCGCTCATGTAGTAAGTGCGGTTTCCGGCCTGAACCGAAAAACTGAACTTATCATACAGAATTTCCTCATCCGTATCGTTTCTCAGCAGCAGTTTGAATACCAGCGTATCTTCGTGGTTGAAACGGATCACTTCGAGCAGGTCCATCTGGAATTTCTCGAACTGGAACGTCGCCTTCTTCGCGAAACGGGTGGAATCGCGCAGCTCAGTCGGGTAGCGTTTCGACAGCACATCGTATGCTTTCGCCATATCGATCAGCGACAGCAGCCGGGCCGGAGTGACCGCGCCGCCGCCCCCCACCGAAACGCCGCCGCCGGAGCCTCCGGTGAAGTTCACAGCGGCAAACGCCTTTTCGTTATCCTGAACCAGATAGAGAATGTAGGTTTTCCGGTTGAACACCACGGTCAGCGTCCCGGTCGCCCCCTCACGCAGTGCGACCAGGTTGAAATAGTATCCCCCGGGCTGCGCCGAAATCTGAAAATCGGTGCTCCCGTCGACGGAAACGTTAACTCCCGCGATTTTGGAGATGGCGGACGGAAAGGTCACGGTCGTGGCGCCGTCGTCTTTCTTGACGAACACCTTGTAAATCTCGCCCTGGGCGAGCGTGTACTCCTTGAACTGGTTCATGTTCAGAATCTTCTTTTCATTCGCCGGTTCTTCGGCGCTGACAGCCGCTGCAGCTGCAAATACCGCTGCCGCGACTGAAACACACGGGATCAGCTTTTTTCCCATAAACATTGCATTACCTCCGTTTTCTGATTGTTTCTTGTTGATAGTTAATGTCGGAAACGACAAATGGAAATACGGCATTCTTAGCGAGATCATAGTTGACCGAAAGATTCATGGACATCTCAAAACGCAGCACCTCAACCGGAGTATCGGCATCCCGGCGGCTGCGAATCAGCTGTCCCGATATTTTCAGAAAGGAAGTCCGGCTGTCGGCCTCCAGCACCTTGATCCCGAGGATCTCGACTTTCTGGTGGACATCCTGCCGATTGAAGATATCCCCTTCCTGCTTGATCAGATCCAACGCCGTCTGCCGCGCCCGACCTATGTACATCTCGTCGAACAGTTCGGCGCGATCCAGCCCGTTCGGATTCCGCATCAGAAAGGCGTCGGTCGCCAGACGTGCGGTGTATTCGTACAGTTGTACCAATTGCTCCTGGGATGCATATTTCGTGATGTGATAGGTGTTCCGGCCGTCGATCACAATCAACCTGTTATTATCCCTGAACTGATACATCAGAATCGGCGTCAGGAACGACAACAGCACGTAGACCAGCATTCCACGGAACATCCATTGGTTCATATTGCGATAACTGTGATCATTCATCCCGATGTTCCTCCTCATAAAGCTTCATCCCGGCGACCTTGAACGGCAGCTCGAAATCGTCTTTGGAGCGTTCCAGCCGCATCAGCAGCGCGAAGTCGCGTTTCTGAATGTGCGGATACCCGAAATAGATTCCCGTCAGTCTGGCAGTACCCTTCACCAGCGAGAAGTATTTCCCGTCATTCGCGGAGTATTCGACTGAGCAGTTCTCGATTTCCTGAAACTGCATACGCTTTTCAAAAAGCTCCTGGGTATCGTTCAGATACGCCTTGGCCTGGCTCAGGCCTCGCGGTGTACAGACCATCTTCAGCTGCCGGTCGTCCTGAATATCGTAGCGGCGGGAAAGCAGCGCATAGGCTGTCCGTAACGAAATATCTTCCAGCACGACCTTCGATTCCACGGGAGCGGAATTGCCGACGTAGAGATTCCGATCCCTTCCCAGAATCAATACCCGGTCCGGCATCACCATGTACTGAACCGCAAAAAATGCGCCGATGACGACTGCCGTACAGATGAGTGAATGGTAAATGATCCAGAATACGAATATGCGGCGTTCCCGACAGACCAGTTCATAAGCATTCATCTGTTTTTCCGTTTCAAAAAGCATAAATGCCCTTTCCGGTCTGCCCGTCCAGTCGGATGAACGGGCAGACCCGTTTATAATCCAAATTCCTCAAAAGAAAGGAACTGCCATGAAGAAAACCATGATCCTCTCCCCCCTTGTCGCCGGAATCCTGCTGGAAGCAATCTGCAGCGGCTGCGGTGAATCCGATGAAACCAAGGCAAACATCAAGGCGATTGCGGAAGCTCAAAAAGCCCAGGCGGCCGCCGAGGCCAGAGCCGAAGCCGAAAAGCGGCGCAAGATCGAAGAGGCTTACGAGTTCCATTTGAAACAGATGGAAACTCTGCGCCGGCACCGCTCCCGGCCGGGAGTGAACCCGTTTGCTCCTGACGACACTCAGACACCTGCCGAAGAAAAACAGTAAAAGCTCCATCACTCCTCCCTGCCTCCCGCCGGTATGTTTTTCAGTTCCGGAGGAGCTGCGGGAGGAGTTCCACAGCCTCTTCCCGAAAGGACTTTGGAAATCGTACTTACACCGCCCGTCGAGGCTTTCCCGGCAGCCTGACTGTTTTTCACTACCGCCATCACATTGGAAGCGGTATTGAGCGACATCGCCAGAGCATTGCCGATTCCCGCTCCGCGAAACAAACTGAGGCACGCCCACGGAATGCCGATATACATCACGATGCACAGCAGCAGGAAGATGCAGGCAAAGGAAACCAATGCCCCGAGTGCTCCGGTGGCAATGACAATCGCCCCGGGCGGACTTGCCGCCAGAGAGGTTAAGGCGGCAGCTCCGGCTCCTCCCGTCACACTCGCCCCTGCGGCTCCGGCCGCCGCCAGCATTCCGGTCTGTTCCCACATCTGGGACGCAACCCAGATCATCGTCAGGTCTCCGAACAACATGCACAACGGCGCCATGATGAAACCGAAAACCAGCGTCAGAAAATTGATTCCGATGCTCTTCAGCTCCGGTACGGCCATCATTGCAATGAAAATCGGGGAGAGCGTTTTCAAAATAATGAAGAGGCCGCACAGGACTACGATCATGATTTCCCGAATCGCCTTTCCGAGCCATATTCCGCTTTTATAGACCATGCCGCCGATTCCGGCAATGAGGGAGTCGTACCAGGAACCGTCCACCTCCACGGCCAACAGGGTTTCCATGATGGCCTCGACCTTGCCGGTCGTCTGGCGTCCCCACTGAAGCATCCCCTTGAACAGATAATCGCTCACGGTCGGAAACAGGGCAAGCAGAACGATAGTCAACAGCATTGCAACCATATACTTCAAGCCGAAAAACTCTCCGAACTGGCTGTAATTCCGATAGATCGACAACAGAATGATCAGGAATGCGAAAACCATGCAGACCATATACATCCGGTCCAGGGTTTCCAGCATCACCTGCATGATGTTTCGTAATGTTGCTTCCGGTGTCATTTGAACCTACTTTCCGAGAACCGCATCGATAAAATTGCCGGATACGGAACCTTTGTTTTTCGTCGCTTCCGCGCCGGATTCCGAAACTTCCCGATTGTCATGGATGGCCTTGGCCCGCTTGTAATCCGTAAGATCCAAACGCGCGTTTTCCATGTAGAGCTGCTGCGCCACCATTGCGGAGTGGGCGGTCTGTGCCGCGAACATCTGCCCGAGCGTGTTGGACTGCCAGATTCCATTCCGGTAGGCCGCGTACTGCATTTCCGTCAGCGAGGATTCGCGAGGATTGTACTTCTGGTCCTCCCGGTTCAGGTCGGTCAACTGGATCAACGCCTTCGGTCCCCATTCCGACATGAACTTGTGAACCGCAATCGCGCCTTTTTGCGTTTCCGCAAGGTTTTCCGATTGCTTCAGTTGAACATCGGCCAGGCCGTAATCGACCTGTCGGAGCATCGACTCGATTTCGCCGGTGGAAGCCACACTGCTGTTGTTCATCTCCATCGCGTCACGGGTGATGTTCAATGCGGCGGAAATCTCATTTTCGTGCCAAAACCGCGAATTCAGATACGAGATCAATTTGATCGGATCGCCGATGTAATTAGAGATATCGACCGCGGTGTCATAGGTCTCCTTGCAGGTGTTGTAGGTGTCCTGCGTGACTTTCAGGGTATCCAGTCCGGTTTTCAAAATCTCCCCGGTGGTTCCGAGCTGATCGGCGCCGATATCCAGCGCCATTTGCTGATATGCTTCATCCTGGATGGCCTTGATCGTATTGTGAACGTAAATCACGCTGTCATGGACTTCCTGCAGGAATGCCATTGCCGACGGCGGCATCAGAAACATGATGCCGATCAGAACCGCAAGCACATACTTTGATGATTTCATGGCAGCCTCCGGGTTATTTGATCACCGAAAGATAAACCGCATCCTCGGTGTAGTTGACGCCGTCGTCCGGATGTTGAACAGGAATTTCAAACATCCGCACCTGCGGCTGATCGCCATCCTGCGCCTGATGGAGTTT
>ERZ791909.1242-NODE-1242-length-18387-cov-8.516038_pt1 | contig 18387 bp, 18 predicted proteins | sample MGYA00510143_ERZ791909 | MGnify/ENA primary metagenome ERZ791909 (study PRJEB30046, sample SAMN00792093) | human gut metagenome | study: EMG produced TPA metagenomics assembly of the A metagenome-wide association study of gut microbiota in type 2... | reverse complement strand
GGTTTCTCGATCTGAGTCAGTTGGGCACGGGATGGAATGTTGATTCTGTGACGAATAAGCCGGCCTCCGATGAATGATCGCCCATATTGGTTTTATTTTGCGCCAGATGGAGAAATCAGGGCACAGGAGGGGCATATGCAGGAATATCTTGTAAATCGGCCAGATGAGGCAACGATGGAACGGCTTTTGAACATCCACACCGTCGATGTTGCTGGTGTGGTCCTGCGCCTTGCGTGGCAGGTAGGGCTGCTGCGCGACGAAATCACAAACCTGACCTGGGATCAGGTCGATTTTGAAAGCTTCCAGATTCATCTACCAGACCGGACCGTTCCCATTGGTGAAACGCTGGCCGACTATCTGCGCACCGTACATAAACGATGGACATTTGTCATTGGAGATCCTGCAAACAACTATGTAGTCTGGTCTGACCGTTATCACAAGCAAATGCAGCCCCAGGCAATTTCACGCATAGTCCGTAAGGCTTTGGATGAGGGAGGGCAGACGGAGGTGCGGCTGATCGATCTGCGTCATGACTATGTAATTCGGCAGTTGGAGCGATATGATTGGGCCTATGTGGCTCGAATTACTGGTACGGAGATCCGGTCACTGCAGCTGCACTTTGCGCAGCATCTGCCGGATGGAAAAGCCGGACCCAAACACATTGATAAATCCGATGAAATCGATGAATTCAGACTTTGGAAGATCCTGCAGGCAGAAAAGGATACTCCTGCAGGCTTGGCTCTGTGGCTCACCTGGAGCATGGGCCTTTCAGCCACCACTATTGTGTTTCTGACCTGGGACCAAGTGGATTTTGATCGAAATGTGCTCTGGCTGCCGGAAGGCGACATTCCCATGACCACCGCAGTCTCTCAGCTCTTGAAAAAGAGATATAAAATCCGGGCGGGGGATCCCCATGTCTTGCTTTCTGCTGAAGCTAAAAGGCCCTTGGACATCTATCGCCTATCCCGCATTGTCAGAACGGCACTGATCCGCGGCGGTATGGAAACTTGGACGTTACGAGACCTGTGGCTTGCCCGAGGTGAGAACAGATGGAGCCAGGCTGTCCTTGGAAAGATCAAACAGGATGGCCCTGTTACGCGCAAAGAAGTAATGGAACTGTTTGGTCTCTCTAAATATTCCGCCTACCAGCGGCTGCACAGAATGGTAAATAAACGACTTCTCATTCGGGTAGGGTGCAAATATTACCTGCCTGGTTCTGTTGTTCCGCCGGAGCAACAGAGCGAGACTATCTACAATTATCTAAAAACAGAGGGCTTTGCCTGCAGACAGGACTTGGCCGACATCCTCCACATCGGTACGAAGCAGTGTGGCATTTTATTGAAACGGGAAGTCGAGTCCGGAAAATTAGTGCGCATTGCCCAGCGATATTATCTCAAAGACTCTCAATCGTTCACAGTGGCGTCTGGCAGCCTATATCAAATCGATTCAACCCAATAAGGAGCGCATTAAAACGCTTAAAAACGAAATTTTTTGTTTGGTTACAAATGTGTTATAACAAATATCTGATGGAATATGCAAATTATTTCGGTTCGTTAACAAAACCCGGCAAATCGTAGACAGCAGCATTCTCCTGGGGTAAAGTGATGGCGCAGAAAGGAACTTCTGTGGTCCGTTCCGGGCCGGAGCTACGGGAGGAGACAGCCCCGGCGCATATACACCGGCCCGGAGGACGGACTCCAAAAGTCCCTGCAAATTTTTTATAAGGAGGAGAAATCCAAATGAAGAAATTTCTTTCACTGGTGCTTGCTCTGGTGATGACCATGTCTCTGGTCACTGTCAGCGCGGGCGCCAAGGACTTCACGGACGGCAGCGAGATCACCTACAAAGAAGCTGTGGATGTGATCTCTGCCCTGGGTGTTGTCGACGGTTATTCCGACGGCGACTTCCGTCCCGATGATGTCCTGACCCGTGGCGCGGCCGCCAAGATCATCTGCAACCTGATCCTGGGCCCCACCACTGCATCTGCTCTGGCGGCCGGCACCGCCCCCTTCAAGGATGTTCCCGTGACCAACACCTTCGCGGGCTACATCACCTACTGCTCTCAGCAGGGTATCATCAGCGGCTATGCTGACGGCACCTTCCGTCCCACCGGCACCCTGAGCGGCAACGCGTTCATGAAGATGCTGCTGGGCGCTCTGGGCTATGACAGCTCCATCGAGGGCTACACCGGCGCCAACTGGACCGTGAACGTCATCAAGCAGGCTGTCGGCATCGGCCTGGACGACGGCAACGACAACTTTGTGGGCTCTCAGGCCGTCACCCGTGAGGAGGCCGCCCTGTACGCCTTCAATATGCTGAACGCCACCATGGTGGAGTACGATCAGCAGAACACCATCGTTGTGGGTGACATCACCATCAACACCACTTCCCGCCGGAAGGATGTTTCCAACACCACGGACACCGACGGCAACATCGGCAGCCGTGATCGCAAGATGCAGTTCGCCGAGCGGTATTTCGGTGATCTGAGCGAGCACGACGGCGACTCCGATGCCTTCGAGCGTCCCTCTACTACCTGGAAGCTGAAGTCCAAGACCATTGGCACCTATGCTGATGAGGCGGATGCGACCTACACCAGCGAGGTCAAGGTGGGCGAGATCTACAGCGACCTGGGCCTGTCTGACGGTATCTCCAAGCAGGATGTCACTCTGTATGAGGACGGTTTCAAGACCACCTACTCTGCTGGCGATGTTGTCCGCGGCAGCCGTCAGAAGGTCGGCGGCGACGGCGCTCTGCTGGATGTCTATTATGACGAGGACGCTGACACCCTGACTCTGGTGCAGGTCAACACCTATGTGGGCAAGATTGCTGCCGCACGTAAGGCAACCTCTACCCGCGATGCCTATGTGACTCTGGATGTGTCTGATTCCTTCACCGGCCCCGGCGGCACCTATGACACGGACGATTTCTCCAAGGATGATATCGTCTATTACACCTACTCTTACAAGACCGGCGAAAAGTGCATCGAGTCTATGGGCCTGGCCGAGAAGGTCACCGGCACCATGAGCACCTACACCACTGAGGGTTCCGTGACTGTGGCTGGCACCAAGTATAATGCCAACGTCAAGTCCGCCAACAGCATCTACAATCTGGCCACCACTGTGGATCGCAGCAAGGACGTCACCGTCTATCTGGATCCCTATGGCTATGCCCTGTATGTGGATGCTGACACCTCTGTTGAGTACGCCGTGGTCCTGAACTACACCGCCAAGGCCGGTGACTTCAACGACACCGAAAAGGCAGAACTGCTGTTTACTGACGGTACTCGCAAGACCGTTGAGGTTGAGACTAATGACCCTGTAGCCAGTACTTTTGACAAGGTCGTTCAGAGCAAGCTGAGCAAGTACGACATTGTTTCTTACACTGTGAACAGCGATGATGTCTATAGCATCACCCGTGTCGCAGACGCTCAGACTGGCAAAATTGGCAGTGCTTTCGTAATGAAGAATGGCTCCAATACCTTTAGCATCGTCGATGGTAACAAGGCCAATGTTGCTGGTGGCAAGGAAACCCACTTCTCTGATGGCAAGACCATCTTCCTGGTAGCCGACACTTCTGGCAGCAAGACCACTTACAGTGTCTACGAGGGCATTGCCAATATGCCTACCATTGTTCATAATGGTGGCAATGCAGGCTATGTAACTGTGTTCATGGACAGCACAACCAACAATGATCCCGCAACTGTTGTATTCATTGAGAAGAACGATGACATGAGCATGTCCAGCGACAACAAGGATGTCATCTATGTGAAGGGCAGCAACGCTGGTACTTCCTACACCGCCAACCTGGGCTACTACTATGAGTATGATGCCTTCATCAACGGCGAGGCCACCACTGTCAAGGTGTCCAACAACAGCACCATGCAGATGACCAGCGACGCTCTGATCTATGGCCCCGTCTACAATGACAAGGGTGTCATGACCGGCTTCGAGGATCGTGTGGATAGCACGACCACTTCTGACGGTTCTCTGCGTTATGCTGTCGGTACCGACTCTGTTACCAACGATGTCATCAAGCTGGGCGGTATTCCTTACGCTTACACCCGCGATGTCAAGGTTTACTTCGTGAACGTGGATGGCGATCTGGAGGCCAGTAGCATCACTGCCATTGCCCAGGACAGCAATGACAAGGTCTTCTACAAGGTCAACGATGACAACCGTCTGACCGACGTGTATATCAAGGTCGTGGATGAGACCGAGACTGTCACCCCGGGCGCTGGCGTGCTCTCTGCTACGGCTCTGGCAAAGGACAGTTCTGGTGATCTGGTTGCTTCCGTCACTCTGGCTGGCCCTGCCGCAGGCGCCATGACCTTCAACGTCACCGTTGAGCGGTACATGGAGGCCACCAATATTTGGCAGACTGCGGCTATTGGCACTGTGACCGTGGCCAACGGTAACTCTGCTGGACAGAGTGCCGCACTGATTGCCAATGGTTCTCTGGTGAACGGTGCTCTGTATCGAGTGACTGCTACCTATAATGATGGGTCTGTTACTTCTGGTAACTTTACCGCCTAATCAGGCAACTTATTTATCAAAACTCATCTGAGTTGCGATAGAAGAACCCCCGCACCTTTCGGTGCGGGGGACCTTCTCACCCTGCTCATATATAAACAATAAGAAGCTATTCGTTTATTGCAAAAGCCCTCCTCCGTTTTTTCATAGGCCTTGTAGGGCACCACAGCCACCCTGAACGAAGGGGGACTCCATAAAGGTCTTCAGTATTTAGCGCTGTGCTGGCAACGCGGGTGTGTACGTTTCCACCAAAGGCGGTAAGGACATGAATAAGCGACTCTGTCGGGATTACGTATCATTGGCAGAAAGTATCAGTGCCAAGGGAGGCCACAGACTTCCTAGAGCGGGATCGGAAGCGGGAACAGGCGCAGGAAAAACGGGACGAAAGGCACCTGATTAAAGTGAGTTTGAAACGGCACTGTCCGATTTCGAATGCGTGAGACATTCCGTGGAGGATGTGGCGCCCTGGACCTGGAACCTCCAGCTTGAAACTCTGCGGAAAACTGTCGGTAGCCTGGGCTACTGGGACCGGAATCTGATCCAACTCCGATATGACAAGAGCCTGACCATGGAAGAGATCGGGATGATCTACGGTGTATCGAAGGCGGCGGTATCAAAGTGTCTGAAAAAGCTCCACGAACAGATGTAGGACTCTGTCATGAGACAGAGTCCTACAAAATTTTCCCGATTTTGGATTTGTAATTGGGTTCGTTTCTGAGCGTCCTTATCAGTAGAGGGTAATTTTCCGGCACTTGAAAACCTGACATTGGCCGTAGTTAGGAAAACCCGGATCAAAGTACATGTAGGCGTAGCGATGATGAATTTGTTGGGATGGCGTCAAAAGCAGTGGCTGCGTTTCCTGACCGCTGACGTGGTCAGCTCCGTGGATAAGTTCATGCAACTGGTCCACCCAAATGATGTCTCCAGTGTTTCGAGGAAGGATGCTGATTGAAAAAATTTCAAGCCCCGGCAAGAAGGCTGCCGGGGCTTGGAATTTTTGAAACGTGATTTAGTGATTTTGCCAACGAACAGAGACGGTGATGTTTTATTGATGAGCTTCCCGCCTACTTATTCACCCAAGAAATAGTTCTCCACTGACTTACTTGTCACCTGATTTACCCCTCTACTTTTTTATGGCAGAAGCATATCTTTTGATTCTGACAGAAAAACTGGAGCATCTGTTGGCAAAGCAGACGCTCCAGTTATGGTTGGTCCAATTCAATTTCCGTTGACATACACAGATGGCCTTTTCATTGCTTATGCGGCGCAGTTTTGCGTGTCAACTTCTGTTCTGTGAAGTTCTGGAAGAACCGCACGAGCATGGCCGCGGACTGTGCTTGTGCCTCTGGGGCAATAGCGTTGAGCCCCCGACTTTGGCCCGCGCTACAGATTCCCACACAATCGGACACCTGTTCCACATCGACGTAGTCGGTCAGGTCCGCCTGCTGGCTTACGTCACAGCTCACGGCTCCGGCATATCTGTAGTTTCGTCCTTTCTGGCGTGCACGCCCGCAGTCAGTGCGGGGTGGTGTCCGGTTCGCTCGTTTTACCCGCATTGATTTGCTCACTGAATACACTGAGTATGACTGTAAGCATGGCTCACAGGAGCTTGGCTGACGACCCCTCATTGATACTGATACTCACCGCACCGACACGCAATGTATCGGTATATCCCAAACCGTTCTGATACGGTTGCTGTGGTGCCAACAGTCCAAACTTCTGCTGGACGATGCTGACGAGACCATAATCCCTCGACGCAGATCTGTATAACCGCAGGCAATGTAGAGCTTGTTCACTCCGGCAAAATCGTTCAGCATGACTTCAACGCTTGGTAGAGAGCTGTACCACTTGCGAATCAGTTCCTGCTTAGAGATTTAAAGAGGCTTTACCGGCCTGAATACTTGTGACTAAGGTTTTAGAGAAGATGCATAGCTGCTCCTGCGGTGCCGGAAATTCTGCAAAGCAACTAACTGCTGTGTGCATCAGTTTCCGACTGAATTTTCTGCTGCCCTACCATAAAGGACAAAGACTTTCTTCTGCCAAGCATAGTAGGCATTTGGAGTCACGCCATTTTCGTTGTACCACCACTTCACGCGCTTCACGAACATTCCGTTCTAGTGGTAGCTTGCAACTTTTGACTCCACTCAAAAAGCCCTCGCGGCTAACCTAAAGTTTGAAAAGATGTTTCCCTGCGTATTGTGTGCCGCCTACTTACCATGACTCACCGGCACTATCAAAACCTTTTGATGAACACGGCACCCTGCCCAGGAACTTCGTCGTGTCTGCTCTAGGGGCTGGAAGAGACTGAAATTGTGGTGGCTGGTGTACGATTATCTGGACCGCTGTGACGACGAACAGTCATCCCTGGAGAAAAAGTTCCTCCATATCTTCAAAAAATCCGGCTCCCCCAGCCCAATCCCTGCCAGTATTGGTTCACGGCGTCGAGCCCATGCAAGAAGTGAAACCCACCAAGGAGTTCCGCACCCTGATTGCCAAGTATCCGCCAAATATACGGTCGGCATAGCCGGTGACAAACACCAGATGGAGCCCTGGATTGGCGGACCGCAGCCTCCGGGCGATCTCCGTGCCGGCCAGCTCCCCCATCTCCATATCCAAAAATATCAGATCCAGTTTTCCGATGTGGTGTTCCAGCCGTTTGAGGAGCCCTTCGCCGGAGAAAAACTGTCCCTCCGCCCGCTGACGTTCCAAAATCCGCTCCAGCTTGGACCGAAGCACCAACTAGGCATCATAGACGTCGTCTCAGATGCCGATGCGCAGTATCCTCTTCCTTTCAAAGCCCAATTTTCCGGAGGGGCCTTTTGGCTGCCCGGCCCGGACCGCTACTGGGGCTATTCTATCACGCTTCCCTCACGGTTCCAAATCAAACTTGACATCAAATCTGCTGTTTATGACATTACAGCGGCATGGTCCCCAACTTGGTATTCCTTTTGCCAAAAATGACGGCTCCGTTTGTTACAGCCGCTGGACCGCGGTATGCTGGGATCAACAAGTGGTTCTTCTGCGGCTTCTATCCCGCCCGCTTGACGCTCATCGCCTTTGGTGCGGAATCTGATGTGAATTACAAGAAAGGGATAGTCTGTATGCTGACAGTGAAAAGCCTAAACAAATCCTATCGGGTGGGCAAGGCCACCTGTAAAGTACTCAAGGGGGATTTCCTTTAGAGATGGGCAAAGGAGAGCTCGTGGTAGTTATGGGTCCCTCCGGGTCCGGCAAGACCACCCTCCTGAAATGAATCTTCTGCTATATTCCCTCAGACTCCAGCAGCATCCTGCTGGGAGATACGGAGCTGGCCCGGCTGAACGAGGAATCCCTAGCCGCCGTGCGGAACCGAAAGCTGGGGTTCGTGTTCCAGGACATTCGTTTTCTGGACGGCCTGACAGTGCAGGAAAACATCCTGCTGCTAGCCATCATCGGCGGTACTGTCTCTGCCATGACGGAAGCACGGGCAGATCAGCTGTGCGATGTGTTCGGCATCTCTGCCATCCGCAATAAGTACCCGGCTGAGATCTCCGGTGGCAAAAAACAGCGCACTGCTGTGGCCCGGCCTCTCATCCCCCCTGCTGATCCTGACCGGCGAGCCTACGAGCAACTTGGACTCCAAGTCCTCCCAGACGGTGATCCGCCCCTTCCGGCAGGCCAAGTCCGCCCTAGGCGCCACCATCTTCATGGTGCCCCACGAATCCTTCGACATCTCCTCCTGCGACCGGGTGGAGATTCTCCGGGATGGAGTGATATGGCGAACTCTGGAGCGAGGGTCGCTGGAGCGAAGCACCTTTCAGGACCAGCTGCTGGACGCCATCTGGGACATGGACAAAGAGTGAGGCCATGAAGACATTTATTCAGGTGTACGCCGCCCTGGGGCGAAAAAACAAGGGGCAGTAGCCCGGCTGAGCGGCTGATGCTTTTTCTCCGTGCTGCTGGTCACCGCGTATGTGAGCATGATGCACTCCCCCTACAATCCTCCCGGTGCTTCCGGAGGGCGGCGACAGCGGACAGGTAATGATGATCTTTGCCTTATCTGTCATCGGCTGCGCTGTATTTGCCACCTGTGTCGTCGGCCTTTTCTTCTGGCAGAAGTCCCGGGAAACCGGCGTGTTTCTGGCTCTGGGCGCCTCCCGAAAGCGACTGAAACGGGAACTACGTCGGGATCTGGCAGGTATTTTCCTGGGTTCCTGCGCCACCGGGGTTATCCTGGGCACCCCTTTGGCTTGGGGGCTGTGGCAGGTGTTCCAGGCTCTGGTGGTGGATACAAAGGAGATGCCACTCACCTTCAAACACCTACACCCTGGCCTTCGCTGCCTGTGCAACTGACATGCTCTTCCTTCTGGGAGGCCGGTCTAGCCGTAGGACCAGCATCATCGATGTAGTCCAGGAGCCTCACACCTCCAAATCCATCCGAGAGGTGAAACACTGGTATGGCTGGGTGGGCATCATGTAGTTGACGGCAGGCGGTTTCTGCGGCCACATTGCCCCCACTATACCTTCATCAGAGGGTCTCACCACCGTATTCTATCTGTTTGTGCTAGTAAGACTGTACATGATTTTGCGCGGCATTGCAGCCAAGGGTTGGGGCGGCAGGCAGTATAAATACAAGGACATGGTTTCCGTGTCCCAGATGCGCTTTCGCGGTCGGCAGACCATGCGGAACATGCTGGTGATGACAGTGCTCATCCCCGGAACTTGCCTTATCTCTTTTTCCACCCCAATGCTGGGCACTGGTGCCATGATGGATTATAACGTCCAGCCGGTAGACTATGTCTATTACTTCCGTGCTGATTAGGACATCCCTTAGGAGGACGAGGCCCGCTCTCTGGCGGAGGAATACGACGTCAATGTTGCTTCCTGGACCCAGACCCTATGGTCCGGCTCGCGATAGACCGGACCAGACAAGTGGAAACTGAGGGGACCTTAGGCACTGCCTAGGAGAACGTATACTATGAGTAGGCCAAGTCCGGCCTCTTTCTCTCCGGGGCCTCCTACAATGCCCTCGCCGGGAAAACTCTGGATGTCGCAATGCCGCGCTATGATTGCTTCCAGAACGGTAGACATCCCTACGGCATCTGCTCCGATTTTACCGAAGAATCGGATTTCTGCCGGGGGCTCGTAGCTGGGCCCACTATACATCAAATGGGTTCCGCAGGCAAGGTCCATTCCCTCCTTCTTGGCTGTAAGGAGCACATCATTCCGCAGATCTGTGTCATATACTTCTGACATATCGGGAAAACGGGGGCCGAATTCCCCGGATTTCTGCCGATCAAAGGATTGGAGCCGGAGTGATTGATGTGGTCCTGCAGCAGCATCAACGATCCCGGGGAAAGTCGGGGATGGATACCGCCTGCGGCATTGGTTAAAATCAGCATTTTAATGCCCAAAAGTGCCATCACACCAACAGGGATGGTAAGTACATTCTAGGAATACCCCTCGTAATAATGCAGGCGCCCCCACAGGGCCAGAACAGGGATCGCCTGATGCGTCCCGATCCAAAATTCACTGCAATGTCCTTCAACAGTGGCTTGTGGAAACACATGTAATTCAGAAAACAAGATTTGACGGCATTTTGCAGTCCGTCGCAAAAGTCTCCAAGACTGCTTCCCCAAATCAGACCCACTTGAGGCTGAAGCGAGCTGTTGGAACAAATGGCCTCCGCCGCCGTATGAATGCAAGCTTTCATATCCATAAAATTCCCTCACATAATATGATGCTTTTTCCGAGAGGTCCGAATATTTGCCAGCACCAGAAGCGTGCAGAAATACGGCAGCATCTGAATGATCTGCGACGGCATTCCCAATGTCTGTAGACGCATCTGAATTGCCTCTGTAAACCCGAAAAGGAGCGAGGCCCAAATACAGCGAACCGGATTCCACCCCGCAAATACAAACACGGCAATTGCGATGAATCCTCGTCCGGAAACCATATCCGAGCTGTAAAAATTGAGCTGAGCAATAGACAAATATGCTCCTCCAATTCCTGCAAGGATACCGGAGGTAAATACCGCCCGGTATTGGATTGCTTTCACACTCAGCCCCAGCGCTTCGATAACCTCCGGATTGGTTCCAGCAGACCGCAGGCGAATGCCCTCCGGCGTTTTATACATGATCACCCAGCATAGAACCGCTATCAGCAAAAAGGCATACAGGAGAATCGTATGTCCGCTAAACACCTCGCCAAGAAATGGGATCTTGGAAATAACGGGTAGCTCAATCGGCTGCAAGTTTGGCGTCAGTGCAGATTTTCCCTTATTCCCAAAAATCGCCACCATAAGGATTGCCACCAGACCGGGCGCAATGGTGTTCATACCTAGGCCGCTGACCGTCTGCTGCGCTTTCAGGTGGATCGAGACAAAACCGTAAATCAGTGCAAAAATGCCCGCGGCCAATGCACCGGCCAGGAGTCCGAAAGCCGCGCTATTGGTCATATAGGCACCTAGCACCGCGAAGAACGCTCCGATGGTCATATACCCTTCCAATCCCAGCGCAATAATCCCGGATCGCTCAGAAATCGCTCCGCCGATCGCTGCAAATCCAAGCGGAACAGACATGCGGAGCGTAGCAGAGAGCACGGAAGCAATCAGGCTCAATTGCTCGTTACACATTCACCGTTTGCCCCCTCTCTTGAAAAGAATCTGGAAGATCGCAGGCGATGCAATCACCACGATAATCACGCCCTGCAAAACATCAATGAGTTCACTGGGGATCTTCATAAACATTTCCATGTACAGACTTCCGGTATGAAGCGCTCCAAAGAGAAGGCTGGACAAAAATACGCCAACAGACGTATAAAGTCCCAATACCGCAATGGAGATCCCGTCAAAGCCAAAACTGGTGGATACCGTTTCCACCAACCGGCCAAAGGTGCTGGCGACTAGGAGCCCTCCCGCAAGACCGGCAAGCGCGCCTGAAACCATCATAGCGATAATGCGGACCCGATCAGGCTGGATGCCTCCTGCTTCTGCAGCCCGGGCGTTCATACCGGCCGCCGTGATCTCGTATCCCAGCTGCGTGCGTTTGAACAGTACCGCAAAGACGACGCAAAGTACGATTGCCAGAGGAAAGCCGTATGTGATTTTGGAGCCGGCTACAATTTCCCCAATGGCCGTTGCGGCAGGGATCGGATCACTCTGAGAGACCGCTCCGTCAGCTCGCAAGGGGCCAGAAACCAGATATGAGGTAAAAAGCTGCGCGATATAATTGAGCATGATGGAGGTCACCACCTCATTTGCCCCGATCCGGATTTTCATAATGGCCGGGACAAATGCCCAGGCGCCTCCAAACAGTATGGAAACGAGAATACATACTATCAAATGAAGCGAACCCGGAAGGAAATCAAGATACAGTGCGGCAACCGCATATCCAATGGCACCCATAAAAAGCTGACCCTCTGCGCCGATATTGAAGATCCCGCTTTTCATTGCCACCATAGCGGCAATGCCGCATAGAATCAGCGGGACACTCTTTTCCAGGGTCGCCATAGTATACCGGAAAGACCCAAACGCACCTTTCAGCAGCGCCGAATATGCACTAAGAGGGTGATATCCGCAGATTTTAATGATGGCCGTGCCGATCAACAACGCGATGATAATCGACAACACAGGTGCCGCAAGTTTTTCAAACCGCTTTATCTTCATCTGTGCCGCCTCCCATATATAAGCCTAACCGATTCGGCGTATATTCCTCACGCTTGCCCTCGGTGACGATATGCCCCTCGTAAATCACGCCGATCCGGTCGCTTAGCTTGAACAATTCATCAAAATCCGCTGTAATCAGCAGGATGGCGGAACCAGCCTCCCGCAGTTTCAGGATGCTCTGATGAATAATCTCTGACACACCAATATCCACTCCCCGGGTAGGGTGCGCAATAATAACCACCTTCGGGTTCCGGTAAAACTCCCGGCCCACAATGAGCTTTTGCTGATTTCCGCCGGAAAAAGAGCGGGCAATATACGTTTCGTCCGCAGGCGAGACATGATATTGTTCAATAATGGAGCGCGCCATCTGCGACACACTCCGATAATCGATCAGTCCCACCGGTGTTTTGACGGAGCGCTGATGCTGGTATCCCAGAAGAACGTTTTTTGCTGCGGGGAGATCCAGGAGCAAACCTCTATCATGCCGGTCGGAATGGATGCAGCCAAGGCCCAGATCAATGAGGGCTCGCACAGATTTCCCGGCAACATTTTGCCCCAGCAAACGGTAGGTCCCGGTCCATCTGCTTTCAATGCCGCTGAGTACCTCCACCAGTTCCTGCTGTCCGTTTCCTTCTATGCCGGCAAGCCCATAGATCTCTCCCTCTCGGATTTCCAGATTCACATCTCTCAAAACAGGAGCATGATCCTGGTTTGTATAGGACAGGCCGGATAGGGAAAGCGCTACTTCCCCGGGATGGCAGGCGGCCTTCTCAAACTTTTCCAGCGCATGGTCGACCATCATTCGCGTCAATTCTTCCGGTGAGGTGTCCTTCTTGGCGACACAGCCAATCATTTTGCCATGGCGCATCACATAGACCCAATCAGCAATCTCCATGGTCTCATGGAGTTTATGGGTGATGATGATGACGGACTTCCCGTCTTCCTTCAGACGGCGGATGACCTTAAACAGCTCCTGTGTTTCCTGGGGCGTCAAAACAGCAGTCGGTTCGTCAAGAATCAGCAGTTTGGCTCCATGGTACAGTGCCTTCAAAATCTCTGTTCTCTGCTTGGCTCCGACAGACAGCTTGCCTACCATCTGCATGGGATCGATCTGCAGTCCGTACATTTCGGAGAGCTCCCGTACCCGATTCGCCGCAGCCTTACGCTGAAAAATTCCAAGTTTCACCGGTTCATTTCCCATCACAATGTTTTCGGCCACTGTCAGATGGTTCACCAGCATAAAATGCTGGTGAACCATCTGGATCCCAAGAGAGATCGCCGCTTTCGGGGACTTCACGGATACTTTTTTTCCCTCGAAATAAATCTCGCCGGACTCCGGCTTGTTCAAACCATAGATGACCTTCATGAGGGTGGTTTTTCCGGCACCATTTTCCCCTAAAAGAGAGATTACCGAGCCATACCCGCAGGAAAGACTCACATGGTCATTGGCAACGAGGCTGCCGAACCGCATGGTTACGTTTTTGATGTCAAGCAAAGCGTCCATTGAAATCCCCCTCATCCGTTTTATTCGGCGTATTCTGCGAGGAACGGGTCCACTTCTTCCAAGGTCGTGGGGAGCTTCAGGCTGCCGTCAGAAACGCGCTGGCTGTATGCAGCCACGTCTGCCATAATTTCATCGGAGACAGGAACGTTGCTGCCTGCGCGCTCTGCCTGCAGCATTCCGTCAGAAATACCGTAGCTGAGCAGTCCGCTCTCCAGAGTCCCATCCAGCGCCTTCTGCGTTGCATCGTAAATCGCCTCGTCCCACGCGCGAGTGCCGCTAGCAATGATGCAGTCCGGAGAGAGCGCATTCTGATTGGTTTCAATACCAAGTGCGTATCCATTCTGCTTTTCAGCGGCCGTGAAAACACCCAGACCGGAACCGCCAGCGCAGGCAAACACGATGTCCGCCCCCTGCTCATAGAGGCTGGTGGCAAGCTCCGTCGCTGTTGTCGGATCGCTGAAGCTTCCCACATAGGAGCGAAGAACCGTCACATCAGGATTCGCCAGGCGTGCACCGGCTTCATACCCGGCGGCAAACTGGTTGATGGTGGCAATATCACTGCCGCCGACAAAGCCGATGGTGTTGTTCCCGCGGCTGTTTTCCAGCGAACCTTCCTTGACGAGGAGTCCCGCCAGAACACCCAACTGGAAGCCGGTTTCCTCTGCCCGGAACACAACGCTGGTCACATTGGAGCCCGCACATTCCGTATCACAGATGATAAAGCTCTGATCGGGGAATTCCTCGCTGACCGTAGTCAGTGCCTCTTTCTGATCAAATCCAATGCAGACAATGGTGCTGTACGTTCCTTCTTCTGCATACAGCGTCTGCAGATTGGGAAAGTCCGCCAGATCAGAGGGCTGCACGACATCCACAGTCACGCCTTCCGATTCATGCATCTTAACGCCGGAATAGACATAATCATTCAGGTTTTGATCGCCCAGGCCACCTGTGCCGGTGATGACAGCCAGCTTACCGGAGGCAGCGGCATCGCCCTCAGCCGCATCTTTTTCGTCAGATACAGAGGCCTCGCCACAGGCAGTTAAAGAAAAAATCATAGCGGCGCATACAAGTACGGAAAAAGCTCTTTTCATAATCGATCCTCCTAAATGTTGTTTTATCAAAAAGCATCCGCTTTATGATCACTTCCAATGTAGCGATTCATTTGCTCCACACGTTCTCGGGAAATACGGATCTTTCCGTGGACAATTTCCAGCAGGTTCTCGTCCGAAAGTCGTCTGACGGCACGATTTACCGTTTTGATATTGATGCCGATCTCCGCCGCAATGGCCTGCCGCGTAACGCGGATAACATATACGCCATCCTCCTCCGGGCCATGGGCATTTATGTAACTCAATAAATAGCGGGCAACCTTGGTGGAACTATGCGTATATAAATTACTCCCCCGCTGCGAAGACGTATCGAACATGGCATCCGCCAAGCCATAAACAATGTAGCGCAGGAAATCAATATCATTGTTTAGGCATTCCTGAAACACTGCCAGGGGAAAACGCAGTGCCATACTGTTTTCTGCGGCCACAAGCGTTACTGCGTTGATAAACCTTCCGGAGAGGACTTCCAGGTCAGAGATATACCTCCCCGGCAAGATGTGGGCAAATGTATAGTAGTTGCCGTCCTCATACTCCGTTTGAACCGTCAGATCCCCAAGCACCATCAGATAAGCGCATGTCGTCGGCTCCCCTTTTCGGATGACGATCTGATTCTTTTTAAAGCATACCGGTTCCGCAGTTTGGCGCAGCCGGTCAGGGAGAGTCGACAAGCACAAGTTGATCAGGTCTTCCTGCTCCATATTCCCTCCAGTGACAAAGACGCGGCGGTTTTCTGGTGTTTTCATATTATCAAACTCCCCCAATCTCAAAAAAGGACAGATGTCCTATTTTGCCCGCTCCTTCAGCCAAAAAGAATTACCCGATTTTGGTAGGATTGTAAAATTATTGCGGGCATTTCAAAAAAAGGACAAGTGTCCTTTTTTCAATGAAAACATATGTGACATAATAGCACAACAAACGGTCTGAAAGAAGGGATCACATGAAAGTTGCAATTGTTGGCTGCGGCAATATCGCTGCAACCCACGCAAAGGCACTGATTCAGCAAAATCAGGAAATCGTACTTGTCATTGGGCGGGACCAAAGCAAAGCCAAAGCGTTTGCAGAAATTTGGAATATCCCATCACACAGCAACCAATTTACAGATGCTTTGGCAAGCAGTGTGGACTGCATTCACATCTGTACCCCCCCGGCTATGCACTATGAGATGGCAAAGGCGGCCCTGCTAGCCGGAAAGCATGTTATTTGTGAAAAGCCGCTGTGCCTGAACAGTGAACAGGCGCGGGAGTTGTATCAGCTGGCAGAAGAGAGGGGGCTTTTGGCCGCAGTAAATTTCAATGTGCGTTATCACGAGGCCTGTCAGCAGGGGCGGAAGATCGTAGCTACGCCCGGCTTCGGCGCTCCGCGCCTGATCCACGGCTCCTATCTGCAGGAATTCCATATTCTCCCCGCCCAGTACATGTGGCGCTATATCCCGGAGTTCGGCGGCCTCATGCGGGCAGTCACAGAAATCGGCTCACATTGGATCGACCTGGTCCGTTTTTGGACGGGACTGGAAATCACGGCCGTCTCGGCCAGTTTTGGCTGTTTCCATAAGGACCGGTATAAAAAAGACGGAATGATGTTTGCCGCACCGCAGCCGGGAAGCGAACACATTATAGTGGAATCCGAAGATGCCGCGGTGGTATCCCTGCAATTTTCCAATGGGGCGATTGGTTCCCTCCTCCTCTCAGAGGTCTCTCATGGACGCAGCAACTGCATTAAAATCGAAATCAGCAGCGATGAAAACTCCGTCTGGTGGTGTTCTGAAACCCCCTATCAAATTTATACTGCACAGCAATTTAAGGGTGTCACCTCAGTAACCAATGCCTTTGGTGGCGGATTCCCGGATACATTCTCAAGCTTTTTCGAAGAAGTCTATACATCGCTTCAAAGCGGGAAAGCCGGCAATTATCCAAGCTTTTATGACGGTTATCAGAATGCGGCTGTTTGTGAAGCGATTTATCGGAGTGCAAAAAATCATTCGGAATGGACGGAGGTAACATAAAATGAGTTTGAGCGGAACAACTGTTTTGGTGACAGGTGCCGGCGGTGGAAGCGGTGAAACGACAGCAAGAGCATTTTTGCATGCCGGATATCTGGTCATTGCCGGAGATCTGCAGGTCCCCGTCTGGGAGACGGAGTACGAATCATTGCTCACCCGGGTCAAAATGGACATCAGTCAGGAAGATCAAGTAAATGATGTGGTGCGCTGTGCGGTAGAATCCGGACATCCCATCCAGATTCTGATAAACAACGCAGGTGTGGCCATCGGTGTACCCATCGAGCAGATGAGTACCGAGATCTGGAACAAAAATCTGTCCGTCAATGCCACGGGGACTTTTTTCTGCACACGGGCGGTTGTCTCCATTCTTTTGGAAAAGGGGCTTCCCGGAAGCATTATCAATATTGCCTCCATTGCCGGAAAGAACGGTTTTGCCAATACTGCTGCTTACTGTGCTTCCAAGGCCGGTGTGATCGGTATGACCCGCGGGCTTGCTGCTGAACTCGGACCGAGAGATATTACCGTAAATGCGATCTGCCCGGGTTCTGTTGATACTCCCATGATCCAGCGCGTCATCAATGGCATCTCCGCAGACACAGGCGAGGATAAGAGTACCGTCCGCCGCCGCATGGAGTCCTCCATTCCGATGAATCGTTTCCAAAAGCCGGAGGACATCGCGGCACTGGCATTGTTCCTGGCATCTGACGGTGCCCGAAATATCAGCGGAGAAGCCATCAACCTTGACGGTGGTGTCGTGCGGGACTGATCCTTCTTCACACATACGAAATTTAATCTTGAAAAGCGGAGGTGTTCTGTTTTACTTACAGAACGCCTCCGCTTTTCAAGATGACATATGGCCTTGGGAGCTTTGCATATCGTGGTATGGAATGAGGCGTTTTGATGATAACGGTAGCATTTGATTCTGCAAATTGAGAACTGTTTATACTGCCCATAAATTTAACATCGTCTGCCTCAGCTTCTTGTACCGCACAACTGTTTGCCTTCTGTTAGACTATCATTAAAAAATTCTTACACCCTTTCTGGGCGTGGCAGTCCTGTCAATCGTATTGGGCCGATCATTCAGCACCCGCCATTTAATAATGCTATCTTCACCTTCTCCCTTCGCCACCATTGCCCCATTCTCCGCAGTAAATGTAATCACAGTCTGTTCCGCCTTTGTCTGAATCGTAGCCGGTAATCTATCCCGCTCACAGCCAGCTTGACCTGCTATCCCACGCACTGGGTCTAAGGTCCCGGCAGCTGCTACCGTTAGGCAGAGCATCGTCGACAGCGCCAGCCTCAATATTTTTTAGAAACCCTTCCATCACATCCTTCCCTTGTTCCTCTTAAATTTCCCGCAGACGATAACAGGCGCATCACGCTCACGGAAAGACCGTAAGCGTAATACGCCTGCATGATTTTCAAGTTTGGACAACACAAAAGAGCAGTGGATTACCTTGCCAGCCTACCTGTGTTAGTATATTGCATCAAATTTATGGTTGACAACCCTTTTTCCGACGTTTACAGGATTTATTTTATCATCCGCATCCACCGTCCGTTCTCCGTTAATAAAATATCTATTCCCTAACTTCGGAGCAGAG